>Ga0268299_1001592_pt1 | contig 37181 bp, 30 predicted proteins | sample NOBtaG_FD_193484 | JGI IMG/M metagenome (GOLD analysis project Ga0268299, IMG submission 193484) | Activated sludge microbial communities from bioreactor in Nijmegen, Gelderland, Netherland - NOB reactor | ecosystem: Engineered > Bioreactor > Aerobic > Activated sludge | place: Netherlands... | reverse complement strand
GGCCAAGGAGAAGGAGCTCAAGGACGCCTCCGAGAAATGGCGCCACACGCGCGCCTCGGCCTCGGCCGAAGTGCGGGCCGAGCAGATCGCGCAGGTCGTCTCGAAGCTTACCGGCATCCCGGTGACCGAGCTGACCGCCGAGGAGCGCGAGCGCCTAGTCAAGCTCGAGGAGCGCCTGCACAAGCGCGTCGTCGGCCAGGAGGACGCGGTGAAGTCGGTGAGCGACGCGGTCCGCCTCGCGCGCGCGGGCTTGCGCGAAGGGCGGCGCCCGGTCGCGACCTTCCTCTTCCTTGGGCCCACCGGTGTCGGCAAGACCGAGCTCGCCAAGGCGCTGGCCGAAACTGTTTACGGCGACGAAGACGCGATGGTGCGAATCGACATGTCGGAATACCGCGAGCGCCACACCGTGGCGCGGCTGGTCGGAGCGCCGCCGGGCTATGTTGGCTATGACGAGGGCGGGCAGCTCACCGAGCGCGTGCGGCGGCGGCCCTACAGCGTGCTCTTGCTCGACGAGATCGAGAAGGCGCACCCCGACGTCTACAACATATTGCTGCAGGTGTTCGACGACGGCCGGCTCACCGACGGCAAGGGCCGCACCGTCGACTTCACCAACACGATCATCATCGCCACCAGCAATCTCGGCTCCGACATCATCCAGCGCCGGCTGCGCGCCGCGGGCGCCGGCGAGGGCGACGACGCCAAGCTGAAAGCCGAGCTGATGGAGGTGCTGCGCGGCCATTTCCGGCCCGAATTCATCAACCGCATCGATGAGATTATCGTCTTCCACTCGCTGGGCCGTGAGCAGATCCGCGCAATCGTCGAGCTGCAGCTCGAGCGCGTGAAGCGGACCGCACACGGGCAACGCATCGACCTCGTCTTCGATCCGTCGCTGGTCGATCACCTCGCCGCGGCGGGCTTCCGTCCGGAATTCGGGGCGCGCGAGCTGCGCCGCCTGATCCGGTCGGAGCTCGAAACCAACCTCGCGCGCGCGATGCTGGCCAACGAGGTCAACGAGGGGGACAAGCTCGTGGTGCGGTGGGATCCCGCGAAGCAGAAGGTCGTGCTCGAGCCGCAGGCCAGGGCCGAAGCCAAGGAGGAAACGGCTCTGGCCGATGGCAAGCGAGAGCGTCGCCGGGCCAAGCCGCCGAACGGCGAGGGTGCGCGCGCCCACTAGGCCCTCAGCGCAGAGCGCGTGCAAAGCCTGGTCGCGGCGAGCGCCATGGACCCGATCGATCAGCGGCCGAACATCGGCGCGGGGACGCCGCTGTTCCCGGGCTCGGACATGCCGTGGAGCGGGCCTGCCGTGCCGGCCCGCATCTACCGGCCGGCGCGCGCGGTCACGCAATCCGGCCCCGGCCGCAAGGACTGGGTGCTCGAATTCGAGCGCACCGTGCCGCTGCGCATCGAGCCGCTGATGGGTTGGACCTCGATTCGCGATCCCTTCGCCGACCACCGCCTCTACTTCCCGGACCTCAAGAGCGCGGTGGCCTTCGCCGAACGGCGCAGCTGGCGCTATCGCGTCGAGGAGCCGCCGCCCCACCGCATGCCGAGGAAGTCGTACTGCGACCGCTTCAAATACGATCTCCGCCTCGCGATGGAGCGCGCCGCCGCCGATGCGCTCGCGATGACGAGCGACGACGTGCGCGAGCAGATCGCGCGGCTCGCCGACGCTTGAGCAATAGAATCCTACGCCATCTACGCCCAGACTTCATTGCTGAATGCCGGCCCGCCCGTCGGTTCGACCAGTAAGGACGGGGACAGCGCTATGCCAGGGCCAGCTTGACCGGCGGGGGCGGTGATCCCGCCGTCACTTACCGCTACAACTCGGCCGGTGCGGTGCAGACAACTATTGCCGCCGCTTGGCAGCAGCATAGCCGACGGCAGGGACGCGGCCCTTCATGCTGAATACTCCGTCGTTACGGCGGTACATTCCCTATGGCTGGCGGCGCGTGCGAATAATATTGGCGTGGGATGGGTTTCTATCCTCGATCCCGCTCATGTTACCAAGATCCTCGATGTGCCGAGTGCATGGCGCTTTACTGGCTATTTTGCATTGGCTATCCAACCGCGGAATATGACCAACCGGAACTCGAGCGGGCTTCGTGGGACCGGCGTCGGCCTTCCGCGGATGCAATTCTCCGTCGTTAGGTTGGCAATCAATGGATTGAGCGTGCTGGCTTTGGAATTCGGAGTCAGAGTTGATAAAAAGCCCCAATATCCTGCCAAGGAATGGGGGCTAGTTGAGACCGTCTAGAAGTGCCGATTCAACGGCATGTGACGCAAGTCGTCGGCGCCGTACTCCACAATCTCAAACAAATCGCGGCAGCGGCTTCGCCGACGAGAGAACTATCGGCGGCGACTAGAACTTGAACATTGGCGTCGGTGCGTATGCGGGGTGCCGGGACCTACGAGACTGCGTCTATGTGCTTTCAACTCTGATACACTAAGGCGGCGGGCGCCAGCGCTTGCCGGCAACTCTCAACGTGATCCGAGGGTGCGCGAGGAAGCCGCTATGCGGCGCCGCCGTCCTTCGGATACCAGATCGCCGTCTTGGGCGCGGGCGGGGCGACCGTGCCAATGTTGGCAACGGGGCAGAAATCCATGCCTGCCGCTTTGGCGATGTGCACCGGGGTACTGAGATGATTGCTCGTCATCATGCAGTCACCGCGCGGACCGCGAAGCGCTGTTCCATCGGATGCGGACTGCAGTTTGAACAGGTTCATCGATTGCGCACGCTCCGCCAGAGCCGCCAGCAGGTGCAGCCCTTCGTAGCAAGACACGCCGAAGCGGTTTGGGATCGGCGCGCTCGAGCCGAAGAAACGCCGGTAGTCATCTCGAAACGCGCCTGCGCTGCCGGTTTTCATGCTGTCGGTGAATCCGGTGGCGGAGTACAGGTTGCGAGTCGATTCGGCGCCAATGCCAAGCAGCGTATTCTCGCACAAGACTGGCGCCGCGCGGAGCATTGCCAGGTCGAGGCCGCGGGCTGCGAACTGGCGATTGAACGCAATGCTGTCTTCACCGATGAGGTAGATAAGGACCGCGTCTGCTTTGCTCGCGGCGATCCGATCAATATTCGCGTGGAAGTCTTCCATGAAGAACGGAACGTACTCTTCGCCAACGACGCTCCCCTGAATTTCGCTGATATAGCGCTTCGCCTGCGCGATCGAAGCGCGCGGAAAGACGTAGTCATTGCCGATCATGTACCAGCGGCGAGCATTCCTGTTGCGGCTCAGCCAGTGAATGAGCGGCCGCACTTGTTGCTCCGGAGTCTCGCCGCACACGAAAACGCCGAACGAATACTGACCGCCCTCGTATAAAGTCGTGTAGACATAAGGTATGCGGCCGCCAATCGCATCGACCAGCGCAAGGCGGTTCGTGCTGATATGCGAGCCCACAACAGCTTGAACGCGCTCGCCCGCAATCATCCGTTCGGCCTCGGAAACGATCTCTCCCGCTGTTCCGCCGCTGTCGCGGATGACAAGCATCACGCGCTGCCCCAAGATACCGCCGCGATCGTTTATTTCGGCGGCGGCCATCGTCGCGCAATTGATCGACGATGGGCCGAATAGCCCGATGGGCCCGCTCTGGGGCACCAGCAACCCGATACGCAGAGGCGCGCGCCCGCTCAGCCGGCGCGGGTGGGCATCGCCGAATGCATCCGCGAAGCCCGCGACCGCCGGCATCCGTCGCCGCGGCCGAATCCGCATCCTGTTTGCTTCATGCATCGCAACGATCTTCCGCAGGCCGGGACTCGCTTCCGTCGCCCACCCGATCAGTTTCGGAGCAAGATTCGGGCCATCCCTTTCGTTTGGTCTTTTTTTATTTGGTACAATCTTATACGAATGAATTCTGGCACCCTACCCACCGTGAGGCAATGTCGAAACGAAAGCACAACGCCGCGCAATATCTCGACTACATGCTCGCGGCCGCCAGCGACCGTGTCGGGCGCCGCCTCGCGCCCGAACTTGAGAAACGCGGCGTTCCGCTGGATTGCTGGCGGATTCTAAATCTGCTCGCGACGGGTGAGGGCTGGGCGATGGGCGAACTGGCCGATGCGGGGCTTCTCAGTCTACCCACGGCCACGCGTATCATCGATCGCATGGTCAGCGACGCTCTTGTTTATCGGGCACCCGATCACGAAGACCGCCGCAAAGTGCTCATTTTCATTTCGGATAAAGGCCTTCGTGTCTGGATCGAGGTCAAGCGTGCCGCGGACCGCTACCAGGAAGAGATTGTTGACCAATTCGGCAATGTCTGGATGCGTGAACTGCTGCATAAGCTCGAGACGCTTCTCGATGAAAAGTAGAACCAAGCCTCGAGCTTAAGCTCTCAGCCCCGAGCGCTCATCATCGGCGGCCTGTGCTTGCACAACAACTCGGCACGGCCTGATCGGGGTTGGGCGCGCGTGCCGGTATGCCGTGTAAGCAGGCTGCCCTTCCCGCGAGCTCAATAATCTCGATTGAAATATTTTCATTTGGAAGCTAATTTGATGGAACTTGATATTGAGGAAGGATGATTATCATGGGTGACTATCAGCTGATCCCGGCAAAAACCGCGCTCGTCAACGTCGACATGCAGAATGCATTCGTCGAGGGGACGCCGCTTTCGGCGCCTGGCGGGGTCGCTTTGCTCGAGCCAGTCAATCGGCTCGCCGCCGCGTGCCGCGCCGCAGGCATCAAGGTCATTCACACGCTGCATGTGACGCGGGCCGATGGAACCAACCTCGGAACGATGGGAGAGCTGATCGAGCCGGTTCGCGCCGGTTACATTAAGGAAGGGTCGGAAACGGCGAAGCTGCATCCCGGCGTCAAGGTCGAGAAGGGCGATATCCACCTCTACAAGCCGCGCTACGGTTCTTTCACCGGCACGGATCTCGACCTGATCCTTCGCAGCAACGGAATCGACACGATCATCATCACCGGCATCTGCACCAATATCTGCTGCGAGACGACGGCCCGCGAAGCCGGGATGCGCGACTACCACGTTTTCTTCACAAGCGATGGCACCGAAACCTTTCCGCTCGGCGACCTCACCGCCGAGCAAATCAAGAAGGCGACGATCACGACGTTGGGCCTCGCATTCGCGAAGATCATCAGCGTGAACGGCCTTATCGATCTGATTCGCCGCAATTCGAACAGCAAGATCGCCGCGGAATAGGTCGGCTGCGGCTCGATCCGCGCCTCGTCATCAAATTTTGTCAGCCTGGGGGAGACCAAAATGGATCGCCGCGCTTTCTTGAAGGCCAGTGTCGCCGTTGGCGGCGTGACGGCAATCAACGCTACCGTTCCGCGTGTTGCTCTGTCCGCCGATGCGATCAAGATTGGGACGCTAATCGACACGTCCGGACCGCTTAGCGTCTTTGGCGGAAACAAACTGAAGTGCCTCCAGATCGGCGTCGACGAGATCAACGCGGCGGGGGGCCTGCTTGGCCGCAAGGTCGAACTCGTCAACCGCGATACTCAATCCAACAACCAGCTCTTCGGCCAATACGCCCGCGATCTCGCGCTGGGCGCAAAGGTCGACGTCGTATTCGGCTGTACGACGAGTTCTGCGCGGGAGATCGCGCGGCCCATTCTCAACCGCGCGAAAGCGCTCTATTTCTATAATACGAATTACGAAGGCGGAGTCTGTCAGAAAACCACGATCTGCACGAGCACGACGCCGGCCCAAATGGTGGCGCCGCTGATCCCGCAGCTGATCAAGGATCACGGCAGGAAAATATATGTGCTTGCAGCGGACTACAACTACGGCCACATCTCCGACAAATGGGCCAAGGCGATCGCCAAGGAAAACGGCGGCCAAGTCATTGGTTCAGAATTCTTCCCGCTCGACGCCAGCAGTTTCGGTCCCACGATCAGCAAGATTCAGGCGGCCAAACCAGACATCATCCATACCGTGTTTGTGGGTCCGGCTCATGGAGCTTTCTGGGGGCAATGGGCGGCGGCAGGTATGGTCGGCAAAATTCCGATCTCGTCGCAGACATTCGGCTTGGCGGGTGAGCATCTACGAATGCCGCCGGCCGTATCCGAGGGTATCTATGTCTGCCTCAATTATTTCGAGGAGATCGATACGCCGGCCAATAAGGCGTTCCTGACCAAGTTCCGAGCGAAGTTCGGCGCGGACTATGGCTATATCGGTGAACTCGCCATGGCCGAATATCAGGGTCTTCTGCTGTGGGCGGAGGCGGTAAGAAAAGCCAAGTCGACCAAGGTCGATGCGGTGGTGAAGGCGATCGAGCAGGGCGTGGATGTCGCCGGACCCGGCGGCCAAATCAAGCTCGACCCCGTCACCAATCATTGCACGGTCGACATGTATGTGGCGCGGATGAAGGGCGGAAAGTTCGACATTCAGCGCACGGTCAAGGCCGTGGCTCCGTCGAATCCGGGCGGCAAATGCGACCTCATGAAGCGGCCAAACACCAATCAGCAATTTGAGCCGGAAATCTAGCGGCCAGGCGCTTCCCTGAGACACGTCTCTCCGGCTTGTGAGACGGATTTCGCTCCGTCTCATACGTCCGCTTGAACGTCGCGGACAAATCGAGGGCGCCATCAGCCCTCGCGTCAACCGACGGAGGCTGTGCGGCGCCGCATTCCCGGTTCGCATGCCAATGGCACGGACTCTCGATTAGACTGGCCCAATGGACGTAGTCCTCGTCGTCGTTATCCAGGTGCTCTATGCTATCGCCAGCTTGGCGCTAATCAGCATCGGGCTTGCGATCATTTTTGGCATGATGCGCGTCATCAATTTCGCTCATGGCGAATTTCTGATGATGGGGGGCTTCGCCTGCATCATGTTCGCCGATGCGGGCGTAAATCTCTGGATTTCGATGCTGCTTCTCGCGCCTCTGGTCGTCGGCGCGATCGGCATCGTCGTCGAGCGCTTGGTGATCCAGCATCTCTACGGCCGCGTCATCGAGACGGTCCTCGCGACCTGGGGCCTCAGTCTATTCTTCATAGGAGTCGCCTCCATCACGGTGGGCTACTTCCGCATGGGCGTGACCCCACCTTTCGGCAGCATCCGGATCGGCCTCTACAGCGAAGGCGTATACACCTTCTTCGTCATCGGCGTGGCTGTTGCCGTCGTGCTCGGTGTTTATCTGTTCCTTCGTCATACGCGCTGGGGACTCATCGCGCGCGGCACGATGCAGTTCCCAAACATGGCCGCGGCGCTCGGGGTGAATCCGCGACGGGTCTATGCAGCCACGTTTTTCGCAGGCGCAGCGCTAAGCGGCTTGGCCGGGGCCGTGCTGGCGCCATTGGCGGGTGTCGTGCCAACCAGCGGCATCACGTATATCGCCAAAGCATTCATCACGGTCATCAGCGGCGGGGCCACGGTTGTTGCCGGAACCACCGCCGCGTCGGTGCTGCTCGGCGGGATCAATCAAATCGTGACGTTTCTGAGCCGGCCGGTCATCGGCGAGGTGGCTCTGCTTCTCGTCGCTGTCATCCTTCTGCGGTTCCTGCCGCAAGGCATCACCGGCCGCTTCTTTCGGAGGGGCCTTTGATGCGTTCCTGGAACAGTTTTGGAATACTCTTCATGATGGGCGCGGGCGCCTTCTTGATTGTTGCACTGCCGCTGTTGGTCGAAACGTTCGTGCTCGTTGATTTTACCTTATACGCCGCGCTGGCGATCCTTGCGATGAGCCTAGCGTTGGTTTGGGGTTTTTGCGGGATTTTAAGTCTCGGCCAAGCGGTGTTCTTCGGCATCGGCGGCTATGCATATGGCGTGAGCGTGCTCAACATTGGTGACAGCACATTGCCGGTCGCGCTTGCCGTCCTGCTTCCCATGATCTTTGCGGCAATGCTCGGCTACTTCATGTTTTGGGGCCGGATCAGCGACGTCTACCTCGCGGTGATCACCCTCACGGTCTCGCTGATCTTTTTCCTCGTTATCAACAGCACGTCGGGCGGCGAATACAGAATCGGAGCAGCGCCACTCGGCGGCTATAATGGCATTCCCGGGCTGCCGGCGCTGAACCTGCCCGGCCGTCCGGACCGCCAGCTCGATTTCGAGGAGATGTATGCGCTGACGGTGGCGTTGGCCCTCGCCACTTATTTCTTCCTGCGCTGGCTGCTGGTCACTCGTTTCGGCAGGGTGATCGTCGCGATCCGCGAAAACGAAGTGCGTGTCGGGCTGCTGGGTTACGATTCGCGGAAATACAAGCTCGCGGCCTATGTCATCGGCGCCGGCGTCGCCGGTATGGGCGGCGCTCTCTATGCCGCCTGGGGCGGGTTGATCAATCCGGATGTCTTCGGCATCGCATTCGCTGCACAAGTCATCGTATGGGTCCTTATCGGCGGCCTCGGCACCTTGCTGGGGCCAGTGATTGGCGTGGTCGGCATCCAATGGCTCGTTGGCTGGCTCGGCAAAATGAAGATCACCGACGCCAACATCATCCTGGGCGCTATCTTCGTTGCATTCGTGCTGTTCGCCCCTGCCGGCCTCATTCCCAAGCTGCGAAAGATCGGCGTCCGCTGGCTAAACCGCAGGCGCGTCTCCGCTAGCGGATCGGTTGAGAGCGGCCCATGAGTATGCTGCTGGAAACCAGAGGTCTCACGCGCCGGTTCGGTGGCGTGACGGCCGTGGATCGGGTCGATTTCGCGTTGGAGAAAGGCGAGCTTCGCTGTCTCATCGGACCGAATGGGGCCGGCAAAAGCACGTTCTTCAAGATGCTGTGCGGCCTGCTTCGCCCCTCCAGCGGAAAGATTTTGCTGCGCGGCGAAGTCGTAACCGGCAACGATCCCCACGAAATTGCGCGTCGCGGCGTTGGCATCAAAACGCAAGTGCCGAGTTTGTTCGACGGCTTGACGGTTCGCCAGAGCATCGAGCTGTCGGCTTTGCGCCGTCTCTCCAAGCGCGCCGCCGCTGCGTCCGCCACACACTTCATGGAGCGATTGACGCTCGACAAGTTCGAAAGCAGCATTGTCGGCAGCCTTGCGCACGGCCAGCGTCAATGGGTGGAACTCGCCATTGTTCTCGCGGCGGCTCCGGATCTCATTCTGCTGGACGAACCCACCGCGGGTATGACGAAAGAGGAAGTTGGACGCACGGCAACGCTCATTCGCGAGATCAACCGCGATCATGCGCTCGTGATCGTCGAGCACGACATGAAGTTCATCCGCATGATCGCGCGCAAGGTGACCGTTTTCAATCAAGGCGCCATTCTGGCAGAGGGTAATGTTGAAAGCATTCTCTCCAATCAGGTGGTGCGCGATGTCTATCTCGGAAAGGGTGCCGGGCATGCTTGAAGTCCGGGGTCTTCGCGCGGGATACGGCCGTATCCCCATTCTGACCGGCGTCGATTTCACCGTGAACGCAGGCGATATCGTCGGCATTCTTGGTCACAACGGCATGGGCAAATCGACCCTGCTGCGGACTCTGATGGGGTATATCGGTGCCACCGCGGGGTCCGTCCGCTTTAGTGGCGAGGACGTTACGCGACTCCCGACCTATCAGCGATCCCGACGCGGCCTCGGTTTTGTGCCGCAGGGCCGAGAGATCTTCCCGCAATTGAGTGTGCTCGACAATCTCCGGATGGGAGCGCTCGGTGCCAAGCCAGGGCGCGTAGAGGAGGTGCTAGCTGATTTTCCGCGCTTGAAGCCGATGCTCGATCGTCCTGGAGGCGCCCTGTCAGGTGGCGAACAGCAAATTCTCGCGATCGCGCGCAGCCTTTGTTCTCAGCCCCGCATGATGCTTTTCGACGAGCCGACGGAAGGGATTCAGCCGTCGATCGTAGAGCAGGTCTCCGCGCTCCTGCATTCGCTCAATAGGGCGCGCGGCCTAACCATCGTCGTCGTAGAGCAGAATCTGGACTTCATCGCCAGCCTAGCGTCGCGAGTGCTGATTATCCAGAAAGGCGCGATCGTCCGTGAGGTCACGCGCGCTCAATTGCAGAGTACCGACATCGTCGACGAATTCGTCGGCATGCTTTGAAAGAGTGCCCCGGCGGTACGGCGTCTCCGCGGAAATCTATTTCGAATTCCCAACGCGGCGGGCGGTGTGAGTCGTGTGGAGCTTCTCCCCGGAAACCGGTGTGGAGTTCCGCGGAGTTGCGGATCGCAGACTCACGCGCGCCGGTGCGAAGTCCCGGTCGAGCCGGCGTAAAGAAAGTCCCTGCTTCGCTCCAAGAATTCCCTGCTAAGTTCAAGGAATTCCCTGCTCCGTTGAGCAGGGAATTTGCTCAAGATCGATTGGATTACAGCGGCGTAGCGTGTGGAGTCGTGCGATCGGGGCCCGTTTCTCGCGAAAATTCCCTGCAGATTCCCTGCATATCAGGGAATTCGAGCGGAGCAGGGTTCGATCCAGACTGCGCACACCGCCATATCTACCCGCGACAACTTTCTCCGTCGCCTCTTGGTACCGCGTAAAACCCCGGTATTCGCGCGGTTCACGCACCATAGCTGTTGACCGAGTGATCGGCGCTGGAGGCAGAATTTGTCTCTCTCCGGCCCGTATTCTCCAAAGCTCCTGACTTCGGCAAAATAGTACGGATTTTTAAGCGACTGATTTGGCGTCGTTATTCGGCGCGAGGAATCCGTACTTTTGGTAATTCGCTCGGATAGGCGAGAGGCACCGGCGTCGCGCGATAGCGTTGAAATCGCTTCGGATTTTGGAGTCTCCGATACGGCGAACACTCACAGTAGTCGCCGTCCAGCGGCGCATCGCCCTCGTCCAGATAGACACGCAGGCCGCTTAGGCTCGCGGTGGGCGTCCGCACGCCCGAATAGTCGATTCCGATGTATCGCACGAATGCATGGTGACGCTGATCAAGGTCCCAACCCATTGCCGATTCATTCGGCTCCGCTTTCCGATCAACGCACAAGTCCTTGTTCGGTGCTCGTCATATTATAAACCATGTCGCTGACGAAGCGCTTGAAGGACTCATTTTCGACGAATTGCTTGTAGACCTGAGTATCTTCCTTCAGCAGCGTCTGCATCACCTTGTTCAAGGCCTGATCGTGCGCCATCCGCGCCGTGTGGGGGGTATTCGCCTTGGCATTCTGGTAGGCGTTGTCGGCTGCAACCTTCGGGGCGATGTCCTCGCGGATTCGCTTCACCACGCGGTCGCCGTCGGTAAAGAGCGTGCCGAAGGTTTGGTTGAATGTCTTGAGGATATTGCTCAAGCGGTCGAGCTCGGGCTCCGCTTTCCTGCCTCCCCCTTCCGTCGGCACGGGCGCGATTTCGGCATTCTGGTCCGTCAGAGCAATCTTGAGAACTGCCTTCTTCTCGACCCGATAACTGTCCATGTCGATGGCTTCGAGAATGCCCTTGGCGAGGTCCTCTTCCTTGGGCGCCGGCAATTTCGGCGTCAGCAGGTTCAGCATGATCGAAAGCTTTTCCCACTCGGCGTTACTGTACGGAATTATTGACGAGAGGAAGTTGTAAGTGCGGCAGAACACCTTCGCCTTCCCCTTGAAGTCAACCTGGGCGTCCTCGTCGAGTGTGTCCGTGTAGACGGCGACGGAGGTGTCGAGAATTGGATCGAGCTTGTCGCGGTCGGCGCCGTCGACGAACAACTGCACCAGCTGCTTTACCTGCTCCGGCGAATACACCTGCGCCCCATCCAGCGCCGCTTTCAAATCGTGGAGCTTGTTGGGATCGGTCTCCTCGGCCAGCAGCGTGGTGCGGTAGTAGTCCTGAAACGCGATCGTGATCGCGTCGCTGTTATTCTGAAAATCGAGCACGAAGCAGTCGTGCTTCTGCGGGTGTGCGCGGTTGAGCCGCGAAAGCGTCTGTACCGCCTTGATGCCCGAAAGCGGCTTGTCGACATACATCGTGTGCAGCAGCGGCTCGTCGTAACCAGTTTGGAATTTGTCGGCGCAGATCAGGAAACGATACGGGTCGATTTGGATTTTCGACGCGATGTCGCGGCTTGAGAAGCCGTTGAGCGAAACCTCGCTCATCTGGACGCCGCCATATTGGTGTTGGCCCGAGAACGCGACGATGGCCTGATAGAGGCTCTTGCGTTCCACGAGATAGGCCTTGAACGCATGGAAATATTGAATTGCCCGTTCGACGCCACTCGTGACCACCATCGCCCGGGCCTGGCCCCCGATCTTCCCGGGCGCCAGCACCTGCTCGTGGAAATGATCGACCATGATCTCCGCCTTGAGACGGATGGCATGGTCGTGGCTCTCGACATAGCGGCGCAGCTTCTTCTTCGCCTTTTTGGTATCGAACTCCGGGTCATCGTCGATCTTTTTTATCAGCTTGTAATAGCTATCCACCGGTGTGAAGGCTTTTAGTACGTCGAGGATGAATCGCTCCTCGATCGCCTGCTTCATGGTGTAGCTGTGGAAGGGCCGGTGCTTGACCTTGCCCTCGGCGTCGGGCGGCAGTGGCTCGCCGAACATCTCCAGCGTCTTGTTCTTAGGCGTGGCGGTGAAAGCGAAGTAGCTGGCGTTGGTCAGCATCTTGCGCGCTGCCATGCGCTTCGCGAGCGCCTCGTTTATCGTGTCTTCGGGATCGGTCTCTTCGACCTCGCTCTCCTCGCGGCCGCCGAGCGCCTGGCTCATCGCCGCCGAAGTCTTACCACCCTGGCTGGAATGCGCCTCGTCGATGATGATGGCAAAGGTCTTGCCGCCCTCGGTGGCGATCTCGTCGAGGATGAACGGGAACTTCTGCACCGTCGAGACGATGATCTTTTTCCCTTGCTGAATGAACGTGCGCAGGTCGCCGGACCGCTCCGCGTGACCCACCGTCGCGCCCACTTGCATGAACTGCTTGATAGTCGTCTGGATCTGGTCGTCGAGGAGGCGCCGGTCGGTGACCACGATCACCGAGTCGAAGACCTCCTTGCCGCCGCGCTTCAGGCCAATGAGCTGGTGCGCGAGCCAGGCGATGGAGTTCGACTTGCCGCTGCCCGCCGAGTGCTGGATCAGGTAGCGCTTACCCGCGCCGTGGGCGCGCACATCGGCCAGGGCCTGCCGCACCACACCGAGTTGGTGGTAGCGCGGCCACACCTGACGGCGCTTCTTCCTGCCGGTGCGCGGGTCCTTCTCCTCGATGATCTGCGCGTAGTTTTCGAGAATGTTAGTCAGCCCCGCCGGCGTGAGCATCTCTTTCCAGAGGTAGTCGGGCTTGAGGCCGTGCGGGTTAGGCGGGTTGCCCGCGCCGTCGTTGTAACCCTTGTTGAAGGGCAGAAACCACGAGCGCTTGCCCGCAAGCTCGGTGCACATGTGCGCCTCGCTGTCGTCCACCGCGAAGTGCACCACGCAGCGGCCAAATTCGAACAGCCGTTCGCGCGGGTCTCGGTCCCGCTTGTACTGCTCCACGGCGTCCGCCACAGTTTGCTTGGTGAGGCTGTTCTTCAACTCAAAGGTTGCGATCGGCATGCCATTGATAAGCAGGCACAGGTCGAGCGCGCGGCGCGTCTCATCCGTGCTGTAGGCGAGCTGGCGCGTGATCGAGAAGCGGTTCTGCCAGTGCAGAGCCTCCGCCTTCGCGTTGCCCGGCGACGGCGTGCCATAGAAGAGGTCGAAGTGCAGCGGCCCATGATCCACGCCCTTGCGCAGAACATCGATAACGCCGCGCTTGCCAATCTCGGCTGAAAGTCGCGTGAGAAACTTGAGGCGGTGGATGTCCTTGGCGTCACCCGAATCGGCCATCGCCAATTTCTTGAGCGCCTCGGGCTGCGTGACGCGAAGAAACGCGAAGAGCTGCGGCACGTCGAGCGCGTGGGAGCGCTCGTAGTCCTGCGCAGCGCCGGCGGTGTAGCCGGTGCCGCTGTTGGGTGGAGGCCGTTCGGCAACCCGGTTCGGGACGACGGCGAGACCGTCCGTGCCGGTCATGTGCCGCATGATGAGCGATTCGAGGCCTTTCTCGCTGGTGTCGGTGGTCATACGGCGGCCTCCTCGTCAGCGGTTTCTGCCTCGTCACCCTGGTCCGAGTCGTCCTCGACGGTCTCGGGCGGAACCTCGTCGGGCAGCCGCACCGCAGTCTCATGCACATCGAGCTTGCCGGTCACCACATCGGCGACGAGGCGGTTGCGGTATTCCCGGAGGAGGTCGATCTCGCGTTCGAGGCGAGAGATGGCGGTGGTGAGCGGCCGCGTTCGGATTTTGATGGCCGTAATGACATCCCGCTGTTCATCCCGCGATGGAGGAATGGCAACTCGAAACCGCGCCAACACGGTTTCTGCGATAGCTGGATAAGCGATGCCGATGGAATTCGCAGTGACTTGATCAACAAAACTGGCGTCTTGGAGAACGTAGTGCAAGTATTCCGGTTCGAGTTCAGGGTTCGGGGAGAACACAGCGAAGCCGGTGGAGGCAATAAGATTCTCTACCATCTGCCCAACGAACCACACTGCCTTGAGATATGTGCGTACAGTAGAAACGATCGTGTCACCGGCTACAAGCACTCGCCGGGCCCTTGATGGTGCGTTTGCGAAACGCATCACTTCGGGCGCGCGCACCAGGTAGCCAGTTCTTACGGCACCAATGTCGATGTAACGTAACTCGAGATCGGGGTCGGTCCCCTGTCCTAGCGTGAGTACATTTATCTTCGTCCAGCGCTTTATTGGCCGGACCTCCCAATGCTGCGGAATTTGGTCGAGCCAAGGGATGCCGGAGTGTTTAAGGGGGACCGAGGGGTCGAGGCCGAAAGTGACGGCGCGGTGGATGATGGCCTGCCTCTGCTCGTTCAGCAGTGCGATCACCTTCCATTTCGCTCGAATCGCACGCTCCAGCCGCCCGTTTGCCCAATCTAGAAAGCGGGCAATTTCCGCCTGCTCGGCGGGCGTGGGGAGTGGAACCTTCACATTCTTAAGCCACGGTATGTGAATGTCGCGCTGAATATCGCCCACGCCCTTAGATGAAGTTACATACTGGGCCACCATGTCTCGAGACTGAAAGAGGTAATCCGCAAAACGGGGATTGAGGACCTCGCGAAGAGCAAGAACAACGTAGGCTGGACTGATGATTCCTTCGTGCTTAGAAACTCCAACGGAACCGCGCCACGCTTGCTGATTGTTGAGGACGAAGTCGCCCCGACGAACTACTTGATAGATGGACAGGTCCAGCCCTGGCTTATGGACTTGGCCGCCACCCTCGCCATATGCGATCACTCCCCGATTCAAAAATACTGACAATAGCGGGAGCTCGGGGTGGTTTTTCTCTGAGCGAATCCTCGCGATCTCCCAAAGACGTACGACGGCCCATTCACACTTAACGGCGAATGCGGGTGCAGCGCGCGTGGTTTTGAGATCGGCGATCACCGCCGGCCTCCTTCACTCACCTTCAGCAAGCCATCAAGCAGCCCCTCGGCCTCCTTCTCTATGGCAAGGATGTCGGCGCTTATCTCTTCCAGAGTTCGCAGCGGCTGCGGTTTGTAGAAGTGCCGCGTGAAGCTGATCTCGTAGCCGACCTTGATGGCGTCCTCCTTGATCCACGCGTCGGGCGTGTAGGGCAGCACTTCGTGGCGAATGAAGGCCTCGACGCCTCCATCTTCCAACAGCGGCACCTGCTCGGTGTCGCGCAGGTCGGAGTCCGGCTCGTACTCGACGATGGCGGGCTTGCCATCTACCGTCGCCTCGAACAATCCGCGTAGTGGATCCGCCTTTGCCTTGCCGGGCTTGTGCACTTTGGCGATGACGCGGGGCGCAGTCTCGACGCGGTAGCTCACGGCCTTGAGAATCTGTTTGAGGTCGGAGGCCGCGAGCTTGATTTCGGCCTTCGTAAGCGCGATATCGACTCGGTCACGGAAGACGTTGTGGTCCCCAAAAAGCGTATCGCCCAACGCCTCGCGCAGTTTCGAGGCGACTTCCACCAGACGGCCGTCGCGCTCCCAGGTCCTGACGTCGAGCAACTTCTTTTTCTTCTTCTCGGGCAGACCCTTCTTCGTGGCGCCGCCCTCGTTGTCGCTTTCGTCCTCGTCGCTGCCCCAATCGGCCAAGCGCTTCTCCAGTACGGCGGAGACCTTAGCGAAGCTAGTAAAGAGCTCGTCGCCGAACTCCTCATAAAGCGCGACGCGCAGGACTTCGTCACCGGAATTGAAGCGCAGCGTCTCGATGGCCTTAAGGGTGAGCTGGCTGTGGAGGCGCAGCGGGCGCTCGACCGCGACCTTCCAGTAGCCGAAGGCAGCGTTGGGAAAAATCTTCGACGCGTGCGTTTCCTTGAAGTCGAGGAAAGTGCGGTTGATGCGCTCGATGTCCTCGGGGGAGAGCTCGCAGTTCTTCTTGCCGAGATTCTTGCGCAGTGGCTTGAACCACTGGGTGGCGTCGATCAGCTGGACTTGGCCCTTGCGGTGCGCGGGCTTCCTATTGGACAGTACCCAGACGTAGGTGGCAATTCCAGTGTTGTAAAATAGGTTGAGCGGCAGTGCGACAATGGCTTCGAGCCAGTCATTCTCAATCAACCAACGGCGGATGTTGCTCTCTCCTTGGCCGGCGTCGCCCGTGAAGAGCGACGAGCCATTGTGAACTTCGGCGATGCGGCTGCCGAGGGCAGACTTAGCGTTCATCTTCGACGCCATATTGACGAGGAAGAGCATCTGGCCGTCGCTGGAGCGCGTGACAAGCGACAGCTCCTCGCTCTTGTGCATCACCTTAAAGCGCGGGTCGCGCATGCCATCCTTCCCGCCCATCGCCTCGAGCTCCTTCTTCCAGCTCTTCCCGTATGGAGGGTTGGCGAGCATGAAGTCGAACTCTTGCGCTGGGAAAGCGTCGTGCGAGAGCGTGGACCACTCCGCGCCGCCGACGATGTGGTCGGCGCTTTCGCCCTCGCCCTTGAGCAGCATGTCCGCCTTGCAGACGGCGTAGGTCTCGGGATTGATCTCCTGGCCGTAGAGCAGGCTGGTGATCTGCTGCTTGCGCTTGGCGGCGATTGCCATGAGCGTCTCCTCCGCCACGGTGAGCATGCCGCCGGTGCCGCAGGCGCAGTCGTAAATCAGGTAGGTGCCGGACTTGAGTTGGCCCCCGATAGGCAAAAACACGAGGCTCGCCATCAGTCGTACAGCGTCGCGCGGCGTCCAATGCTCGCCGGCTTCTTCGTTGTTCTCCTCGTTGAATTTACGGACCAGCTCCTCGAAGACCGTGCCCATGGCGTGGTTGTCAATGCCCGCCGGAGAGAAGTCGATCTCGGGATCGAGAAACTTATTGATCAGCGTGCCAATCGCATCGGCCTTCGAAAGCGTGGTGAGCTGGTTGCGGAACTTGAAGTTTTCGAGGATGTCCTGGACGTTAGGCGAGAAGCCGTTGAGATAATCTTCGAAGTCCGCGAGCAGTTGCTGCTGGCTGCCGCGGGACTTGAGATCGCGCAGGGTGAAGCGCGACGTGTTGTAGAAGGCCTGCCCCGCCGCTTCGGCAAGCGCGGCGCGCTGCTCGGTGATCCCGCTGTTGTCGAGCATCTTCTTGGTGTCGAGCACCGCGTTCTTGGTGGGCTCTAGCACCGCGTCCATGCGCCGAATCACGCACATCGGTAGAATCACGTCCGGATACTTGCCGCGCTTGAAGAGGTCACGCAGGACGTCGTCGGCGATACCCCAGATGAACGATACGATCTTGTTATGGGTCGCCTGGTCCATGACTAGCTCTCTCGTCCTTCTGTCGCTTGGAGGCTTTGGAGGCCGGCTCCAGAGCCTTCGGCTGGTCGTGCTCCACCACCGCCATCACAACTATCACGGGCCCGTCGTATTTGGTGACAGCAACGGGCGCGGCCCGGGCCAGGTCGATCAGCTCGCCGAAATTGATTTCTGCTTCTGCAGACGTGATGGGGCGCATCTGTTCTTCCTTCGGAGAACTAGTGTTGGCCGAATCGAACAAATGCGCAATCGCTCAATCTATCCGGGAGGCCGAGTTGGTCACGCCCGCGGCGCGGGCCGTTAGAATCGTTGAAGTCTAGCCTCGACCTGCTCCCGCCATTCCTCCGGACACTGCCCCATCAGTATCGCCAGCGTCATGTCCTCCGGCTGCCACCCCTCCAGAATCACCTCAACGATATCCGGCGCGAGGACGGTCAGCCGCGGGCATCACTACCGCCTTGATTTCGGCCGCGACAACACATCGAGTGATCTCGGGCGAGACGAAGATGAGGTTCAAGTGCAATTTCTGTTCCGAGGTCAGATCTCGATGATCGCGACCTCGACAGGAACCCCGATCTCTTGCGCCACGGGCGTCCAGATGTCGATTCCTTCTGCCTCGGTCTCAATGGCGACAACTAAAGCGTAGCGCGCGCCCCACTCGCTGCGATCACGTTTGGGCTGGTCCTTCCACCATCCAGAGACGGGGTAGATACCAACGACCCCTCGCTCGGCGAGGTCGGCTGCCGTGCCGACCCATATGTCGGAGTGAATTGCCCCCTTGTTCCGTGCCATCTCGCCAAGAAACCACGCGGTTGTGTCGGCGCCGATAACAGGTTTGCCTTCGTCCTCTTCGAGTGCGTGCTTATTGAGTCGTTTGCGGAACTCGTCAATCGTCTCGGTCGGGGATTTCAGATCGAAGCGCAGGCCATGCGAGGCGTAGCGATGGCGCTTGCGCCATCCGCGTCGGCCAGGATTGGGCTCGATGAAATACGACAGGGTTACGCGAAGGCGGACCGGCGTTTGCCCCAACTCTTCTAACGCTGCTTTTGGCCACGGGAGTTTGTGCAGATGCATTTCACGCATCTTGCCGTCGGAGAATGGCCTGATTGACGCCTGTGCGATCAGCGTCAGCGCGTCATTCGCGCTTCTCAGAGAGCGATCGAGCTGTGGCACGCCGAAGCCATAGCGGCGAACGAGTTTGGCTCTTGTGCGCTTTCCGCTCGCACCGCGAAGGTGCGATAGCATGGCTCTCGTCCATTCGGCTGAATGAACTATCAATGCCCGCACAGTTTCAGGCCAGAACTCTGGATAATCGGCCATAATAATTGCGGCTATGCGGGCCCCCTGCGCGGTTGCGGCGCTCGTTGCGCACGAGAGTACAAAGGCCTTCTGCGTCGGCTTGTAGTGGGTCGACAACAAACAAAGGTCGGGGATGGCACTCTCGAACATGCCGCCATTCGCTCCGACATTGCCGCCCTCGCAAACGACGTCTGGCTTGATCGGCCAACTGTCCTGAAATGTGACCGAGGTCGTGCTCCATGGCGAAAGATCGCCGGGTGAGGCCAATGGAGACCAGCCGGTCCAATTTGGATCCCCGATAGCCGACTTTTCAGTGAAAGCGCCTACAGTCAATGCATTCCAGGCGTGGGCCGGATCATGCACGGCTTCGACATCACTGCGATCGAGGTGGCGATCTTGCAGGTGGTCGGGCGCGACATTTCCGGCGCTCAGGACAAACAGCCGACGTACGCCGTCACCGGCCTCGTCCAAATAGACGAGGCCTTGGGTGGCCGGGTCGAACGTTCGACCAGAGGCTAGTGCGTCGATGGCCGCCGACCATGACGTTGGCTGACCGCGATCGCGCACGTCAGTCGCCGTAACCGCCATCGAGAAGACACGCGGGCGCGCGGGCGCAATGATCTCAGGGCGGGCGACCGCCTGCGCAGTGATCGCGCCATACAACTCCGGTGGATTCGCTCCTCTGGGAGGAAGGATTTTCACCGACTCCAGCCGGTGCCGCATCTGCACGGGCGTCCTGGAAACGAGAAGAGGCGCAAGGTCACCATATGCGGCGAGGCCGGCCATTTCGGTCCCATGCCCCATATTGCCCGGGCCACCGCCGTCGTCATGCCCACCCCAGTTGGGGTCCACCGACATCACGTCGGCTGGCGCAATGAGATCTTCAAGCAGCGGGTGCGCACGCGTGACGCCAGTATCGAGGATGCAGACCGCGGGCGCATCGTCAGCGGCAAGCGTCACTCGACGCTTGAGATCGTGCAACCAATCGGCCTGCTCTTCGGCCGATGCGTCCACAAAGAATGCGCTGCTTTCCTTGGCCTTGCGAGCCTCCGCAAGGTCGTTGAGCACATCCAGCGACGCCGAGAGCTGAGCTGCCGTACCCCTCATCAGGATCACGATCCGGTCGTCGAAGCCCAGCCGGCGCTCGCCGACATCGAGACCCGCCTGTCCCGCGAACTCCAGGAGCCTCTGGAGCTCCTCTCCGTCGTGCCGGCGCAGCCAGACTTCCCACCAGATCGTCTCACCATCGTTGGGATAAGCTTCGGTGGCATCGGTCCATAGCGCCCGCAGTGTCGCCTTTCGAAGAGCTGCAATACGGTCAACCATGTCCTTGTGGCGCGGTTCGCCTTTTTTCGTCCTCTCTTCTGCGTACTGTTGAAACCGGTCGAAAAAATGCTTTAGTGCACCATCAGGCACGAACACTGTCGCGAGTTGCACGGTGGGCTCTCCGGAGCCGGCTGCTAACCGCCGAACGGCCACCAGTTCAATGCCTCGGCGTTGGTCCTCAAGGGATTCGAGCTTGAGTTCGACGCCTGGAGGGCTTTGGAATTCGACATAGAGACCTGGCTGCGCCCCATGGACAGAGATGTCCGTGGCTTCGCGGTTCGCTTGGGCTTCCTGTTGTGCTTCCGTCAAGGCGTTACGGAGGGCACTCGCGTGACGCTGCCGGTCCAGCGGGCCGACGAATACGGGCTGCTCGATTTTCCTGGGGTGCGGTCTATACGCCTCTGACGAAGGCGCGGTTCGAACGAGAAGGTGCTTGCGATTTCGAGGGGCTGGCATCTGTCAGCAACCCCGAAGACTATTGGTGGGCGGCGCGTCGTTCAATCAGAGCTTCCGCTAGCTCGGCCGTATCGATGCGCGTGTGGTGCTGCAGGATGGCGTTCTTTGCAGCGTGCTCGCACGCACGTGTGAGGTCGGATTGGCTCAGCCCACTAGCGGCATCGACGGCTTTAGTCCAGTCCACCTGCGAGGTATCGAGAAGCGCGAGGCGGGAGCGCATGATTTTCTCGGCAACGTCTTCTGAGGGCAGACGATATTCGATGACGGAGTCGAACCTTCGAAAGAGCGCCCGGTCAAGGATCTGTGGATGATTGGTCGCGGCGACGATGATGCTGTCCGAGTCGTCCTGCTCGAGGAACTGGAGAAACGAGTTCAGAACACGCCGGATCTCTCCCACCTCGTTCCTAGCCGCGCGCTCGCCGCCCAAAGCGTCGAATTCGTCGAAGAGATAGACCGCGCGAGTTCGTTGAATTGTCTCGAAAATCAGGCGGAGCTTCGCTGCTGTTTCGCCCAGATACTTCGTGATCAACCCGTCAAGCTGGATCGTGAACAGGGGGACGCTCAATTCGCCGGATAGCGCCGCAGCGGTCATCGTTTTGCCCGTACCTGGCGGGCCGACGAGGAGCAGCTTTCGCAGCGGTGACATGCCATGTGCGAAAATCGTCTCGCGCTGCCGTTGTTCAACGAGGATGCGGTCGATCCGAGATCGGATCGAATCGTCCAGCGCCATATCGGACAAGCGGCTCTTCGGAAAAGCCGCGGTAAGAAGCCCGGCGAGCTCCCCGCGCGGCTGAATGATCGGGACCGGTTTCGTCCTCTGACCCGAAGGCGCGGTTTTCGCACGGATCTTTGCCCGATCGACGAGATCGCGAAGTTCCTGGGCGAACTTCGTGTGCCCCTGCCGAGCGGCTTGGGCCGCGACCTGCATGGCAATCGCGTAGAACCGTTCGTCGTCGCCCTCGGCGTGACTTCGGATCAGGGCCTTAACGTGATCCGCTGTCGCCATTCTCCAGTTCCCCTCAGCGCCAACGCCAATTCTGTATTCCATCAGATTTCTCAAAGCCAACTTTGGTTTACTTTGAGGCGTTCGCTGCTCCACGTTGACGGATGTCGCTTAAGAAGCTTTTACCTCAGTGCGATTCTGGCGTCGAGGTTCAATTGGTCGTCCTTCGCCTGGTCCGGCTGGATGAGCCGGACCTTGGCTCGGTACGACGCCTACCTGCCTGGACCCGAACACGCGCCGCTGTCCCTCCCACTCTACCGGCACCGGTCGCATCAGCACAGTGAGCGTAATCTCCACCGGCTGCCGCCCGTCCAGGATGGCCTCGACGATGTCGGGCGCGAGAAGGGTCAGGCGCAGTACCCGGCTGACGTATGAGTCGTTGATCTTCTCGGCGGCGGCGATCTCATCGACCGTACCGTAGACGCCGGTCTCGAGGAGCTTTCGCCACCGGAACGCACGGCCGACCGCCTTGACCATCGCATTGTCCACGCGCGTGCGGGGCGGCGCCCAGGGAACTCCGCCTTCGGGTGCTATCACCAACTTCCGTCCGCCACGCCTGCGGAACGAGAGCGGGACGCGGACCGTGACGGTCCGACCGTCCTCGCTGATCCGAGCATCGATCTTCATGCCGCACTGCGCATATCGCTGTTGGCGGCGCGCAAATCGGCGACAAGGCTCGCGAGGCCTTCCGTTCGCAGGCGGATATCAACGCCGTCCAACCCGACGTCGACGCGCTCGACGAGCAGATGGACGATGCGCGCCTGCTCGGCCGGGAATAGTTCGTCCCACAGCGGATCGAGCCGTTCGAGCGCTTCGCGCACTTCCGTCTCCGTTACACCGTCGTCCGACTTCCTCACGGCGCGCCATGTGCGAAGGATGATTTCGGGTGCGCGCAACAGGTCCCGTATCTGATCAACTACCGCGGTTTCAACCTCCGCGGCAGGAATGCGCCGGATCGGACACGCTTCGGGCCCGCGCTTCAGCACGCTGTTAGTGACGTAGTAGCGGTACTGCTTACCCCGGCGTCGGGTGTGGGTCGGCGTCATTGCGCTGCGGGTCGGCCCGAATATCAGTCCCTTGAGCAGCGCCGGCGTTTGCGCCCGCGTTCGGGACGCGCGGAGCCGGGGGCTGTCGCGCAGAATGGCGTGGACTTTGTCCCAAAGCTCCCGACTAACGATTGCCTTGTGCTCGCCGGGATAGGCCGTGCCCTTATGCACCGCCTCGCCGAGGTAGACCCGATTGTTCAGCAGTCGGTAGAGGAATCCCTTGTCGATCGAGCTGCCCTGCTTGGTCTTCATGCCCTCGGCGGCCAGTGTCCGGGCCAAGGCCGTCGCCGATCCGACCCGTACGAAGCGTTCGAAGATTTTCCGGACCGTCGCCACCTCCGCCTCATTGACGATCAACTTGCGGTCCCTGACGTCGTAGCCGAGCGGCGGATAACCGCCCATCCACATCCCCTTGCGGCGGGAGGCGGCGACCTTGTCGCGGATACGCTCGCCGATGACCTCGCGCTCGAACTGTGCGAAGGACAAAAGGACGTTGAGGGTTAGCCGCCCCATCGAGGTGGTTGTGTTGAACGACTGGGTGACGCTGACGAAAGTGACATCGCGACGCTCAAACACGTCGACCAGCTTGGCGAAATCCATCAGCGACCGGCTCAGCCGGTCGATTTTGTACACCACCACGACGTCGACCCGGCCACCTTCGATGTCGGCAAGGAGACGCTTGAGTGCGGGCCGCTCCAGGGTCCCGCCAGAAACCCCGCCGTCGTCGTAGCGATTCGGGACCAACACCCAACCCTCGGACTTCTGGCTGGCAATGAAGGCCTCGCACGCCTCGCGCTGGGCGTCGAGGCTGTTGAACTCCATATCGAGGCCTTCCTCGGTGGATTTCCGAGTGTAGACGGCGCAGCGGCGCTTCTGGATGACCGGCTTCGTCATGAGCCGGCCCGTTGATTCTTGAGGCCGAAGAAGGTCCAACCGTTCCACCGGGTGCCGGTGATGGCGCGGGCAACGGACGAGAGCGATTGAAACGGCCGGCCCTGATATTCGTATCCCTCGTCGCGCACCGTGACGCAGTGCTCGACACCCTTCCATTCGCGGATGAGCCGCGTGCCGGCGATCGGGCGGTCGTCCCCTCGGATCCGGCGCGTGATCACGTTGCCGCCGTCCAGCTGCTCGCCGAGAGCTTCGAGACGCTCGATCGTCTCCGGCTTCAGCCCGCCATAAACCAATTCCTGGATGCGGTAGGCGAGCCGGCTCTCGAGGAAGCGCCAGTTGTAGGGCGGTGGCTCCGTCCCGAAAAGCTCGCGCCACTGCCTCTTCAATTCCGGCGTCGGCATCATTTTCAGTGCTGCCAGCTGCGCAAGTACGTTGTCGGCCATCGTCATGCTTCTCCACTTTGAATGCGGTTGGCATGCATGCGTTGGGTGGCCGCGAAGTCGAGGCAACTCTCTCCGCGGTCGCCAGATAAAGCGCTGGACTTACGCGCTCGGAGCCGCATGAGGCCCGCGGCCAAGATGTCGGCGATTTCGTCGAGCCGCTCGGCGGCGGACATGCGGTCGGGGTGGAGGGGATTCATAGCTCAATCGTCGTGGTGACGATTGAAGCTGATTGCTCGCGAGCCGGGACGAAATCGAAATCCGCTGCTCAGTGTAGTGGAGCGGTGAAGAAAGTAGCGCAGCGAAATTGCCGTTCGGAGTGACGCGATGACGGCCCCAATCTGGGAGTTGATCCGCCGGCTGGTCTGGCAGCGTGCACAGCTCCGGCTCAGGAAAGATTCGGCGTTCAGCGAAACGGAGCGTAATCATTCGCATTTGTCCCCGGTGGTGGGTCGAGTATGAAATGGGGATGCAGCTTGCCGCTTCCCATCCCGTCGACGAACTCGCCCTCGCGCACTGGCTGAGGACGGCCAAGCCGGGCGATCGCCTCGTCTACCACGTCGGTCACCTCGGCTTTGACCGTACCTCGGTCTCGGCACTCCCCCGCGCCCGTCGCGAGTCGCTCGAGCGCGTGGCGAGTTGCGCCATGGCCATGGCCGAAAGCGGATGTCTCGTGCTCGCACAGGAGCGTCTTGCGAGCGGCGACAGTGCCTATCTCGCGATCATGCCGCGTGTCGCCGCGCCGTGTGCTGGTCGGTCTCCGCGCCATGATCCCAGACAAGCCAGAGCGATATGTGTTCCGGCGATCACCGCGGAAGCGGCATTGCGAACTTCAGAGACACGGCGGGGCGGCCCGCTCCGCGAGGACGGGCAGGCACTCCTTCGGCGCCCGGTCAACGCCCCGCCGTTACCCACATCCGAAGCCGTCGACGACGCCGACGTCGCCACTGGCGCGCATCGCAACCTGAGACTCAGCAAAGGAGAAAAACCAATGTACGACCTCAATGACGCACAGTCGCAGATGGGGCCGGTGGGCGAGCTCATACCCGACGGCACCTTCGCCAAGCTCAAGATGACCATCCGCCCCGGCGGCGTGAATGGCTCGACGCCGATGGATGCCGGAGTGCTTAAGCAGTCGCAGTCGAGCGACGCCAGGATGCTCGATTGTGAGTTCACGGTGGTGGAGGGGCCCTTCGCCCGGCGGAAGTTCTGGCAGAACTTCACGGTCGCCGGCGGCAAGCTCGACGAGAAGGGTCAGTCCAAGGGCTGGAATATCTCCAAGAGCGCTTTTCGCGCCATGGTCGACAGCGCGATCGGCCTCGATCCCAAGGATATGAGCCAGACCGCGATGCAGAAGCGCGTGATCCAAGGTCTGAAGCAACTCGACGGCATCGTGTTCGCCGGCCGCATCATGGTCGAGCCGGCCGCGGGTCCGCAGTACCGGGACGCGAACCGGCTCGCCAACGTCGTGTTGCCAGGCGAGGCGCAGTACACGCCGATCATGCGCGGCGAAAGCGTGGCGCCGGATCCCGTCAGTGCGAAGCCGCGGAAAGCCGCCGAACCGGCCGCGCAGACGCCAGCGTGGGCATCCAAAGCTGCGCCGGTAACGGCCGCAGCCGCGCCGCGGAGTGGCGGCGTGCCCTGGGCGAAAGAGCCCGCGAGCGCACCGGCCAAGCCCGCGGCACCCGGCCCGGCGTGGCTCAACGGCTGACACGATAGGGCCGACGGTGGCGGTGAATGACCGATGACGAATAGCAGGTAGCGGTCACGCACACAGCCGTAGGTGACCCTTGATTGACTTGAACGACGTCACTCCGCCGCCGCGGGCCGTCCACTACAACCTCGAGGCCATCGTCGCCCGCTTGCGCGAGCGCGCCGAGAGCTGGGTGCCGCAGTTGTTTGCCAATGGCCGCCGTGTCGCCGACGAATGGCGCCTCGCCAACATCCGTGGCGACGCGCCGCGCAAGAACGGCTCTTGCGTCATCGCCCTCAAGGGCGAACGCGCCGGTGACTGGCACGAGTTCGACGGCGGGCAGGGCGGCGGACCCATCAGCACCATCGAGCAGGCGACCGGTCTTGTCGACCGAGCATTGTTTGCCCGCGCCGCCGAGATCGCGGGGTGGACCGAGGGGGCGCCGATCAGGCAACAGCCGCCGCAGGCTCCGGCCAGACCAGAGCGGGACGTTTTGCGTGAGATCGGTCTCATTCTCGATCGCGTCGTGCCGATCTTCGGCACCGTGGCCGAGCGCTATCTTCGCGCCCGGGGAGTAGCCCCGCCGTCTTCGCCGGACCTGCTGTTCCACGCAGACCTTGTGCACTGGGAGAGCCGGCGGGGATTCCCGGGACTCGTGGCGATCGTTCGTGATCTCGGCGGACAGCGAATCGCAATCCATCGCACCTACCTGACCGAGGACGGAGCCAAGGCGCCGGTCGACAAGCCACGCATGATGCTGGGACCCGTCGCCGGCGGCGCGGTGCGACTGGCCGAGATCGGCGACACCGGCGTGCTCGGGATTGCCGAAGGCATCGAAACCGCGCTCTCGGTGATGACCGCCTGTCCCCAGCTTCCCGTCTGGGCGACACTATCGGCCCCCAATCTCGAACAGGTGCAGCTGCCGCCCGCGGCGCGGAGGATCATCATCCTCGCCGACCATGACGCATCGGGCGCCGGCGCTCGTGCGGCGGAGACGGCTGCACGCCGGCTGCGGGCCGAGGGACTGCAGGTCGTCATCGCAATCCCGCCAGAGCCGGGCGACGATTTCAACGACTTGCTGCTCCGCGCTGGCCCCGCGGCCGTGGCAGCGGTCGTTCAGGCGGGGCGGTTGGCAGGAGCCGCGGACGAAGCGGCCGCGCCGGCGGCAGCCGGACGCCATCTGCCCATCGGCTTTGCAGAGCCGGTTGGAACGCTCCCAGCACTTCGCGCCGATGAAGGCGATCTCGATCGCGCCGTGTCCCGCGCCTGGAGCGTGCTGCTCGCCTCGAACCGCCCGCCGTGGCTTTTTCGCGCCGGCGGCCTGCCAACCTGGATCGTTCCCGACGATGAGGGCCGGCCGGTGGCGACGATGATCAACGACGAGCGTCTGCGTCACATGCTCGCCAAGCTCGCGGTCTGGTGCAAGTTGAGCCGAACCGGCGACATGCTGCCAGCCCATCCGCCGACGACGCAGATCAAGTCCGTGCTTGCAACGCCCGATCCGAATCTGCCGGTGCTCGCCGGGATCGTCATGACGCCGGTGTTCGGCCGTGGCGGCACCCTGCTGACCGAGCCCGGCTACCATCCGGATGCACGGCTGCTCTATCGCCCGGCGCCAGGATTCGAGGTCTCCGCTATTCCGGAGCGCCCGACCAACGGGCAAATCGAGCAAGCGCGATCGCTGTTGCTGGACGATCTGCTGGGCGACTTCCCGTTTACGTCGCTGGCCGAACGCGCCCATGCCGTGGCCCTGCTGTTGCTCGGCTTCCTCCGCGCCATGGTGGAGGGGCCGACCCCGCTGCATCTGATCGAAAAACCCACACCCGGCACCGGCGCCACGCTGATGGTGGATGCGCTCGCCACCATCCTCACCGGCGCCGGCGCCTCCGTCATGACCGAGGGCCGCGACGACGAGGAGTGGCGCAAACGTCTCACCGCCAAGCTGCGGCAGATCCCGGCATTCGTGCTGATCGACAATCTGCGCCACGAGCTCGACAGCTCCGCGCTGGCCGCGGCTCTGACCGCGCCGTTCTGGGAAGACCGTATTCTCGGCATCTCCGAGATGATACGCCTGCCGATCCGCTGCATCTGGATCGCCACCGGCAACAATCCCTCGGTCTCCAACGAAATGGCGCGCCGCCTGGTGCGCATTCGCCTCGATGCCAGGGTCGATCAACCGTGGCGGCGGGGCGGATTCCGCCATCCCGACCTCATGGCCTGGGTGCGCGCCAATCGCGGCCGTCTCGTCGCCGCAAGCCTGACCCTCTGCCGCGCCTGGATCGCCGCCGGCCGGCCACGCGGAACCCGCAGCATCGGCAGTTACGACGCCTGGGCCGAGACGCTCGGAGGTGTGCTCGCCGTCACCGGCATCGAGGGCTTCCTCGCCAACCTCGACGAGATGATGGAAGCCTCGGACGGCGAGGGCGCCCTCTGGCGCAGCTTCGTGGCGCTGTGGTGGGACCGGTTCGGCACCGCCGACGTCGGTACCAGCGATCTGTTCGAAGTGGCGCGGTTGTGCGAGCCGCCCTTGCCGTTGGGCGCCGGCGGCGACCGTTCGCAGCGCACGCGGCTCGGCAAAGCCCTCGGCCGAATGCGCGACCGGGTATTCAGGCTCGAAGCGTTTCATGTGCGCATCGTGTCCGCGGGCATGCGTCACCAGGCGATGCGATGGCGCTTGGCCTTCGACGACAACGCGGGCGTGGAAAAACGTTCCCTACGTTCCCCGGACGGCGCGGTGGGTGGGAACGTTGGCGAGAGCCGGGGAACGTTGTCGAGTGACGTTCCCACGGAAAATTACGAATCGCATCAGGACGTTGGTGAACATGGGGAACGTGGGGAACGTTTTTCAATACTACACGCGCGCGCGGGCGCGCATGTGAAAGAGAGTAGGGAAAAACGTTCCCCACCCTCACCACCTTCCCCAACCATCGAGAAACCAACGGAAATCGCCGGGGAACGTGCGGGGGAGGGTGGACTCCAACCTCCCCCGGCGACGCCGCCGCCTTGGCTCGACGGAGTGCCGTTGATGCGCCCTCGTTACGCAACCGGGCCGCCCGCTCCCCCTCAATTCCAAAAGCGGGTGACGACGGCGAGCTCCGCCAGGCTTGCTCCGGACGTTGATCGGGGATCACGCCGTCGCCGCACCTCCGACGAAGCCGACGATGCCGACCAAGCGCCCGCTCGTCGCGCGCTGGCAAGAGTTGACCGGTGGCCGCGCGACGCTCGCGGCCACCGGCCAGCCATTCGATAACGCTTAGGCGGCGACGCGATAGACCCGCCCGCGGCCCTCGACCTTCTCGGAGGTCACGTCGAGGCCGAGCTTCTTCTTGAGCGAGCCAGCGATGGCGCCGCGCACCGTATGCGGCTGCCATTCGAAGGCTTTAGCGATCTCGTCGATGCTGGCGCCTTGGGTGCGCTTGAGCATCTCGACGAGCCTAGCTTGCTTGCTGTCGGCGCGGGTGCCGGCCTTGGCGTTGCGCGCCTGTGCCTTCGTCGTGCGTGACTTCCGGCTCGCTGGCTTCTTGGATTTGGCCATGGGGATCTCCTCGGCGTTCGAGGCCGCGACCATCGCGGACTCGGACCGCAGGAGCGCTCTGTCGGCAGACGAAGCCAAGTCGACAAGCCGATCATGAAGTTGCTTTGATCGACGCCCGCTCGTCATCAAATGATCGCGCAGGGTCAACGGGTCCTCCCGGCGATACAACCGCAATGCGGTCCAGAGGGCGCGGCACATGAGTGGATTCCCTATTTTTAGATAGTTTGCAAAATACCAGCTTTCCATTTGAGCCCCGCCGATAGTCCGGCCGCGTCGCCCGACAAGCGGCCGCGCGTGCAATTTTGCGCAGGGCCAGCCTGGGTTCTAACCTGAAACCTTGAAGAGGCGCTGTGTGGCCCGGGAAAACGCAAACGGCGCCGGCGAGCAATGATATTGTTGCCAAGCCGGTGCCGAAACTTGGCCGGCGGATAAGGCTTCGCGTTGCGGCATCAACTTGCCGTGCCTGCCGGTCGGGTTGATCGGAAATCGCATAGTGGATGCTATGGCGAACGCGAAATGATCTCTGACCTCGAGCCCGCGCATGATGGGCCGATTTCACTTTCACTTACTCGAGAATCGAGTTCGCTTTGGCAACTTTTCCAAAAATGAATTCCTTAGCTCTGTCAGGTGCGAGCGCCGAGTTCACACACGTCCGGCACACTCAATGTAACGCGCGAGCTTTCACCGCGATGAATGATCCGAGCCTGGTTCAGTGCGTTTCTTGAGGAAATTCGACAGAGGGTTGACCCAGATCAATGACATAGGCGCCCGCGATCCGCAGTCTTTCTCAGCCATTCTGCAGAATTGAGAGGATCTAATGCCAGAGAAGGTAACACCGCCGAAGAACGGCAACGGCGACCGGGGGGGCCCCTGGGGTAGCGGGGCCAAGCCCGGTTCCAATATTGAGGATCTGGTCCGGCGGGGGCAGGGTCGACTCAAGCAGATCATGCGGAGTGGTGGCCCGCGCCGATTAATCGTCCTTGCCGGCCTCGCTCTAGTCGGCCTAGGCGCATGGACCGCTTATTTCACTGTGCCGAGTGACTCTGTCGCTGTCGTGCAACGTTTCGGTAAATATCTCAAGAACGTTCCGCCAGGACTGCATTTCAAGCTACCGCTGGGCATTGATGACGCGACAATCGTTCCGGTCAAACGGCAGTTGAAGCAGGAATTCGGGTTCTCGACCTCGGGCGCTACTGATCCGTATCAGACTTCTCGCGACGGAAAGCGGGAAACGCAGATGGTGACGGGTGACCTGAACGCTGCATTGGTGGAATGGGTGATTCAATACCGCATCTCGGATCCCGTCAAATTCCTTTTCGACGTTCGGGAACCGAGGGGAACCCTTCGCGATGTTTCCGAATCCGTAATGCGGGAAGTCGTCGGCGATCGCACCGTGGACGAGGTCATTACCATCGGCCGACAGGAGATCGAAACGGAAGCGCTGATCAAGATGCAGGCGCTCTCGACCAAATACGCAATGGGGATCATCATCGATCAGGTGCAATTGAAGAACATCAATCCGCCCGAACCGGTGCAGGCGTCGTTCAACGAGGTCAATCAGGCTCAGCAGGAGAAGGAGAAGCTGATCAACGAAGCTCGGCGCGATTACAACAAGGTCATCCCGCTCGCCGAGGGCGAAAAGGATCAGCGGATTCGCGAAGCAGACGGCTACCGGCTCAAGAGGGTCAATGAAGCGGAAGGCGATGTTGCTCGGTTCAGCACCTTATTCGCGGAATACATCAAGGCCCCAGCGGTTACTCGCCGCCGCATCTACATCGAGACCCTGCAGGACGTCATGCCGGGCATACGCTCCAAGATCATTGTCGACGAACAGACGCGCAGCATTCTGCCATTGCTGAATCTCGACTCCCACAAGGGAGAACGGCCATGAATAAGATCAAGCTAGTAGCAATTTTAGCGGTCTTGGGCATTGGGACGTACGTTGTGTCGGGTTCGATTTATACAGTGAGCGAAGTCGAGCAAGCGATTATCACCCAGTTCGGCGAGCCCGTCGGCGCTCCCGTGACTGCCGCCGGTCTGAAGGTCAAGTTGCCCTTCATCCAGGACGTCAACCTGATCGACAAGCGAGTTCTCGAGTGGAACGGCAATCCGTCCGATATGCCAACCAAGGACAAGCTCTACGTCTCGGTCGAGCTCTTCGCCCGCTGGCGGATCGTAGATCCTCTCCAGTACTTTCTGCGGCTGCGCGATGAACGCAGTGCTCAGTCCCGCCTGGACGATGTTCTAGGCAGCGAGACCCGTAACGCCGTCGCCAAGCATGAGCTGATCGAGATCATCCGCACCACCAAGGATCGCGTGCCGCTGCGCGATACCCTCGTGACCGACGCGGGACGGAAGCTGGATGTGGGGTCACTGGTGCCGATCCAGAAGGGACGCCAACTGGTCGAGCAGGAGATCTTTGCCGAGGCTGCCGAGAAGGTTCGAGTGTATGGTATCGAATTGCTCGATATCCGGTTCAAGCGGATCAACTACAATGAAAGCGTGCGCCCGAAGATCTACGATCGAATGATCAGCGAACGGCGGCAGATCGCGGAACGCTTCCTGTCGGAAGGTAACGGCGAGGCCGCCAGAATTCGCGGCAATCGTGTGCGGGACTTGAACAAGATCCAGTCTGAAGCCTACCGGCAGGTCGAGGAGATCCGCGGCGTGGCGGACGCGAAAGCCGCCGAAATCTATGCGAAGGCTTACAACCAGAGCCCTGAAGCGGTGGCGTTCTATGAATTCACACGGACCATGCAGTCCTACAAGTCCATCATCGCCGAAAACACGACCCTCGTCCTTTCCACGGGCAGTGACCTCTTCAAATTTCTGAAGGGTATGAACCCGGACGTCAAATGAATGCGGAACCATCCACGATTTCGAGAAAGCAAACCTTATACCAACGGCCCTAAGGGGTGACCGTAGCCCAAGATCGTGTCGTGATTGAAGCGATGCGGTCTGGATCGCTGGCGAAGAAGAGCCAGGCAGCGCAGGCTTTGTCGACGATGTCTTCGTAGTCGTCGAAGACGGTGATCGCGAGCTTGTTGCCGCGCAGATACTCCCAGACGTTCTCCATCGGGTTGAGTTCGGGCGCATAGGGCGGCAGCGGGACAAGCGTGACGTTGTCAGGGACGGCGAGGTTCTTGGCGACGTGGTAGCCGGCGCCGTCGAGGACGAGCACGGCGTGCGCGCTGGGAGCGACGTAGCGGCCGATCTCGGCCAGATGCAAGGACATGACCTCGGCATCGGCGGTCGGCACGACGAGTGCGGCCGTGGTGCGGCGCGCGGGGCAGGCGGCGCCGAAGATGTAGGCCCAGTCGTAGCGTCGGTCGCGCGGCGCGCGCGGCCGGGTTCCGCGCTTGGCCCAGACGCGGGTCAGCGTGCCTTGCTGGCCGATGCGCGCCTCGTCCTGGAACCAGATTTCGAGCGGCTTGCCCTTGGCGTGGTCGGGGAGGCGTGCCGCCACCGTCGCGGCGAAGTTTTTTTGAACGCCGTCTGGGCGGCGACGTCGCTCTCGGGATGGCGCGGGCGCACCGAGAGCCGGCGGTAGCCGAGCCTCGCCAACATCTTGCCGACCGAGCGTTCGTGCAGGGCGACGCCCAGCCGCCGCACGAGCTCGTCGCGCAAATCCACTCGCCGCCAGCGCACCACGCCGTGACGATCCGGATCGGGCCCAGCCTCGACCCAGGCGGCAAGTTCCGCCGTTTGCTCGGACGTCAGCTTCGGTTGCGCACCGGGTGGCTTCCGATCGTGCAGTCCGCGCGCGCCTTCGGCGTTGTAGCGGTGAACCCAATCGCGCAGCGTCTGGCGGTCCATCCCACACGTCTCCGCCGCCGCCTTGCGATCCGACCCTTCCAGCACCAGCGCGATCGCCAGCATCCGACGCGCCGCCGCACTGTCCCGCTCCCGGCTGGCTGCCACGCGCGGCTCGCGCGCCGTCAGATCTTGACGCGTAATCGCTACCACAGACCCCATCGATGCGCCTCCTCCTAATCGAGACAACATCGAGTCAGACTTTGCCCGCCTTGGGAATCCCCTAAATCGAGTCAGACTTCAGGGCCGGTGGTATTATAGGCCTCGCGTACCGGAACTCGCCGCCCCGCCCTCACCGGCGGGGATTCCTTTCTAAAGCGACGTTCCCCGGATGAACCCCAAATTCGAGCCGTCAGCGTAGCAATCTGGGCCCGCTATGACATTCTGGAGCGCGGTAAGCGTTGCCGGTTGCGACAAGGACCGTTGAACATGCCCTCCTATGAGTACCGAAAAGTCAAATCGCTGAAGCTTCGATCGCGTCAGAACGGAAGCGAATGCCGCGTGATAGTGTACGTATGCGGCGCTTTCAGGTAATCGATTTGAGAGCAACGGGGCCAGACACCGCGGATCGATTTTTCGGTACCCACAACCGGCACGGTCACGTGCCGGAAGATGTCGTGGGTGACGCCGCCCAAGATCAGCTCACGCGGGCGCGGCCGCCCGTACATGCGCATGACCAGAAGGTCGGCCGAAAAGTCCGCTGCTGCCGAGAGCAACACGTCGCTGATTTCTATTTCTTTGGTGTCCGCGATCCGTGTCATGCTACTGATGCCGTGGGCGACTAGCCACCCCTAGAGATCAACTTCCATCAGGGCCGCGTCGGCCGCGGCGTTGACCATAAGTATCGTGACCTCGTTCGCGCTGACCAGGAACCGTAGCGCATCGCCAAGCGCACGTGTGGATTCGCGCGTGCCGCTCCATGCGACGAGAGCGCGCTTACCCGCGTCGGCGAAGGTGCCCGCGTAGGGTGCTGATTCCGATGAAGTCGCCCAGGCGTGGAGCCTCTCTGGCTGACGATCAGTGGCACCGAACGGTTCCTTCGGTCAACTCTTCTGGATCGATTTCGTTCGGGTTCGGCGCAGGCTGTCGCCCGACAGGCTGAGCCGTTGAGCGTTGTGGACGAGGCGGTCGAGGATGGCGTCGGCATAGGTGGGATCGCCGATCACGGCGTGCCAGCTTTCGACGGGGAGCTGGCTGGTGATGATGATGGAGCGTCGTCCGTAGCGTTCCTCGAGGATCTCGAGCAGGTCGTGGCGGGCCTGGGCGTCGAGCGGCTCGAGCCCCCAGTCGTCGAGGATGAGGAGCTGGACGCCGCCGAGGGCGCGGACGATCCGGGCATAGCGGCCGTCGCCGCGGGCAAGGGCGAGATCGGCGAACAGCTTGGGGACGCGCTGGTAGAGCACCGAGCGATTGTCGCGGCAGGCCTTGTGGCCGAGGGCGCAGGCCAGCCAACTCTTGCCGACGCCGGTCGGGCCGCAGATGATCAGACTGTCGTGGGCGTCGATCCAATCGCCGCTGACGAGTTTTTGGAAGAGCGCGCGATCGAGGCCGCGCGCGGCCCGATAATCGACATCCTCGACGATGGCCTGCTGGCGCAGCCGGGCGTAGCGCAGCCTGGCCGTGAGCTTCTTGTCGTGCCGGTAGGTTATCTCGTGGTCGAGCAGGAGCGCGAGCCATTCCGGATGGGTGAGCGCCGCCGCCGCGTCGGAAGTCTCGGCCTCGGCGAAGGCCTTGGCCATGCCGTGCAGCCCCAACTGGTGGAGCTGATCGAGAGTGGGATGGGTGAGCATGCTTCTCCTCAATGGTAATAGCGCGAGCCGCGGATGTTGGGATGGAGGATCGCCGCGCCGTCCGCGCCGCGCTGTTGCGCGGCGTGGCGATCGAGATTGTTGTCGAGGATGGACTTGACCGATCCGTAGGTCCGGGCGCCGATATCGAGCGCCCGCGTCGTGGCCGCCTCGACGCGCTCTCGGCCGAACGCCTTGACCAGCCGGACGATGCCCAGACACGCCCGGAAGCCCTGTTCGGGGTGTGCGCGCTGCTCCAGGATCAGCGCGCACAGCGCTGCGGTCGCCGGTCCGATCCCGGCGGCCTCGCGCCGGATGCGGTCGATCGTCCAGTCGGCGTAACGCCGATGGCTGGCGGGCATGTGCTCGGGCACGGTCGTGTGCTTGCCGTTGCCGCTGGAGCGCGGATGCGCGGCGATCCGCTCGCCCTTGGCGAACACCTCGACGGTTCGCCCGGTCAACCGCACCTCGACGGCGTCGCGGGCGAAGCGATAGGGCAGGCTGTAGTAATGCCGGTCGATATCGACGTGATAATCGATGCCGACGCGGCGGGCGCGCCACTCGGCGAACACGTAGGGCTCGGCCGGCAAGGGCTTAAGCCGCGGGCGGTCGAGATCTTCGAGCAGCTGGCGCCGCGTCACGCCGAGCCGCCGGATCGGACGCTGATCGTTGAGCCGGACCAGCAGATCACGGATCGCTTCGTTCAGCTCCGTCAGGCTGTAGAAGCGCCGGTTGCGCAGCCGGCCCAGAATCCAGCGCTCCAGGATGAGCACGGCCGCTTCGACCTTCGCCTTGTCGCGCGGCTTGCGCGGCCGCGTCGGCAGGATGGCGGTGTCGTAATGCGCCGCCATCTCCGTATAGGTTCGATTGACCGCGGGTTCGTACAGAGACGCCTTGATCACGGCGGTCTTGGTGTTGTCGGGCACGATCAGCCGCGGCACCCCGCCGATCGCCGCGAGGGCGCGCGTATGGGCACCGATCCAATCCGCCAGCCCCTGCGTCCAGGTCGCCTCGGCATAGGTGAAGTTGGACGCGCCCAGGACGGCGACGAAGATCCACGCTTCCCGGATCTCGCCGGTCAGCCGGTCGATCACCACCGGCGCCGTGTCGCCGGCGTAATCCACGAACTGACGTCCTCCCTATTTTCTCCTCCAGCGTGAGGGAGAGTTTTCCGGCAGAATCTTGACCCGAGGAAGGGATAAGGAGCTGCCATGAAGAAGGGCCGTTTTACCGAGGAACAGATCGCCTTCGCGCTGCGCCAAGCGGAGACGGGGACGCCGGTGGCCGAGGTGATCCGCAAGATGGGGATCTCGGAGCAGACGTTCTATCGCTGGAAGAAGCAATATGCCGGCATGGGCGTGGTCGAGCTGCGGCGAATGAAGCAGCTCGAGGAGGAGAACCGGAAGCTGAAGCAGCTGGTCGCCGACCTGTCGCTGGACAAGGTCATGCTGCAGGACGTGATCCGCTCAAAGCTCTGAGGCCTGGCCGTCGGCGGGATCTGGTGCGGTATCTGCAGGCGCAGTACCGGGTCAGCGAGCGCCGTGGCTGCTCGGCGCTGCGCTTCGATCGGACCAGCCACCGCTACCGGTCGACCCGTGACGACCAGGCCTTCCTTCGTCACCGCATCCGGGACATCGCGGCGTCCCGCGTGCGTTACGGCTATCGCCGCGTCCACATCGTCCTCCGACGGGAAGGCATCATCGTGAACCACAAGCGTGTTCGCCGCCTCTATCGCGAAGAAGGCCTCAATCTGCGGATCAAACGCCCACGCCGGCACGTCAGCGCCGCGCATCGCGTCGAGCGTTCGACGGTGACCGCCCCCAACGAGGTGTGGTCGATGGACTTCGTTTCGGACGCCCTGTTCGACGGCAGGAGGCTGCGGGCGTTGACGCTGCTGGATGTCTACACCCGGGAATCGCTGGCCATCGAAGTCGATCAAGGGATAAAGGGCGAGCAGGTTGTCGCCGTCCTCGACGCCGTCATCGCCGGCCGCGGCGCACCCAAGCGCATCCGAGTCGATAACGGCCCGGAGTTCGTCTCCAACGCGCTCGATCGTTGGGCCTACCAGCACGGCGTCGTCTTGGACTTCAGTCGTCCGGGCAAGCCGACGGACAACGCCTTCGTCGAATCATTCAACGGCCGCCTGCGGGAGGAGTGTCTCAACGCCCACTGGTTCTTGTCCCTCGGCGATGCACGGGGCAAGATCGAGGCGTGGCGCGTGTTCTACAACGAGAGCCGGACTCACTCGGCCCTCGGCGACCGTACGCCGAGCGAATTTGCTTCACAGGCCGGGGTTAACCCCGGCCTGTGAAGCGCAACCAAGCCGGAAAACTCGCCTCACGACCGGTAGAGAAATCGGGGCACCGTCA
>Ga0268299_1001591_pt1 | contig 37218 bp, 33 predicted proteins | sample NOBtaG_FD_193484 | JGI IMG/M metagenome (GOLD analysis project Ga0268299, IMG submission 193484) | Activated sludge microbial communities from bioreactor in Nijmegen, Gelderland, Netherland - NOB reactor | ecosystem: Engineered > Bioreactor > Aerobic > Activated sludge | place: Netherlands... | reverse complement strand
GTCGTGAGCCGGCAGCCGGAAGGAGAACGTTCATGCGAGCGCTCAGTGCGACGATGACACTTGGGATGTTCCTGATGATCGGGGTGGGGGGCGCGGCGGCGGACACGCAATGCATGCAGGACGCGAAAGAAGCGCGTGTCGAGTGCAAGACGTCGTGCGACGACGATTTCGTCATCGCGCGCGATCTCTGCCGCAACATCGATCCGGTGTGCGCGGCCGGATGCCGCGAGGAGCGGGAAGACTGCCGCGGCGCCGTGTTCGGCGCGTTGGATCAATGCGTCGACGGCTGCCGCGCGCAGCTCGATCGCGACCGGGCGGCCTGCCCGAAGCGCGGCCGTGACCGCGACCGCTGCCTGGATCGCGCGCAAGTGCGCGCCTTCGTGTGCCGCGACGAGTGCCGTGAGGAGTTGCAGGTCCGCGCGGGTCTGAACGACTGTCGGGACGTCTTTCGCGGGTGCATGGCCGGCTGCGTCGTGAGCGATCCCGGCCCGACCGCCGTACCGACCGAGGTGGCGCCGGTCGCGACGGCGACGCCCGTGCCGACCGAGACGCCGGTCCCGACGCGGACCGCGACGCCCAGGCCGACCGTCACGCTGACGCCGGTCGTTCCGCGGTAATTCCGCCGCGCTGATTTCGTAGTCGGGGAGCCGCCGACCCCGGACGCGATTCGCCCGTCACTCTCCTCGGGCGGCGTCCGCGGTCGGCGGTCGTGGCTTCTCCGGACCCGTCCGGGCTCGCATCGCCGCGACACTCGCGGCCGCAATTGGCAACGCGTTTTTCCATTGCGAGACGAGCGACGATCGGGCACCTTCTCCCGCATCTCGCCGTCGTCGGGCGCACCCCAGAGGGGTGCGCCGTGCCCACCCACCGACGACCGCGCATCCAAGAGGGAGAGGTCCGAATGGGAGACGCAAACTCGACGTTGTCCGAGGCGGAGGCGCGCCATCTGTTGCGCCGTACCGGCTTCGACGTGTCGGAGAAGACGGTGGAGAAGTGGATCGCGGGAGGCATCACGCGCGGCGAGGCTGCCGACGAGCTCCTGAAGTTCAAGCCGCAGGGGTTCAAGCCGAACGGCAACTCCTTCGAGGCGATCCACGACAAGTGGCTCAAGTTCATGCTGAAGACGAAGGCCGCGCTCCAGGAGAAGCTCGTCCTCTTCTGGCACGACCACTTCGCGACCGGCATCTCGAAGGTCGGCGACCCGGTGCTGATGACGAAGCAGAACGCGCTGCTGCGTCAGTACTGCAAGGGCGACTTCAAGGCGCTCGTGAAGGCCATCAATCGCGACCCCGCGACGATGGAGTATCTCGACACCGTCCGGAACAGCAAAGACGGGCTCAACGAGAACTACGGGCGCGAGGTGCAGGAGCTCTTCACGCTCGGCGTGAAGGACTCGGCGGGCAACGACACCTACACGCAGGAGGACATCGTCCAGATCGCGCGCGCCTTCACCGGCTGGCGTTACAATGAGAAGGACGAGCCGTTCCTCCGCGAGTCGCGCCACGACTTCGGCGCCGACAAGGTCATCTACAAGACCACCGGACAGTTCGGTCCCGCCGGCGTGAACTTCACCGCCGCCGGAACCGGCGAGGGCGAGATCGACGCGGTGATCGACGTCATCTTCCAGCACCGCGACACCGACGGCCGTAGTACCGTGGCTCGGCGGACGGCGCGTCGCCTGATCGAGTTCTTCGGCACGCCGAATCCGCCGCTCGACTTCGTCGACGACGTCGTCGGCACCGGCCCCGAGGCGTTCGATCAGACGTGGATCGTGAGCGGGCTCCTCCGGCGGATCTTCACCCACGACGACTTCTACCTCGGCGCCGGCGCGCCGGGTGTCGCGGATCACAAGTCGATCGCGTGGCCGATCGACTACGTCGTGACGACGCTCCGCACGCTCAAGATCAAGCCGAAGGGCAAGGACCTGGTCCTCGCCGGCGGCGAGTACTTCGCCATGCGCGACCACCTGAGCGGCATGGGACAGGTCCTGTTCGAACCCCCGAGCGTCTTCGGCTGGGACTGGGAGAGCAGCTGGATCAGCAGCGCGACCTTGCTGGCGCGCTACGGCTTCGTGCGCGACCTGACGTCGGCACGCGACGGCGGTGGCACGTCGTTCCGCCCGGAGAAGCTCGTCGATCTCGAACTGACCGACGCCGACGACATCGTGGACGCGGTCCTCGCCGTCTGCGGCGTCGCCGCGCTCTTCACCAACACGGAGAAGACGGCGCTCGCCAATTACCTCACCGACGGCGCGGGTCCGATCGATCTCGCCGACGACGACTATCGGAACCGCAAGCTCAACGGTCTTTTCGCGCTGGTGCTCGAGTCGCCGGCCTATCAGCTGGTCTGAGGGGGGAAGGCGAACATGGCGATCACGCGACGGCAGTTTCTGAAGTGCGGTAGTACGGCGGCGGCGGGGGCACTCCTCGCGCCGCGCCTCTTCGGCTCGAGCTTCGTCCAGGACGCGCTCGCGGCCATCGGCAATCGATATTTCGTCGTGCTCTACCTCGACGGCGGCAACGACGGCCTCAATACGGTCGTCCCGACCGGGGGCGTGCTGCGGCCGTGGTACGAGAGCGCGCGAGGCACGGGCGCGGGCGGTCTCCGGCTCGAGCTCGCCGACCTCGCAAATACGGCCATCGGGAACGACCCCAACACGGGCTCGTCGCTCGCGCTGCATCCCGGCTTTCGCGCGTCGCCGACGGGCGGCGCCGGTGACGGCGGCCTGCACGCGCTCTATCAGCAGGGCAAGGTCGCGGTGATCCAGGGCTGCGGCTATCCGGACTACACCCTCTCCCACGAGGACTCGCGCCTGATCTTCCAGACCGGCGATCCGAGCCTTTCGCTCTACCCCGGGACGGGCTGGATCGGCCGCCATCTCGCGGACGCGTACGCGGGGCAGTCGACCGCGATTCCCGGCGTCGCGATCCGGAACTCGGTGCCGGTCGACTTCCGGCAGAGCGCGACGAGCGTCCTCGCCGTCCGGCGTCTCCGCGACTTCAGCTTCCCGTACGACTCCGACTACGACTCGCCGTCGGAGCGGACGGCCCGCAACACCGCGTTCAACGCGTTGCACGCATCGGCACAGTCCGGTGTCGACCCGGGCTTCCAGTACATCGGCACCGCGGGCGCGACGACGCTCGCGAGCACGGCCGCGTACCCGGCGTTGCACAGCCTCTACAACAACAACCCGACGCGGAACGCCTTCGGGAAGCTCTACGACAACGGCACCCCGGCCGGCGTGAACCGCAGCACTTCGCGCGACCTGCTCGAGGTGGCGAAGACGATCTGGGGCACCGAGCAGGGCATGGTGAACACCCGGTTCTTCTGGGTCGAGAACGGCGGCTACGACACCCACTCCGACCAGGGCGCGGGTGTCACGGACGGCCAGCACTTCGGCCTGCATGCCGAGGTCGGCGCGTCGCTCAAGGTCTTCTACGACGACCTCGCCAGCATGGGCGTCGCGGATCGCGTCTGCATCATGGTCTACAGCGAGTTCAGCCGGCGCATCGAGCAGAACGACAACGGCACCGATCACGGCTCGCAGGGCCCGATGTTCCTGATCGGCGGGAAGGTCGCGGGCGGCGTGTACGGCAACCACCCGCGCATCGATCCGGCGGAGCTCGACGGCGAGGGCAACACCCGCTACCGGCAGAATGGCAGCAACGACGGCTACGAGTCGACCGACTTCCGCGACGTGTACGGCACCATCCTGAACAAGTGGATGAGCGTGAATCCACTGACGGTGCTGACGCCCGACACGGGCGATCCCACGCGCAACTGGACGACGACGAATTTCAACATGCCGCTGTTCTTGCCTTAGACGAGGAAACGCGAGACGGGGGCGTCGATGGAATCGACGCTCCCCGTACTCCTCGGCGCCGGCGCGGGCTTTCTCCTCGCCGTGCTCTGGTTCGACCTGATGTTCGACGTCCAGGCCCGCCGTCTCGACGGCCCCGACGGCGACGCCCGCCTCGCGTCCATCGCCGACTACTACCGGCGGGTCACGATCGAGGCGTTTCCGGCAAATCGGTTGGTCGGGACGGTCATGCTCGGTACGATCGCCGGCAGCGTCGTGCAGCTGTGGCGCGCGCCGTCGTCGTCCGCGCTCGTGTCGGTGCTGCTGGTCGTGACACCGGTGGTCCTGGCGGCGCGGCGCGTCCTCCCGAATGCGCTGCGGCTCGGCGCGCGAGGCGACGACCTGCCGATGCAGCGCGCGCTCGCGCGGAGGATCCTGTCGGATCACGTCTTCTGCTTCGGATGCGTGCTCGCGTTCCTGGTGCTCTTGGTGTGGTGAAGGTCGCCGCGTCGTCGGGCGGAACACAGAGGGTTGGCTGACGTAGAGTGGTTCACCCCGCGCCGGCTCGTGGCACACTCCAGCGCGGTCGTAGCCCCCCGACTGCCATCGTCGAACACCGCAAGACTCGGTCTTGGTCGGGCTCTCGGACGAACGCGATCAGTATCTTTCTTGACATCGCTCGCGTTGTCATCTAAGCATAGCCCTATTCAAGTGCCGCGACGTCATCCCAAGCAACTGTGCATGTCCCTCCGGCCCAAGATTGGGTGGGGAGGGCGGCGTGAGCGGGCAGGGCGGAAGCCTGGGCTCGATCCTCATATGCGGCATCGCCAGCGCGAGGCGTTTTCTCGGCCGGTGCCGGCGCACGTGACGTTGCGGATGCGTGCCGGGGTCCCGTCGTTGCGGCTTCAGAGGGTCGTGGATGCCGTCGAGCGGACGTTCGCCGAGGGGTGTGCGCGCGAGGGGTTTCGGCTCGTGCACTACTCGTTGCAGGGGAATCATGCGCATCTGATCGTCGAGGCACGGGATCGGGACGCGATCGGGCGGGGGATGAAGGCGATCGGGGCGCGGTTGGCGCTGGCGGTCAATCGGGTCACCGAGCATTCAGGCCGCGTGTTGGCCGATCGGTACCACATGCGGCTCCTGCGAACGCCGCGGGAGGTGCATCACGCGCTACGCTACGTCCTTCTGAACGCGCGAAAGCATTCATCGGGAGCGAGGCGTGCGGCGGCGCGGGCCATCGATGTACTGCTGGATCGAGCGTCCTCTGCGCGGTGGTTCGACGGCTGGAGGAGCGGAAGAGGAGCGGCAGCGAGTGCACCGGAGCCAGCGGCCGGTCGCATCAAGGCGCCGGTAGCACGTGCGCGGACATGGCTTCTCTCGGTCGGCTGGCGACGACATGGTCTCCTCGATCCCGCCGAGGTCCCTGGTATCGCTCGCGCATGACGACGGATCATCGGCAGGATGAGTAGGAGCCATCCGGTATGAGCGCGAATCCGCTACACGCGAGGTTCTGGGGAACCGTCTTCGGCGTCCTCGTCTGGACAGCGATCGCGGCCGGTGGCGCAATTCTCGACGCGGCCGGCGCCCCCAGGCCGATCGTGGCGGCGTTCGCCTTGCTCGCCGTGGTCGGTTTGGTCGTGCTCGGGGTGCGGGTCACGAAGCGTTAGCACCACACCCGAGTGCTCTGACGGCGGAGCGCCTCGGTTGAGTTTCGTTGCCTACCGGTCGATCCGATACCGCGCGAGCTCCGGGATCTTCCACGCGACCATCGCCAGCACCACGAGCGAGGCGATCCCGCCGCTCACCACCGCGAACGTGGCACTCGTCGCGGCCGCGACGAAGCCCGACTCCGCCGCGCCGAGCTGGTTGGAGGCGCCGATGAAGAGCAGATTGACCGCGCTCACGCGGCCGCGGAGCTCGTCGGGGGTGGAGAGCTGGATCGTCGTGCTGCGCATGACCACGCTCACCTGATCGGCGACGCCGACCAGCATGTAGGCGACGATCGAGAGCGGGAACGAGCGGGAGAGGCCGAACAGGATGGTGGCGAGGCCGTAGACGGCGACCGCGAAGAGCAGTGTCCGTCCGGTGCGCCGTATCGGCGGCATCGCGATCAGCACGATCGACGTACAGAGGGCGCCGATCTCGAGGGCCGAGGACAACAGACCGTAGCCGCGCGGGCCGACGTGGAGGATCTCCGTGGCGTACACGGGCAGGAGCGCGGTCGCGCCGCCGAAGATGACGGCGAACATGTCGAGGGTCATGCAGCCGAGGATGACCGGCCGGCTGCGGACGAAATGCAGGCCCTCGCGAATGACCTCCAGGCTGACGCCTCGGCCGGTCGGCGCGGCCGGCGGCGAGGGCAGGACGGCGAGGAGGACGAGCGCGGTCAGGATCAGCACGACGTACGCGGCGTAGGCGGCTGCGATGCCGAAGTCCGCGATGAGGAGTCCGCCGAGCGCGGGGCCGGTCGCGAAGGCGAGCGCTTGGTTGGTGGACGCGATGGGCGCGACCCGCGGGAACGCGAGACGGCCGACGAGCGTCGGCAGGAACGCCATGCGCGCGGGACTGTCGAACGCGGTCGCGATCGCGGCGGCGACGACGAGACCGTAGAGGAGTCCGAGCGTCACGGTGCCACGCGCCGTCGCGATGCAGAGCACGACGCCGCTCGCGAGCGCCACGAGCTGCGCGGTCATCATGATGCGGCGGCGGTCGGCCGTGTCGGCGAGCGCGCCCGCGACGAGCGTCAGCGCGAACGCGGGCAGGAACTGCACGAGTCCGATCAGGCCGAGATGGAACGGCGAACGCGTCAGCTCGAAGACGTGCCACGCGATCGCCGCCCGCAGCATCATCATGGCGGTGCCGACGCAGAACCGGCTGGCGAGGTAGAGGACGACCGTGCGGGTGAGGATCTCGGAGAGGCGCACGGGTCAGTGGCGGATCCGGAAGCCGGCGAGGTCGTCGCCGCACGGCTCGGACGCCTCGACGACGTCGTCCACGCGCGCGCCCGACGGACCGGTGCGACACCACGCGGCGAGCGCGCGGACGGCGCGCGGCTCGCCTTCGATCAGCGCCTCGACGCTGCCGTCGGGTAGGTTCCGCACCCAGCCGTCGACGCCGAGCCGGCGCGCTTCCGCCTCGGTCGCGCCGCGATACCAGACGCCCTGGACGCGGCCGGTGATGCGCAAGCGCACGCGCGTGCGGTTCGAGGCGGCGGTCACGCGCCGCAGGGTATCGTGTGCGCCCCCGATGGTCACGGCGAAGAGCCGGCCCGAGGAAAAAATTTGTCTACGCGGGGGCCGATCAGTAGCGTGGCGCCATGCGAAGGGGCGCGCTGGTGGTGGCCGTCGTGCTGGGAGGCTCGTTGGCGCTCGCCGGGACGCGCGCCGCGTGCGCGCAGCCCGAGCTCGACGACCCGAGCCTCGGCGTTACGCTCGTCGCCGACGGGGTCACGTACCCGACCTCGATGGCGCTCTCGACATGCCGAGCCTCACGACGCTCGCCCCACCGCTGACCGTGCAGCTCGAGACGACGACCGGTGCCTGCTGGGCCGCGCGCTACACGTTCCCGCCGGCGCAGAAGCAGACGCCGACGTTGTTCCGGGATCGGGCCGACTGACTCGTCTGCTACGACAACGGAGTCATGCCGGAGTCGCGCGCCGCAACCTTGTCGAAGGTGTAGACGACCGTGCATCCGGCGGCGGTGGCGAATGCGGAAATCATGCAATCGGCGAAGTCCGCTCGACCGGCGCGAAACGCCTCGAGTGCCCGCCACGCGATCTCGGCGTCCTCGACGACCACCGTGCGAGCACGGAGCAGTGTATCGATGATCGCTGTCACCCGTGCGCGGTCGGCCCCGTACAAGTCTTCCATCACCCAGACCGTCTCGATCAGCACGATGATCGAAACGAACCCCGGAGAAGTCTCGGTCAGCGTGTTCTCGATCAGGCGAGTCGCGATCGACGATTGCCTGGCGTCGTCCTGCGCCAGGTACCGGACGAGGACGTTCGTATCGAGTCCGATCATCGCCTCGCCCGACGCCGGACTGCGTCGCGCATCGCTTCCACCGAGATCGGCCGGCGCGGCTTCTGGAGGATGCCCTTGAGGGCGGAGATCGAGCCGGTCGCCGGCCTCAAGAGGTAGCCGTCGGGCGTCTTCAAAAACTCCACCCGGCTGCCGGCGGCGAGCCCGAGCTCGTTGCGGATCGGCGCGGGAATGACGATCTGCCCTTTGCTGCTGACGGTGGAAGTCGCCACGGGTCTTACCTCCTAAAGAAAGTCTTACTTGAATGTAAGACCGTGGCAAGTCTACGAGTGCCTACGACGGCAGCAACGCCAATAGCCCCGCCTCGTCGAGGATCGGGATGTCCAGCTTCTTCGCCTTGGCGAGCTTCGACCCTGGATCCGCCCCCGCGACGACGTAGCTCGTGTTCTTGCTGACGCTGCCCGAGACGCGCCCGCCCGCGCGCAGGATGCGGCTCTCGGCCTCGCCGCGCGTGAGGCTCTCGAGGGCGCCGGTCAGCACGAACGTCTTCCCGGCGAGAGCGCCGCTCGGGGCCTGCGGCGGCTGCGGCTCGACGCCCGCCTCCAACAGGCGCTCGACGACGGCGCGGTTCTGCGGGTCGTCCGCGAACGTGCGCACCGCCGCCGCGACCTCGGGGCCGATGCCCTGCACTTCGAGCAGCGTCGCCTCGTCCGCCGCGAGGATCGCGGCGATGTCCCGGAAGTGCTGCGCGAGCAGCCGCGCGAGGGTCTCGCCGACGTGGCGGATGCCCAGCGCGTACACGAACCGGTCGAGGTCGGGACGTTTGCTCGCGGCGATCGCGTTCGTGAGGTTCGTCGCCGACTTTTCGGCCATGCGCTCGAGGCTCGCGATCGTGGCGGCGTCGATGCGGTAGAGGTCGGCGAAGTCGCGCACGATGCCGCGGGCGACGAGCTGGTCGACGAGCTTCTCGCCGAGCCCGTCGATGTCCATGGCGCCGCGCGACGCGAAGTGGCGGATGCGGGATTTGAGCTGCGCGGGGCAGGCGGCGTTGACGCAGCGGTACGCGGCCTCGCCTTCCTCGCGCACGACGTGGCCGCCGCAGCCCTCGACCGGGCACGTGGCCGGCATCTTGAACTTGCGGGGCTTCCCGACGCGCTTCTCCTTCACGACCCGGACGACGTACGGGATGACGTCCCCGGCGCGCTCGATCACGATCGTGTCGCCCTTGCGGACGTCCTTCCGGGCGATCTCGTCCATGTTGTGGAGCGACGCGTTCCGGACGGTGACGCCGCCGACGACGACCGGCTCGAGCACCGCGACCGGGGTGAGCGTCCCGAGCCGCCCGACCGACGCGATGATGTCGAGGACGCGGGTCTCCGCTTGCTGCGCCTTGAACTTGTAGGCGATCGCCCAGCGCGGCGAGCGCGACACCTGGCCGAGGATCTCCTGGAGCCGGAGGTCGTCGACCTTCAACACCATCCCGTCGATCTCGTAGGGGAGGGTGTCGCGCCTCGCGACGAGGGCCGCATACTGCGCGAAGGCGGCGTCCAGGCCGACGCAGAGCCGATTCAAGGGATTGGTCTGGAGCCCCCACTGCTCGAGGGTCGCGAGGAACTCGGTGTGGGTCGCGAAGGTCGCGCCCTCGATCGCGCCCGCGCTGTGGCAGAAGAGCTCGAGCGGGCGGCTCGCGGTGACGGCGGGGTCGAGCTGGCGGAGCGAGCCGGCCGCGGCGTTGCGCGGGTTCGCGAAGACCGGCTCGCCGCGCTCGGCGCGCTCGGCGTTCAGCTTCTGGAAGCCGGCGCGCTGGAGGATGATTTCGCCCCGGACCTCGAGTCGCGCCGGGATCTTCGGGGCCTTCGCCGACGTCGCCTGGAGCCGGTGCGGGACGGTCGGGATCGTTTTCAGATTCACCGTCACGTCCTCGCCCGTCGTGCCGTCGCCGCGCGTCGATCCGACCACCAGCCGGCCGTCCTCGTAGACGAGCTCGATGGCGAGCCCGTCGAGCTTCGGCTCGGCGACGTAGGCGACGTCGGCGTCGTCTTTCAGCTCCAGGATGCGCCGGATCCGGCCGTCGAACTCGCGGACGTCCTCCTCGGCCATCGCGTTCGCGAGCGACAGCATCGGGATCGTGTGGCGGACGCTCCGGAACCGCTCGGCCGGTGCCGTGCCGACCCGCTGGGTGGGAGAATTGGCGGACGTGAGCTCCGGGTGGGCGGCTTCGAGCTCCTGGAGTCGGCGGAAGAGCGCGTCGTAGTCCGCATCGGTGATCTCCGGCGCGTCGTGGGCGTAGTACAGCCGATTGTGGCGCTCGATCTCGGCGCGAAGGCGCTCGACCTCTCGGCGCGCGTCCTGACCCTCGGCTGGCATGCGCGCGGGAGTCTACGGTCGAGCCGACGACCTCGCAATCGGCCCGACCGATTCCCGGCGCGCGCTACTTGCAGCTGAGGCGGTTGGTCGACGATTTGCAGATGACGTTGTCGGTCGCGACGAAGGGGCCGCCGGCGCCGGTCACCTCCACGACGACGTTCAAGGCGGACAAGCTCGCGGCTCCCGCGCTCGTGTCGCGTGCCGTCATCCGCACCTTGAACCCGGTGGCGATGCCGCCACGGCTGAACCGCTTGATCTCGGCCCGCTCGACGCCGTTCACCGTGCCGAGCTCGTCGCGGTACACCCAGTAGCGGCCGGGCGTGCGGACCTCCCACGTCGCCCCCGGCAGCGCGGCCGTGAACGCCGGGCCGCTCTTGCCGGCGAGCGTGAAGGTCGCGCCCGCGACCGTGGGGTCGAGCGGTGGGAACGGAAACTCGGCCTTCACGTTCAGAACGTCGTCGTTCGGGTTCCCGGTGTCGCGATAGCCCGCTGCCACTCGCGTGCGGTCGAGACGGAGCGTTGGCGTGACGGCGACGCCCGCGAGCAGGTCGCCGGACGGATCGCGCGCCGTGAGGCCGAGAAGCTCGATCTGGTCGTCGTCGCTCACGAAGCCGACGCCGACCGCCGTCGGGTCGCTCGCGATCGGAAGAGTCGTGAGCGGCAGCTCGCCGTCCGCGGCCGAGGCGAAGAGGGGGACGTCGAGGTCGACGACCGTGCAGAGCGACCCGCAGTCGTCCGTCGTGATGCGGAGCCGGGGGACGAACGTGTACGTGCCGTCGGTGCAGGCCGGTCCTCCGGCGAGGGCGAGAGCCCGCGGGCGGAGGCGCGGCCCGCCCACGCGGTTGACGTCGACGTCCATGAGGCTGAAGTCGCACGCCGACTGCCAGACGGGCGCGCTACAGGCGGGCACGCTCCAGGCGTTGGCCGTGTCCGGCGCCGTGCAGGCCGCGTACGCCGTGCTCATGTCGGCGCGGACGTCCGCTCCGTTGTCGTTCTCCGTCCCGGCCGCCGCGACCGGCGCCCCGTCCGGCGCGAGGATGAACGCGTGGAGGATCTCGTAGTTGGCGATGGGCGGCGGCAACCCCGGGAGCGCCGACTCCAGCGAGACGTCGTCGATCTCGAAGTCGTTCCCGTCGAGCACCAGCGGGATCGACGCTTCGAAGTCGAGCAGCGTACACGCGCCGCTCGCGCACGCGGCGTCGTCCACGGTCACGCGCAGGCCGAGCTTCAGCGTGAAGGGTCCGACCGTGCAGCTGCCCGGGCCGGTGACGTTGTTGAGCACGGCGTCGACCGCGATCTCGTTGCTGTCCTCGCGCTTGCGCAGATCGATCGCGCCGGTCGTGTAGTTGCACGCGGACGTCACCGCCGGCGTGCAGGCCGGCAGGCCCGTCGACGTGACGGTGTTCGGCGCGACGCACGGCGCGTACGCGCGCGTCAGGTCGGCGGTGAAGCGCGCGCCCTGCACGTGCCGCACTTCGATGGCGTGCGCGCCGTCGACGAGCGACGTGAGCAGCGCGGCGGCGAGGGGGAGACGGACCCCGCGGGTGACGTGCGAGCCGGCGACGACCATGAAGGCCTCCTTGGTTCCGAGCGTTGGACCGAGCCAGCCGAGCGACTACGAGGGCGACGCTACGAGAGCGGCGTCGGGTGGGTCAACGCAATTCGCACGCGCGTCGCGTTTGGCGCTGCGAAGTGCTGCGTCAGAATGGCGCTACGCCTCTTCGAGGCTCCGGATCGCGATCACGAACCCCACGATCGTGAAGAGCACGAACGCGACCGCTTCGATCACGATGATCGGAGGGTGCCCGATGCCGACCGTCAGGTAGCGCAGCACGTCGACGTGCCACGTGATCGGGTTCGACGCGCCGAGGACCCGGAACCACGCGGGGAGGGGATCGAGCGGGTAGAACATCGAGCTCGCGAACAGGAACACGAAATAGAAGATCGAGGTCACGGTGTTGAAGATGTCGTTCCGGCGGATGCGGAGCGCGAAGATCGCGTAGAAGAAGAACCACCCCGCGGTCCCGACGACGACCGCGGCGAGGAGCGGCACCGCGAGGTCCCAGCGCACGGCGACGTCCAGCAACCACGCCGCGAGCGCGATCGTGATCGCGGCCTGGCCGATCGCGATCAGCACGTTGAAGAGCACCTTGCCGAGAATGTATTGGGCCCGGCTCATCGGGTAGGTCAGCATCTCGTAGAAGATGCCGTTGTCGCGGTCGAGGAAGAACGACCACGAGGTGTTCGAGGCGATCCCGAAGCTCGCCATCCCGAGCACGCCCGCGAGGAAGAACGCGTTGTAGTCGGTGGTGACCGTCGGCGCGGTGAAGCCGAGCGTATGGTTGATCCCGACCCCGAACACGAACATGTAGAGCAGCGGGTAGAAGAGATCCCAGAAGATGAACGTGACGTTCGTCGCGCGGATCTTGCCCTCGCGGTAGAAGACCGCGCCGAGCGCGTGGAGACTCTGCGGCACGATCAGCCTCGCGTTCCCGTCGCGGGCGGCGTCGGAAGGGCGGGCCGGGTCAGCTCGACGAAGACGTCCTCGAGGCTGGCGCCGCCGAGCTCGACGCGCAGCACGCGGCCGCGCTTGGCGAGCTCGCTGACGAGTGCCAACACCTGCTGCTCGTCCTCCTTGAGCGCGAGCTCGACGGTGTTGCCGCTGACGTGGACGCGGAGCGCGCCGCGGGCCGTCATCTCGGCCTCGAGACCGTCCGGCACCCGGTCGAACGTGAGCGCGACCTCGTAGACGCCCTGCGAGAGCAGCTTCAGCGAGTGCAGGTCGCCGCGGGCCACCTCGCGGCCGTGGTTGATGATCAGGATGTCGTCGCAGAGCTCCTCGGCCTCGCTCAGGATCTGCGTCGTCAGCACGATCGTGCGCCCGCGCTTGGCCTCGGCCCGCAGGAGATCCATGACGGCGCGCTTCAGGATCGGGTCCATGCCCGTCGAGAACTCGTCGAGAAACACGACGGGGGTCTCGACCATGAGGATCTTCGCGACCTGGACCCGCCGCCGGAAGCCGCCGCTCAGGTCCTGCACCTTCTGGCCGAGGTGCTCGCCGAGTCCGAAGAGCTCGATCACGCGGTCGGCGCGGCGCGCGGCTTCGGCGCCGGCGATGCCGTGGAAGCGCGCGAACGTGAGGAGGTTGTCGCGCGGGGAGAGAAAGAGCTCGACGGCCGTTTCCTGGATCACGACGGAGATGCGGCGGCGCACGTCGAGCGCGGCTGTCACGACGTCGTACCCGAGGATCGAAACCCGGCCCGACGTCGGCCGCGCGAGCGTGGTGAGGATGCGGAGCGTGGTCGTCTTGCCGGCGCCGTTCGGGCCGAGGAGCCCGAAGATCGCACCCGGAGCGACCGTGAACCCGACCCCGTCGACGGCGCGGAGCGGGTCCTGTCCGCGGCGCGGAAAGACCTTGACGAGATCGTGCACGGCAATGGCGGGCGCGGAAGACAAGACCCGCAGCCCTACCGGGTCCGCGCCGCCGAAAGAAGATACCCGTGGCTCTGGCCCGCGGAGAGTGGGTCGGTTCGAATTCGGACGACATAGCGGCGAGAGCCGAGGCATCCGACGAGGAGCCGGCCCGAGAAAGCGCCCACGCTGTTTGAGCGAGCTGGGATGGGCGGGCGGCGGGTGCGAGCGAGTTCGTGGGCGCCGGGCCGGCGACGAAGACGGATCGGCTTCGTCGCGTGTCGTCCGAATTCGAACCGACCCACTCTCCGCGCGCAGTCAGGGTGCGACGCCGCTATTCTCTTCGACGAGCACGGCCGCGCCGCAGCGTGCGAGGAGCGCTTGAATCTGATCGAGGTCGGCGGGCTTCGTCATGTGCGCGTCGAAGCCGACCTCGGCGGCGCGCTGCTTGTCCTCTTCGCGCCCGTAGCCCGAGAGCGCGATCAGCATCGGCCGCGCACCGATTTGGGAACGGACGCGCTCGGCAACCTCGAAGCCGTCGATGCCGGGGAGGCCGATGTCGACGAACGCGACGTGCGGCGCGAACGCGGGAATGGCGCGCAGCGCCTGATGGCCGTCGCGCGCGACCTCGACGATGTGGCCGCCGAGCTCGAGCAGGGTCTTGAAGCTCTCGGCCGCGTCGTCGTTGTCCTCGACGACGAGGATGCGGAGGTGGTCGCCCGTCGCAGGAGCGGCGGGCTCCGCCGCCGGCTTTTGGGGGCGATCGCCGGTCAGGCCCGGGAGCATGATGACGAACTCGGTGCCCGTCCCTGCGCCGTCGCTCTTCACGGAGAGCGAGCCGCCGTGCATCTCGACGAGCCGCTTGGCGAGCGTGAGGCCGATGCCGAGGCCCCCGTGTGCGCGCTCCACCGTGACCTCCTCCTGCGCGAAGAGCTCGAAGATGCGGTGCTGCGCCTCGCGCGCGATGCCGATGCCCGTGTCACGGACGGCGATCACCGCCGTGTTGCCGTGGCGGCCGGCGCGCAGCGTGACCTGGCCCCGCTCGGGCGTGAACTTCGCGGCGTTGATCAGGAGATTGGTCACGACTTGCACGAGCCGGGCCCGGTCGCCGTCGACGTCGATGCCGTCCTCGACCTGGACCGTCAGGGCGTGTGCGTGCTGCTCGAAGAGATGTCGGCTGGCTTCGACGGCCGCGTCCACGATCTCGCCGAGGCCGAGGCGCTCCTTCCGGAGCTCGATGTGGCCGCGGGTGATGCGCGATACGTCGAGGAGGTCGTCGATCAGCCGCGACATGTGACGCACCTGGCGGTGGATCACGTCGTGGGCTTGCTCGAGCCGCGCTTCGCGCGGGCCGAGGGCGCGCAGCAGCTCGACGGCGTTCATGACGGGCGCCAGCGGGTTGCGGAGCTCGTGCGCGAGCATCGCGAGAAACTCGTCTTTCCGGCGGTTGGCGTCCTCGCCCTCGGCGAAGAGCTGCGCGTTCTGCACCGCGATCGCGCCGATGTCGGCGAGCGTCTCGAGCAACCGCAGCTGTTCCTCGGTCGGGCGGTACGTCTCGCGCCAGTACACCCCGAGGGCGCCGAGCGGCGCGGCGCGACGCACGGGCGAGAGCGCGAGGCTGCGGACGAACGTCGGCCGGTAGGCGTCGTGCGCCACGTGCGGGTTCGCGTAGATGTCCTCGATCACGATCGTCTTGCGCGTCGTGATCGCCCATCCCGACACGCACATGTCGGCGCGGAAGCGCAGCCCCTTCCAAAGCGGGCCGATCGCGTCCTCCTCGGCGTAGTACACCTGCTCGCCGTCGGCGAAGACGAAGACGGCGCCCTCGGCGCAGACGAGCTCCCGCGCGACGCGACACAGCGTGGGCAGTACGTCGTCCAGACGGAAGGCCTGCGAGAGCGCGCGGCTCGCGGCCATGAGCGCGGTCGTCTCGCGTAGGCTCCCCTCGAGCGCCGCACGTGCCGCCTGCGCCTCGCGCTTTGCCGCGCGCGCCGCCGTCACGTCGACGACGACGACGCTGAAGCCGGTGATTTCGCCGGCGGCGTCGAGGAGCGGATACCACTGTTCGACGAAGACGCGCTCCGATCCGGGGTCGGCGGCCGTGGGGCCGACGAGCTCCACGTCGCAGACCGGTCGTCCGGTGCGGAACACCTGCTGCGCGATCGCGTCGATCGCATCGGCGAGGGCGGGGACGATCTCGCGCGGCGTCCGCCCGATGTGCGCGTCGGCCGGGAGCCCGTGGATCTCGGCGAGCCGCTCGTTGATGCGGACGTAGCGCATCGCGCGATCCAGGACGCAGAGGCCGACCGGCGCATGGCGATAGGCTGCTTCGAGATCTTCGAGCGCCGCGCGCGTGCGCGCCTCGGTCGGGGATTCAGCGCTGTCGCGGGCGCTCACGAGGGCGCAGCTTACCGATCCGTGCGAGTGAGGTGAACTCTCCCCCGCGGAAAAACTCCGAGCTCAGCCGTCGGCCGGTGGGAACGGCCGGTTCGACGCCGGGCGCGGCGGCTCGCGATCATCCGGGATGTCCCCAGCCGTCGCGATCCAGTCGGCAAAGAACGACAGCGCACCCGCGGTGTCGAGGATCGCGTCGAGGCGATCGGAGCGGAGGGACCGATAGCGCGCGAGGAGCGTTCCGCGTGCCGTCCGCAGAAAGGGCGTCGCCGCGATGGCGATCCGGGTGCCGTCGCCGAACACGGCCTCGGCCGTGCCGTCCGCGCACGCGCCCGTGACCCAGGGTAAGTAAATGCGGGCGATTTCGCGGATCAGGGCCACGAGCGTCGCCGGAGGCTCGTCGTCCCAATCGCCGCCCGGTTGATCTTCCGGTGTGAGCAGGCGGGTCGTGTGGGCCACGACGGCGCGCGCATCCGCATCGACCCACCGCCGGCAGACGGGGTCGTTCGTGAAGTGCGCGGCGTTGCCGCCGAAGAGCGCGAAGTCGGCGAGCGACGGACGGCCGCCGAGCAGGTACGGCCGGCCGGCGAGATGTGCGCCAAAAAGGGACACCCAGGGACGTAGGGTGTCCTCGACCCAGGTTTTTACGTTCGACTCGTCGACACCGAGGGCGGGGAGGCTGCTCCGGACGTGCGCGCCGACGGCCAGGTGCGCCTGGTCCGCCGGCAGCGGCATGACGGCGGCGACGTCGCGCGCGAGCTCGAAGCCGGCGACGGCAGCGTTCTCGGGGAAGAGCCAGCGTGTCCCGACGGCGGGACGATAGAGCCACTCGTCGGAGAAATCCTCGACGACGTAGGCGAGGAACCGCAGCACCGGATCGTCGGGAAGGATCGCAGGGTCGGGGAAGCGTCGCTCGAGGTGGTGGATCATCGGAGTCGAGTCCCACATCATCTCGCCGGCGGGCGTCTCGACCATCGGAACGCCGCCGGGAAATCCCGCGGCGAGCGCCGCCGGGCTCATGCCGCCGAAGGGACGAAAGCGCCACGGGATGCCTTTGAACTCGAGATAGCCCGTCATCTTGCGGGTGAAGTACGACTGCATCATCCCGTGGACGCGGTACACGCCCGGCCGCGCGGTGGTCATGACGCGCGGAGGAGCGGTGCGCAGCCGGTGTCGGCGAGGATCGCTGCGACGAAGCCCTGGTCCGCCGGTGCGAGCCGGGTGAAGTGCTCGCGCAGCCAGCGCAGACACTTCGCCTGGTAGGGGAACGGCGACTGCACCCAGCGCGTGCCGTCGATCTCGCACGTCACCTCGCGCGCGCCGGTGGCGAGCGCTTCGGCGTTGGCGAGCAGGAACGGCGCGAAGCCGCGGCCGATCTCCTCGAGGAGTGGCGCGAGATCTTCGGCGACCCGGCCACGCGGGCTCCAATCGTCCGGGCCGACCTCGAGGCCGCCGAGATCGTCCATCACGTTCACCCAGGCGACCACACGCGGCGCGTGCTCGGCCGCGAGCGCGGCGGAGGTCGGGTCGAACGCCGCGAGTTGCGAGAGCTGGCCGAAGAGCGCGAAGTCGCCCGCGCTCGGCCGCCGCCCGAAGCAGAACGGACGGCGCTGGATCGATGCGTCGAGGATGCCGAGAAGGCGGCGATAGCCGGCCTCGATGAGCGGTGCGGTCGTCGGATTCGATCCGACGACCGCGAGCCGGCCGATCTGCCGCTCGGCGAATGCCGCCGCGCCGCGGGCGAGCTGATCCGGCGGGAGGTCGAGCATCTGGTCGCACGGGATCACGTGCGACGCCTTCGCGGCATCCGGCGCGAAGGCCCAGCGGTAGTGGAACATCGCCTTCGTCAGCCACTCGTCGGCGAAGTCCTCGACGAGGGCGTCGAGGAACGCGACCGCCGGATCGGGCGGCGCGACCGAGCGCTCGGCGTGGCGGGTTTCGAGGTGACGGATCTGGAAGGTCGAGTCGATCATCGCGGTCGCGCCATGCGACGCGGGCGTCACGAGCACCGGGATGAGCGCGACCGGAACCGGCGGAACGTCGACGTCGTCGCGGCCGCCGCGCGAGATCCACCGGAACGGCAGGCGCCGGTAGCGCAGCACGGCGCGCATCTTCCGGCTGTAGGGAGAGGCGTAGGCACCGACGAGCTCGTAGGGGGTCATGCGCGGTCCTTTCTGGGGGCGCGGGCGTCCGGCAGGAGCGTCGTCACCAGATGCTCGACGACGGCGACGGCGCGGGCCCGGCTCAAGCGCTGCTCGTTGCGGAGGCGCACCCACGCTTCGAACGACGTCGCGAGCTCGACGGCGTCGCGTACGTCGGCGGGTGCCGTCGCGAGCTCGGGCAACCAGCGCAAGAGCCCGGCGCGGAGCTCCCGCACGAGGTGCAGGTGCCGGCCCTGGATGAACTCCGAGCGGCCGCGTTGGAGGTCGGCGGAGCGCTTGTACGGCGCGATCCGGTCGAAGAGCTTCGCGCGCTGGTGGATCAGGTCGTGGACGCGGACCGGCAGGGGATCGCCGGGACGCGCGTCGCGCACGAGCGGCATCGCCTCGTCGCGGAGGCGGGCGTCGAGCGAGGCAAAGAGGCTGTCGCGGTCGGAGAAGTGGCGAAACACGCTGCGGAGCGCGACGCCGGCGCGCGCGGCGACCTCTTGCGCGGTCGGGTCCATGACGCCTTCCCCGACGAGCGCGTAGAGCGCCGCTTCGATCGCCGCCCGGCTGCGGGCGGAGCGAAGCGCGCGGCCGTCCATTGCCATGAGGCGAGAATATGGCATACAGAGTGCCAAAACCCAAACGGGCGGCGCTGGTGGCGGCCCGAGCACCACGAGGAGGCATCCCCCATGGCCCTCTATCCGACGGCGGAGCAGATTCAGGCGTTGCTCGCGGGACCGGACGACCGTCCGGTCGTCATGCTGAATCTCCTGAAGTTCAAGCCGCGCGCGGACGCGAGCGCGGGCGCGATGACGGGCCAGGAGGCGTACGAGCGGTACGCCCGCGCGATGCGCGAAGTCGTCGAGTCGCAGGGCGGCCGCTTTCTCTGGGCCGGGCAGGTCGACTCGCTCGTCATCGGCGACGGCGTGGCCGCCGACTTCGACGTGGTGGGCATCGTCGAGTATCCGTCGCGGAAGAAGTTCGTCGAGATCGCCACCAGCGACCGCGTGCGCGAGATCGGGGTCGACCGCGCCGCCGGGCTCGAGAGCCAGTGGCTGATCGCCACCTCGACCCGGGACATCTGAGCCGCGCCATGGCGAACCGGAAGAAGGGCATCGATCGGCGGTCGTTCCTGATCGGCGCGGCGGGCGGCGCCGCCGCGACCGCGCTCGGCGCGGCCGGCCTCGGCAGGGTGCGGCAGCAGGAGCGGAAGCTCCGTACGCCGGCCGCGGTCGAGGCGGGCAAAGCGGCCGAGATCGCCGAGTCGTTCGCCGACTCGCGACCGGCGTACACGGCCGACACCGCCGCGCCCGACGGCGCGCCGAACGTGGTCGTGATCATCCTCGACGACGTCGGGTTCGCCGACCTCGGCGCGTACGGCAGCGAGATCCGCACGCCCGGCATGGACGGCATCGCGGCGCAGGGCCTGCGCTACGTCAACTTCCGCACGTGCGCGATGTGCTCGCCGACCCGCGCGGCGCTGATGACGGGCTTGAACCACCACTCGGCGGGCATGGGATGGCTCGCCGACGTCGACGGCGGGTACCCGGGGTATCGCGGCGACCTGACGCTCGACGCGGCGACGCTCGCCGAGGTGCTGCGCGACCGCGGCTGGTCGACGATGCACGTCGGCAAGTGGCACGTGAACCTCGCCGCGTCGTGCGGGCCGACGGGGCCGTACCACAACTGGCCGACGAACCGCGGCTTCGACCGCGCGTACTGGTTCCAGGGCCATTCAACCGATTACTTCAAGCCGTCCGAGCTGATCGACGGGGTCGCCCCGGTCGAGCCCGAGACGCGCGACGACTACTTCGTGAACGACGCGCTCACCGACCGCGCGATCGCGTGGGTGCACGCCCAGAAGGCGATGACGCCCGACCAGCCCTTCTATCTCCAGCTCTGCTATCCGGCGGCGCACTCGCCGTTGCAGGCGCGGCCGAAGGATCGCGACGCGTATCGCGGCGCGTACGACGCGGGCTGGGACGTGGTCCGGGCGGCGCGCCTCGCGCGCCAGCGCGAGCTCGGCATCGTGCCCGCGACGACGCAGCTCCCGCCGCTCTCGCCCGGCGCCGATCCGTGGGACGCGCTCGATGCGACGCAGAAGAAGCTCTACGCGCGCTACATGGAGGTCTACGCCGGTCTCATCACCAACCTCGACGCGAACATCGGCCGCTTCCTCGCCGCGCTCGAGCGGGGCGGGTGGCGCGAGAACACGCTCGTGGTGTTGTTCTCGGACAACGGCGGCTCGGCCGAGGGCACGCCGACCGGCACGCCCAACGTCTTCGCGCCGGCGTTCGGACGGCCGGTGCCGGTCGAGGACGCCGCGAAGCTCTACGACGTCATGGGCGAGGACACGACGTTCCCGCACTACCCGATCGGGTGGGCCTGCACGTCGAACACGCCGTACCGGCTCTACAAGCAGTACGCGCACCTCGGCGGCGTCGCCGACCCGCTGCTGGTGTCGTGGCCGAAGCGCATCGCCGCCCGCGGCGAGATCCGCGACCGCTTCGTCCACGTCGTCGACCTCTATCCGACGATCCTCGAGGCGGCGGGCGTGACGCGTCCCGACGCCTATCGCGGCCGCAAGCTGAAGCCGATCGAAGGGGCGAGCGTCGTCGCGACGTTCGCGGACGCGAAGGCCCCGACGCGAACCTCGCAGTACTTCGAGCTCGGCGGCCAGCGCGCCTACCTCGACGGCACGTGGCGGCTCGCGACGAAGCACGAGCGCGGGGCGCCGTTCGAGAACGACGTCTGGGAGCTCTACGACCTGGCGAGCGACCCGAACGAGCTCGTGAACCTCGCCGATCGCCACCCCGACAAGGTTCGCGAGCTGAAGGCCAAATGGGACGCCGACGCCGAGCGCTACGGCGTCTTCCCGCTCGACGACCGCAACGTGGTCATCAAGCTCGTGCAGGATCGCCAGCGGCGCGGCATTCGCTCCGAATGGAAGCTCACCCCGCCGCTCGAGTATCTCGCCGCGCCGGTGGCGCCGCTCGTCTGCGCGTACGGACACGAGATCGCCGTCGAGCTCGTACGGCCGCCGGGACGCGGTGACGGCGTGCTGCTGGCGCACGGCTCGAAGCACGCCGGCTACGTGCTCTTCATTCGCGACGGCCGGCTCGTCTACGAGCAGAGCTTGGTCCCGTGGAGCGAGCGCATCGAGACGACCGAGCGGCTGCCCGACGGCCCGATCACGGTGCGCTACGTGCAGACGATGACGGCGCGGCCGTTCGACGGGACGGGGGCGTTGTTCGTCGGCGATCGGAAGATCGGTGAGCACACGTTCACGCGCGTGCTGCTCTCGACGTCGTACGACGGGTTTTCGCTCGGGGCGGATCTCGGGAATCAGGTGTCGTCGCTCTATCGTGGCTCGAATCCGTTTCAGGGTGAGATCGTGCGCGTCGGGATCAAGGTGGAGGCTACGCCTTCTACGCCGATCGAGACGATGCGGTTCATCAATGCGATCGGGATCAGAGTCTAGAGGCCCTTTATCGAATCTGATCAAGGACACGGTGTGGGTGTCGTCGATGCGATGATTGCGATTCCGGCTGGGCGCTATCGCGTGGGGTCGGATGATCACTATCCCGAGGAGCGGCCGGCGCGTTTCGTCGACGTGGCGGCGTTTCGGATCGATGCGGCGCCGGTGACCAATCGGGCGTTCGCGGCGTTCGTCGAGGCGACGAGGTACGTCACGGTCGCGGAGCGGGCCGATCCGGCGGGGTCGGCGGTGTTCGCGATGACGGCGGGGCCCGTGGACCTCCACGATCCGTCGCATTGGTGGCGGTTCGTGGGGGGCGCGACCTGGCGTGAGCCGGCGGGGCCGGGATCGAGCGTCGATGGGCGTGAGGACCATCCGGTGGTGCACGTCGCGCTGGACGACGCGGCGGCATTTGCCGAATGGCGCGGCGCGCGGCTTCCGACCGAAGCCGAATGGGAAGCCGCGGCACGCGGCGGGCTCGTGGATGCGACCTACGCGTGGGGCACGGAGCTGATGCCGGAGGGGCGCCTCCTCGCGAACGTCTGGACGGGCGCCTTCCCGTGGTACTTCGCGCGCGGCACGCCGGGGACGACGCCGGTCGGAACGTTTCCCGCGAACGGTCTCGGCCTGTTCGACGTGATCGGGAACGTCTGGGAGTGGACGACATCGTCCTTCGACCCGGCGGAGGAAGGTGCCTGCGCGTGTGCGGTCGGGACGAAGACCGCTTCGAGGCGGGTCGCCTTGAAGGGCGGCTCGTTCCTCTGCGCGGCGGAGTACTGCGCCCGCTATCGCCCGGCGGCTCGTCTCGGGCTCACGCCGGATTCGACCGCGATGCACGTCGGTTTCCGCTGCGCTCAGTAGCTCTGCGTAGCTTCGACACCCGCTGATACGAGCGCCAGGTCTACAAAAGCGCTCGCTCGTTTACACGGGAAGCGTGCGCCGCGCCTGCGATCGCGAGCCAAATCCGCGACCCCGAACGGGCGCGACCGCGGTGGCGGAGGGCATGTGTCTTGCTCCGAGGGCCCCATGCCCAAACCCACGCGCGGCGGCACCAAGAGCTCGAAGTCCACTCCGGCATCCAAGCCGACCAAGTGCCCGGCGACGATAGCCGGGGATCCGTCGGTCGCCTGGGCGAAAGCCTCCGTGAGCGGTCCGTCGGTGCCGCCGATGGCCCCGGCCGCGTCGCCGAAGATCGCCCGCGATCGCACCGGCGACCCCGATCGCGACGCCGCGATCGGCGGCGCCGAACTCGCGAGCAAGGCCGCCGGCACCGACCGCATGGCCGGCTCGATCCAGCACAACCCGCTGAAGGCCTCCGAGTACGGCGACGACGACGCGCACGAGCCGCAGGCGGGTGAGCCCGTCGAGCCGCCGAGCCCGGCAGTCGGGGGCAGTACGCTCACGGAGACGGTCGCGTCCGACAAGGTCGGATCCGGCGAGCCGCCCGACGGCGAGAACCCGACCAACGGCCCGCTCGACCGCGTACGGGCCGACTCGACCGGTCACGCGCTCACGACCAATCAAGGCGTCCAGGTCGCGCAGAACCAGGATTCGCTGAAGGCCGGCATCCGCGGGCCGTCGCTGCTCGAGGATTTCGTCCTGCGCGAGAAGCTCACGCACTTCGACCACGAGCGCATCCCGGAGCGCGTGGTGCACGCGCGCGGCTCGGCCGCCCACGGATTCTTCGAGTGCACGAGCCCGATTCCCGAGTACACGCGCGCCGCGTTCTTGTCCGAGGCCGGGAAGCGGACGCCGGTGTTCGTCCGGTTCTCCACGGTCGCCGGCGAGCGCGGCTCGACCGACACGGCGCGCGACGTCCGCGGGTTCGCCGTGAAGTTCTACACCGACGAGGGCAACTTCGACTTGGTCGGCAACAACATCCCGGTCTTCTTCATCCAGGACGCGATGAAGTTCCCCGATCTCGTCCACGCGGTGAAGCCGGAGCCGCATCACGGCATGCCGCAGGCGGCGAGCGCGCACGACACGTTCTGGGATTTCGTGTCGCTGATGCCCGAGTCGACGCACATGTTGATGTGGGCCATGTCGGACCGCGCGATCCCGCGGAGCTACCGCATGATGCAGGGCTTCGGCGTGCACACGTTCCGCCTCGTGAACGCCGACGGCGAGTCGGTCTTCTGCAAGTTCCACTGGAACCCGAAGCAGGGCACGCACTCGCTCGTCTGGGACGAAGCGGTGAAGATCTCGGGGGCCGACCCCGACTTCCACCGCCGCGACCTGTGGGAGTCGATCGAGGCCGGCGCGTATCCCGAGTGGGAGCTCGGGCTCCAGATCTTCACCGAGGAGCAGGCGGACGAGTTCAGCTTCGACGTGCTCGACCCGACCAAGCTCGTGCCCGAAGAGCTCGTGCCGGTCACCACCGTCGGCCGGCTCGTCCTGAACCGCAACCCCGACAACTTCTTCGCCGAAACGGAGCAGGTGGCGTTCTGCACCGCGCACCTCGTTCCCGGCCTCGACTTCTCGAACGACCCGCTGATGCAGGGCCGCATCCATTCCTATGTCGACACGCAGCTCACGCGGCTCGGCGGGGCGAACTTCCACGAGATCCCGATCAACGCCCCGGTCGCGCAGGTCCACAACAACCAGCGCGACGGCATGCACCGGCAGACGATCAACCGCGGCCGCGTCGCGTACGAGCCGAACTCGCTCGCCGGCGGCTGCCCCTTCCAGGCCGGCACGGCGGGCTTCGTGTCGTTTCCGCAGCCGACCGAGGGCGACAAGGTGCGGGGCAAGCCGGAGAAGTTCGCCGACCACTACACGCAGGCGACGCTCTTCTACCGCAGCCAGTCCCCGACCGAGCAGGCGCACATCGCCAACGCGTTCCGTTTCGAGCTGACCCGCGTGCAGAGCAACGCGGTGCGCGCGCGCATGGTCGCGGGTCTCCTGAACGTGGATCGGGATCTCGCCGCGTTCGTCGCCGACGGGCTCGGCATGCCGCTCCCGAAGCCCTTGCCGCGGGTGCTCGCGAAGCCGCCCCGGCCCGAGGTCGAGACGTCTCCCGCGCTCTCGCTCCTGGCGCGCCCGGGCGTCGTCGGTGTGGCCACCCGCCGCGTCGCGATCCTGGTCGCGGACGGCGTCGTCGGCGCGACCGAGCTGCACCGCGCGATCGCCGAGGCCGGTGCCATTCCCCGCTACGTGGGGGGCCGGCTCGGCACTGTGCGTGCGGCCGGCGGTGTCGAGATCGCCGTCGACGTACGTCTCGATGCGATGCCGGCGGTACTCTACGACGGCCTCGTGATCCCGGAGAACGCCGCGGCGATCGACGAGCTCGCGACCAACGGCCTCGTGCTCGAGTTCATCAAGGACCAGTTCCGCCACTGCAAGCCGATCCTCGCGGTCGGGGCGTCGCTCCGCCTTCTCGATGCGGCGGGCCTGCCGCCGTCGTTGCCGACCGGCGAGGTCGATCCAGGCGTGATTCGCGCCGAGAGCGGACGGGACCGTCGAGCGGGAGGCGTCGAGGCGTTCCTCGCGGCCCTCGCGCGCCACCGCCACTTCGCGCGCGAAACGGACCCGCCGCTCGTCTGAGGTCAGTCGACGGTGGCGACCGTCACGACGTCGGACTCGGCCGGCAACGTCACGAGCGTGCCGTCGTCGCCGAGCACCCATCCCGTCGGCCGTACGTCGGCGACGCCGCGGACGAACACGTTCGCGATGAGACCGTTCGGCGGCGGGGGATTCAGGTGCGCGAAGACGAGGAGCCGGACGCCGGCCTCGTTGGCGACCTCCGCCGCTTGCACCGGCGTCGTGTGGTAGCTCGGGATGTCGTGCATGATCTGCGCGGGCCGGCTCCGTCCGAGCGCCGTCGCCGCCTCGCCGATCATCGCGACCAGGTGGTTAGACTGCGCCTCGTGGATGAGCACGTCGGCGCCGCGCGCGGCCGCGACGAGCGCCGGGCTCTTCGCGGTGTCACCGCTCACGACGACCGAGCGGCCGCGGTAATCGAAGCGATAGCCGTACGCCGGCACGATCGGCGGGTGGTCGACCGAGAAGGCGGCGATGCGCAGGCCGGCGTCCTCGAGCACCGGCACGAGACCGGCGCCGGGCGGCGCCGTGATCGGCACGGCCTCCATGCGCGCCCGGTCCGGGGGCAGGAAGTCCGCGCCGTGATGGGCGACGCGATATCCGGTGTCGAGCGCGTAGGCTTCCGCGAACCCCGCGACGATGCGCTCGACGCCCGGTCCCCCGAACACGCGCAGCGGGCCCGGCCGCCCCGCGGCCCACGTCTGGAGGTTGAACTCGCCGAGCTCCGCGATGTGGTCGGAGTGGAAGTGGGTGTAGAAGACGCCGCCGATGCGCGCGCCGTCGACGCGCCAGAGCGCGAGCCGGTTCCACGAGCTCGGCCCCGTGTCGACGATCCACATCTTGCCGGCCGCGAAGACCGCGATGCAGCTCTTCGCGCGCGTCTCGTGCGGCAGCGGCGCCGCGGAGCCGCAGACGGCGACGCGGAGCGCGTCGTCGGCAAACAGATGATCGGCGGTCTTGCCGACCATGCGGGGAACCACTCGGCCGAGGATCGCATCCTGGACGGCCGGGCGCCCGAGCAGCCACCACCCGACCACCACCACGATCATCCCCACCACCACGAGCCACGTCAGCAACCGCCGCATGCGGGCCTCCTTTCGCGTCGACGCCTCTACCAGAGCGGCAGGGCGCGTTCGATCATCCAGCACGCCGCCAGCGATCCCATGACGTAGACCGGAACGGCGCGCGTCCACCCGGGCCATGCAGCGACGACCGGCCGGAGGGCCGTGCCGAGCGCGAGGATCACCGTGACGAACGCGAGCTGTCCGAGCTCGATGCCGACGTTGAAGCCGAAAAGCGCGGTCGGGATCGCTTCCGGCGGGAGCCCGACCGCGCGCAGCACGCCCGCGAACCCGAGGCCGTGGAGGAGCCCGAAGCCGAGCGCCATGAGCCAGGGGCGGCGTCGCATCAGCGTCCCGTCGCCGGCCGACGCGGGCCGGGCGAGCTCGACGGCGAGGACGAAGATGCTGAACGCGATCAGCACCTCGACGGGCGTCGACGGCACGCGGGCCACGTCGAGCACGGCGAGCGTCAGCGTGATGCTGTGACCGAGAGTGAACGCGGTGACGGTCGCGACGAGCCGGCGCCAGTCGGTCGCGAGCAGCAGGAGACCGAAGACGAAGAGCAGGTGATCGTATCCGGTCACGATGTGCTCGATGCCGAGCCGGACGTACTCGCCGACGACGTCGAGCCGCGAGGCGCGTTCGGGCACCACGATCTCCGGCTCGCTCGCCCGGAGCACGGTGTCCACGCTCCGGCCGTCGGCGAGCTCGAGGCGGAGGAGGGCGTCGGTCTTCGCCGCCGCGAGCCCCTCGACGCCGACGCGCGCGCCGACGAGCCCGGCGTCGCCGCAGTCGACGCGCCACCGCGTCGTCAGGCTTTCGCTGTCCTCCGCCGTCGTCGGCGGCCCGCCGGTGACCGTGCAGTGCGCGGGCACCACGGGACGGATCTCCGAGCCGGCGATGCGGAGCAAGGGGATCTTCCACGTGACCTCGACGTCCCCGCCGCCGACCTCACGCAGGACGAACAGTGCCGGCGAGAGCGCATGCGCGCCGGCGACGGTCACCGTCGCGAGCAGGAGCACGCCGGCGAGCGCGGCTCTACCCGGCATGGGCATCCTCGACGCGCACCACGTAGGCGGCGCGGAGCTCGTCCATCATTCGCGCGAGGTAGTTGGCGCGCCGCTCCGCGCGATAGGCGCGGAGCACGCGGGGGCGCACGTCGGCGAGCGGCGGGAGCGCAGCGCCGTCGCGCGCCCGTACCCACACGAGATGGAGTCCGTACGCCGAACGGATCGGGTCGGACCAGGTCGCGAGCGGCTGCGTCGCGACGGCTTCCGCGAGGCGCTCGCCGAAGATCTTGCCGAGGCCGGCGGGGGAGACGGCGCGGAACGTGACGCCGCTCGGGAAGGGATCGCCGAGGCGGGCCGCGATCGCGGCGTCCGGCGTCGTCCCCTCCGCACGCAGGCGCGCGGCGAGCGCGCGGGCATCGCCGTCGAGGGCGTCCCCGCGCCGGTCGGCGCTCAAGAAGACGTGCGTCAGCGTGAGCCGGTCGGCACGCCGGAAGTCGCCGGCGTGGGCCTCCATGTACGCCCGGAGCTCGTCATCGAGCGCCGCGCCTTCGGGCTCCTCGTGGCGGCTCGCGGCCTTCGCCAGGAGCCGCATCTTGGTGACGAGGGTGTTGCGGACGACGATGTCGTCGCGCCCGAGCCCGAGCGCCATGCCGCGCCGGTACGCCTCGTCGGGATCGGTCAGCGCGTCGCCGTAGAGGAAGTGCATCTTCTCGACGATGCGCCACTTCACGGCGCCGTCGCCGCGGTCGAGCCCGAGGAGGAGCGCCTCGCGATAGAGCATCTCCTCGTCGGCTTCGCGGGCGACGAGCGCGGCGAGCTCTTCTTGGGTCGGCGGCGCGACGGTCTTCTCGTAGTCGTCGCGAATCGCGGCGACGCGCGCCGCCGTGATGACGATCGGCGCGCGGCCCGCCGGAGGCTCGGACACCGCGGTCGCGGCGTTCCAAGCGGCGAGCAGCGCGCCGAGCGCGAGGAAGTGCAGCGCCGGTGCGCGTGCGAGCGTCGCGAGGACGCGCGGCACTACTTCCCGGCCTTCAGCTTGCTTCCGCTGGCCTCCCAGATGCGGCTTTCGGTCTGGTCGTAGGTGCCGCTCGTCACCTGCACGCTGACGCGCCGGTCGCTCGCCGCGGCGTTCGAGAGGTCCATGCGGATCGTGTCGAGCGAGAGGAGCCCCGTGCCGGTGCGCGAGACACGGAGGCGGGCCTTCTTGATGCCGCCGATCGTGCCCGCGGGGTCGTCGTACACGTAGTTGGAGCCCGGCGTCCGCTCGATCATGGCGCCGGGCGGGAGCGTCGCGGTGTAGACGACGTCGTCGTCGCGCACCGTCACGGTGAGCCCGTTCGCGGCGACGTCGAGCTCGGACGGGACGCGGCCGATCGTGAGCTGCAGGCGGAGCCGGTCGCGGCCGGGTGCGCCGCCGAACGTGATCTGTCCCTTCGTGCCGATGCCCTCGGGCTGGTAGTAGATCGGCGACGTCCAGGCGCGCTCCTGGATGGTCTTCGAGACCAGCGTCCCGCAGCACTCGCGATAGATCTGGGGCACCGACGGCAGGTTGCTGCAGTTCAGCGCGAGCGTGTTGCAGACCCGGGTGCTCCAGCGGCAGACCGGGTTCTCGACGACGCGGGCGTAATAGAAGGCACGCTGCTCGGGACGGAAGTGCGGGTCGCGCCATACCGTGCAGAGCGAGTCGGCGCCCGGGCCGCTCGGCGTGCAGGTCGTCGTGTCGACGGTGGCCCCGTTGTCGGGATCGCCGGCGACCTCGTAGACGCGCTCTTGCGCGACGCCGTCCCGATCGACCCAGCCCTTCACGATCTGGACGCGCTGGAGGGGCGTGCTCGGCTCGCCGCCACCGCCGGGGTCCTTCATCGCCATGACGGCGAAGCGCGGGCTCAACCGTCCGAGGACGGGGCCGATCTCGCCGCCCATCGGCACGCCCGTGGTGTAGCCCTGCTCGACGAAGTTCGGATCGTCGCACATGCCCTTCGGCGGCCGGCCGCCGAAGAAGCGCACGATCGGCCGCGTGCCGCTCGTCGCGTACGCCTCCCGCCGGCGCATCGCCGCGAAGAGCGCGTCACGCGAGTTTTCCTCCGCCCAGAGCACCGCGAGGCCGCCGCCGTTCGTGACGACGCCGCCCGGTGCGATCCGTGAGAGCATGTTCTCGGCGCTCACGCCGTCGCGGATGCCGAGGTGGCCCTGCGTGCCGAAGTCTTCCTCCACCACGCCGCCCGCGAGACTGCCGTGGGTGTCGGTGCTGCCGATGAACCCGAGCGCGAAGGGATTGGCGCCGAGCGCGTCGTGCAGGCGCAGGCCCTCGCCGAGGGCGGACCGCACGTAGTTCACGTCGGGCAGAACCAGGTTCGCGTTCGTTGGCGAGAAGAGCTGGGCGCGGCTCAGCTGCTCGAAGCCGCAGAGCTCGTCGTTCGGCGAGCTCGTCGGGCTGCACTCCGAGCTGCCCTTGTGCTGGAAGATCTCGACCAGGGGCTCGTGGCGGGAGCGACGCTCGGCGTCGGCGCGCGTCAGCGGGCTGCCGTCGCCGTTCGCGGACTCGAACATCAGGCCGCCGCTCACGTTCGAGTTGTGGGGGATCGAGACGAAGTCGCAGTTGCCGGGGACGTCGAGGCAGTCGGCCTCGAGGGTGCCGAAGAGCCCTTCGACCAGCGGCTGCTCGTAGTAGCTGGTCGGCAGAGCCGGGACCTCGTCGTTCCGGAAGATGATGTTGCGGTGCAGGTTGAAGCCGTCGAGGTTGTTCGTCCACTCGTAGCCGTTGAACGTGGTGAACGAGCACGCGTCGGTGCGGTCGTAGAACTCCTCCGCGGCGTCGAGCGTGTCCTGCCAGACGAGCGCCGCCTGGGTCGTGCAATTCACGTTGCCGGGACCGCAAAGGCCGAGGCGCGTCGGCGTCGCCGACTGGATCGTGAGTTGGAAGGCCAGCACGACGAGCGGAATCGGCGCGCTGATCCCGGCCGGCGGGCTCGTGATCTCCGTCCGCATGTCCTGACAGATCGAGTCGTCGTAGCCGGGCGCGCCGGGCGTCGTGCAAGTGCGGACCTCGCCGAGGAACTCGGCGTGATCGGTCACGGCGGTGAAGTCGAGCGCGCGCCGGAGCTGCGCGAAGCGCGTCGGCTGGTCCATCGCGTCGTACGGGGGAAGACCGATCTGCTGGCCGATCGCGTAGCGATAGGCGTCGCGCGGGTCCGTGCGCACGCGGACGAACGCGGCGTCGCCCGAGAATGCGGTGTGAAGGTGCGTCTCGCCGAAGAACGGGGTCCGGAGCGGGTTGTAGCTCGCGCAATCCGCGCGGGTTTCGGTTCGCGTCCAGTCCTGCTGCGGGAGCTCGGCGCGCGCGGGTGCGACGGACAGCGCGACGGCGCAGGCGACGACGACGGTCACGAATCGCGGGCCGACGGGGTAGGGCCCAGCGAGCGAGCGGGGGGTTCGCATCATCCTATTAGTCCTCCTGAAGGGCGGCCCGGTGGGGTCGGCGCAGTCGCGGTATGCTCATACAAATTCTCAGCCAAGCGCCGACCCGTCAAGCGAAAAAGTGCCCCTCCGCACCGTTCTCTCCCGCCAATCCCCATCGCGCCCTGCCTGTGGTACGGAGCCGGCCCCGATGACCACACCTCGTTTCGCTCTCTGGGGATCCGAGCTCTCGCCCTACGCGCTGAAGCTGCGAGCCTGTCTCGACGTCGCGGGCGTGCGGTACGCCTGGTTGCCGGCGGACGGCGGCCGGCTCCAGAACCTCCGGGCCAACGGGCGGATCGAGTGGGCGAAGCGCACCCGCGCCGTCGAGCGCTACCCCGCGCTCGATCCGCTCGACGAGTACCCGCTCGTCCCGTTCCTGATCGAGGACGACCGGCGCGTCCACTACGACTCGTCCGCGCTCGCGCGGTGGATCGACGCGCGGCATCCCGGTCCGGACGGTCCCCTCGTGCCGGCCGACCCGGCGCTGGCCTTCGCCGCGCAGCTCGTCGACGAGGCCTTCGACGAGTTCGGACTCTACATGGTCCACCACAATCGCTGGGTCGTGTCGGCGCGTACCAACGACGCCGGCGCGCGCCTCGCTCACGAGCTCCGCCGCGTGTTCCCACCGGGCGCGGGCTGGATCGTGGACCGGACGTTCTCGGAGCGACAGGTGCGCCGTCTGCCGTATCTCTTCAGCGTCGCCCCGCACGGATTCTCCGTCGGCCTCCGCCCCGCGCTGACGCCGCCGTCGCCGCCGGGGTTTCCCCCGACGCACGATCTGCTCGCGGAGGCGTGGACGCGGTGTCTCGCGGCCGTCGAAGCCGTGCTCGCGCGCCGACCGTTTCTGCTCGGCGAGCGGTTCACCCTCGCCGACGCCGGCGTCTACGGTCAGCTCGGCATGAACCTCGCCGACCCGACCGCTGCCGCCGACATCCGCGCGCGCGCGCCCGCGACGTTCGCATGGCTCGAGCGCATCCGGGATCGCGGCCACGTCGGGTGTCACGGCGAGGTCGCGCCGCACGCCGATCTCGAAGGCCTGTTCGCGTTCATCGGTGAAACGTTCGTGCCGCTGATGCGGCAGAACGCGCGTGCCCACGCGCAGGCGGTCGCGCGCGGCGAGCGCCTCTTCAACGAGCGCGCGTTCAATGCGCGGCGCGCGCTCTACGACGGCGAGCTCCTCGGGCGGCCGTTCCGGTCGGTCGTGAAGACGTTCCAGGTGCGGGTGTGGCGGGAGATCGAGGCCGCGTGGGCGGCGCTCGGGTCGGAGGAGCGGGGGAGGTTGGGCTCGGTGGTGGATGGAGCAATGTCGGGCGGCGCGTGAACGGTTGGTCGCCGACTCGAGACTCCTCATAGAAGAGGTTGGTTGAGAGAGCTTCTGCGCGTGGACGGTACCGAAGTCGCGTCACGAGCCGGCCGGCTACGAACCTCAGTCCCCGCTGCGTAGCAACTTGTGCGGTTTCACTTCAGATACAGTTTGCGCGTCGCGACGATCAGATCCTCGACGGTCGCCGGCGTCACGCGCGGATTGGTGTGCGGCCGCCGAGACTGCTCCTCGAGCGCCCGCAGATCGTGGCCGGCCGCCTGATAGCGGCGAATCCATACGTAGCCGGTTTGCCGACTCACGTCGGACACCCGGCCCTCCTGAGCGCGCCACCGTCGCTCCCACTCCAGGATGAACTTCGCACGTTCGGACATCGCATCACTCGCTTTCCAGGGCATTCCCAAGTGTCAGGGATGTCTCTACCTCGTACCCGAGGCAGATCGAAGATTTTCCTTGATCGTTCGGGGTCGTTCCTGTAAACATAGCCTTAATCAAATGGCTCGTCGAGAACCTCAGCTCACATTGTCACTCCGCGCGAAGCCGCGTTGGGGTGGCGCGCGTGCGGGGGCAGGGCGGAAGCCCGGGCCCAATCCCTCGATGAGGCATCTTCCGCGGGAAAAGTTCCGTCGGCCGTTGCCGACGCACGTCACGCTGCGCGTGTGTGAAGGGGTGCCGTCGCTCCGGACGGTGGCCATCGTGCACGAGATCCGTCGCTCCTTTGCCGTCGGGTGCGAGCGGCCTGGGTTTCGCCTGGTGCAGTACTCGCTTCAGGGGAACCATGCGCACCTCGTCGTCGAAGCGACTGACCAGGCGGCGCTCGGGCGCGGGATGAAGAGCGTCGGGGCGCGACTCGCGCGTGCGGTCAACCGGATGACCGGGCATCGTGGGCCTGTACTGGCGGAGCGCTATCATCACCGGCTGTTGCGGACGCCGCGCGAGGTGCACCGGGCTTTGCGGTACGTGCTGCTCAATGCGCGGAAGCATTCGGTCGTGAAGCGGGCCGCCCTGCGGGCCACGAAGATCCTGCTCGATCCCGCATCTTCTGCGCAGTGGTTCGACGGCTGGAAGATGGGGAAGGGGACGATCCCAAGCGCAGCCGAGTCAGCGGCCGGTCGTGTTCACGCCCCGGTCGCCCGCGCGCGGACCTGGCTCCTCACGACCGGCTGGCGCCGGCACGGGCTTCTCGATCCGGCCGAGGTCCCGGGCTGAGCACGTCAGTCGATCACGTGCGAGACCCGCCCACGTTGCCGAACGGGGCACGCAGCATCACGCCGCGGCATGCGCCGTCCGTTGCGGATCTCGGTGGGTGGGGCCTTTCTCGTAGTCGCGGGGCACCCTACTCGATTCGTTCCTGCCGTTCAGGAAGGAACTGGCTGGCCATGGCCAAGCTCGTCTTCGGAATGAACCAGTCCCTCGACGGCTACGTCGATCACACGATGTTCGCGCCGAGCCCGACGCTCTTTCGCCACTTCGTCGCGGAGGCAGAGGCGCAGTCGGGCAGCGTGTACGGCCGCCGCGTCTACGAGCTCATGCGCTACTGGGACGACGACGATCCCGAATGGGATGCCGACCGGCGCGCGTTCGCGGCGGCGTGGCGGAAGCAGCCAAAATGGGTCGTCTCGCGCTCGTCGCCGTCGGTCGGCCCCAACGCGACGCTCGTCGCGGGTGATCTCGAACGCGCGATCCGCGCGGTGAAGGCCGAGCGTGAGGGGGAGATCGAAGTCGCCGGTCCCGACTTGGCGCGAAGCCTCACCGAGCTCGGCTTGATCGACGAGTATCGCATCTACCTGCACCCGGTCGTCCTCGGTCGGGGCACGCCCTATTTCGCCGGACCCCGGCCGCCGCTTCGCCTCGTGGCCCACGATCGGATCGGCGAGGACGTGATCAGGTTGACCTACGTTCCGGCGTAGGGACGCTCGCTGATTCTCCGACCGGGGTTGGCACCCGCCACCCGACGCGGCATGATCCCGCGCCTTACGCGGACGCCGTCCGGCGTCCCCGAGTGGGGAGGACGATTGCGCGCCAACGTTGTGGGAATTGCGATCGCTGTACTGATGGGCGTCTGCATGCCGGGCGGGCTCGCCCGCGCGACGGTCGACGTGCCGGTCGAGAAGACGACCCTGAAGAACGGGCTCACGGTGCTGGTGCACGAGGACCCCGATCTCCCGGTCGTGAGCCTCTATCTCTTCTTCCGCACCGGGTCGCGGAACGAGCGGCCGGGGATCACCGGGATCTCGCACCTCTTCGAGCACATGATGTTCAACGGCGGGGAGAACACCCAGGGCAAGTTCGACGAGATCATCGAGGGCAACGGCGGCTCGACGAACGGCTACACGACGCGCGATTTCACCGTCTACCTCGAGACTTTTCCGCCGCCCGCGCTCGCGCGCGTGCTCTGGCTCGAGGCCGACCGCATGCGCGCGCTCGCGATCACGCCGGAGAACCTCGAGCAGGAGCGCGGCATCGTGAAGGAGGAGCGTCGGCTCCGCACCGACGACGATCCCGGCGGCAAGATGTACGAGGAGGTCTACCTCGCGGCCTACAACGCGAGCACGTACCGCTGGGGGCCGATCGGCTTCATGGCCGACATCGACGCGATCACGCTCGACGACGCCAAGAGCTATTTCCGCACGTACTACGCGCCGAACAACGCGGTGCTCGTGCTCGCGGGCGCCGTGTCGGCGAAAGAAGGCTTCGCGCTCGCCGACCGCTACTTCGGCGACATCCCGCAGCAGGCGCCGCCGAAGAAGGTCGTCAACGTCGAGCCGCCGCAGGGCGGCCCGAAGACGCTCGAGTTCCACAAGGTCGCCGAGCTGCCGGCGATCGCGATCGCGTACAAGGCGGTCGACGCGCGCCACGAAGACCGGCCCGCGCTCGACGTGCTCCAGACGATCCTCGGCAGCGGGCAGAGCTCGCGCCTCTACCGCGCCGTCGTGCGCGGCGCCGAGCTCGCGACCGACGTCGACGTGAGCTTCAACTGGGGCATCGATCCCGAGCTCTTCTGGTTCTACGGACAGCTGCGCCCCGGGAAATCGGCGAAGGCGCTCGCAGGGGCGATCGAGTCCGAGATCGCGAAGCTCCGCGACCGCGCTCCCGACGAACGCGAGCTCCGGAAGGCGAAGAACCTGCTCCAGGCCGACTACGTTCGGGGCCTGAGCTCGACGTCGGGCAAGGCGAACCAGCTCGGGTTCTACGAGGTGGTCTTCGGCGACTACCGCGAGATGTTCAAGGAAGTGGACCGCGTGGAGGCGGTGACCGCGGCCGACGTCCAGCGCGTCGCACGCAAGTATCTCGTCGACCGAGAGCGGACGACGGTCGAGCTCGTGCCGGAGAAACCGAAGCCCGGCGCGCGGCCGCCGCAGCCGGCGACACCGCCGGTGACCGCGGGGGTGGCGCGATGAAGGCGCGCATGGGACGCCACGTGGTCACGGCGCTGGCACTGACCGTCATGTTGGGCGCCGCTGCGGGATGCGCGGGCCGGTTGGGGCTCCTGGCCGGGAGCAAGTCGACGCCGCCGCCGATCGGGCCGCCGTCGGCCGCCGTCAGCATGCCGAAGGTGACCGAGCGCGTGCTGCCGAACGGGCTCACCGTCCTCGTCTCCGAGTATCACTCGCTGCCGATCATGCGCTTTCACCTGCTCGTGCCGGGCGGGGGCGCGTACGATCCCGCCGGCAAGGAGGGCGTGGCCGAGCTGACGGCGGCGCTCCTCGATCAGGGCACGACCCGGCGCTCGGCGGAGGAGCTGGCGCGCGAGGTCGAGTTCCTCGGCGGCGCGCTCGGCGGCGACGCGGGGACGGACTTCTCGACCGTCACCGGCGAGTTCCTCAGCAAGGATCTCGATGCGGGACTCGATCTCTTCAGCGACGTGGTGTTGCACCCCGCGTTCCCGCCCGACGAGCTTCGCCGCGCACAAGGGTTGGCGCTCGCCGGCATCGTCGCGTCACGCGAGAGCCCGGGTGCGATCGCCGAGGTCTGCTACGCCCGCTACGTCTACGGCACGCACCCGTACGGCCACCTCTCGCAGGGAACCGAGGCGAGCCTGAAGCGCCTCCAGCGCGCCGACGTGCAAGCGTTCTACGCGCGGCACTACGTACCCGAGCGCGCCGTCCTGGTCGTGATCGGCGACGCGAAGACCGACGAGCTCTTCGCGAAGATCGAGCGCGCCTTCGGCGGCTGGCGTCGCGGCAGCGGGACGCTGGGTCGCCCGCCCGAGGCGACGCGCATCACGGGCCGGCACATCCTCCTCGTCGACAAGCCGGATGCGACGCAGACCCACATCCGCATCGGCACGTCGGCGATCGCGCGCACCGACCCCGCCTACGTCTCCGCCAACGTCATGAGCACGATCCTCGGCGGCGGCTTCGGGTCGCGGCTGATCGACGAGCTGCGCGTGAAGCGCAGTCTCACGTACGGCGCGTCGAGCGGCTTCGCGGCCCGCCAGGTCCCCGGCGACTTCCGCGTCGGCACCTTCACGAAGGTCGAGACGACCGGCGAGGCGCTCCAGGTCGCGCTCGACGTGCTCCAGAAGTTCGCGACCGGCGGCGCCACCGCCGAGGAGCTGGCGCGCTCGCAGAGCCTCATGACGGGGCAGTTCCCGAAGCAGCTCGAGACGCCGGGGGCCGTCGCGGGCAAGCTCGCCGAGCTGCACGGCTTCGGCTTGCCGCGGAGCGACCTCGAGGCGTATCCGAAGCGCGTCACGGCGACGACGCTCGACGACGTGCGAACGCTCGCGGGCAAGTACGTGCCGACGACGGACGCGGTGATCGTGATCGTCGGCCCGGCTGACAAGATCGCGCCGCAAGTCGCGAAGTTCGGCACGATCGAGCGGACGACGCCGGCGGGGTGCGAGGCGTCGAACGCGCCGATGGCGGTGCGCTGAGCCGAGCGCCGCGGCGCCCGAGGAGCGCGTCCACGATGACGGGCCGGCGCTACAAGGATCTGCCTTCGCTCGCGGCGCTCCGCGTCTTCGAGGCCGCCGGCCGTCATCTCAGCTTCACCAATGCCGCCGCCGAGCTCTACGTCACGACCTCGGCCGTGAGCCGGCAGATCCGCGCGCTCGAAGAGGAGCTCGGCCGTCCGCTCTTCGAGCGCCAGGCGCGCGGGCTCGTGCTGACGAAGGAGGGGGCCGCGTACCTCGCCGAGGTCGGCGACGCGCTCCGCCGCCTCGATCGCGCGAGCGGCGCCTTCCGCGGCGACGGCTCGCGGCGCACGTTGCGGTTGAGCGTGCTCGCGAGCTTCGCCGGCAACTGGC
>Ga0268299_1001589_pt1 | contig 37244 bp, 36 predicted proteins | sample NOBtaG_FD_193484 | JGI IMG/M metagenome (GOLD analysis project Ga0268299, IMG submission 193484) | Activated sludge microbial communities from bioreactor in Nijmegen, Gelderland, Netherland - NOB reactor | ecosystem: Engineered > Bioreactor > Aerobic > Activated sludge | place: Netherlands... | reverse complement strand
TGCGCCCCTTGTATGATAAAAGCAGGATAACATGAACGTGTTTATCCTGGCAGACACCGACAGCCCAACCCTGTTGCGCCCCTGACGCTGCGAGCGTGTTGCGTAGATGAGGGTGCTGTCGGCGGGCTGCGCCGAAGGTCGAACGGTATCCGAAGCCAGTGCATTCGCTGAATGCCATGAGCCTGTATGCGCAAGGGAGACCCGTCCGCACGCCCGGTCTGCCAACGTGAGCTGAATGAAGCCTGAAAGGATTGCCCATGCATGCCTGGGTCGGGATCGATGTGGGGAAAGCCACGCTGGTGGTCGTGCTGCTGCGCGGCACTGAACCGCTGCGGGCGACGATGGACAACACGCCCGCAGGACACGCCAACCTGCTCAACTGGCTGGCAAAACATCATCGGAAGCTGGCGCTGGAGCAGGTTCATGCCTGTCTGGAAGCCACCGGTATGTATGGCGATGAGGTGGCGCTGACGCTGCACCAGACGGGTTATGTTGTCAGTGTGGTCAACCCCGCCCGCATCAAAGCCTTTGCTGAGAGCCGCCTCAGTCGCAACAAGACCGATGCTGCCGATGCCTGGCTGATTGCCGAGTTCTGCCGCACCCAGACCCCACCTGCCTGGTCGCCGCCTGCTCCCGAAGTGCTGACGCTGCGGCGGCTGGCACGCCATCTGGACGACCTGAAGACCATGCGCCAGCAGGAAATCAACCGGCTGGCGGCAGGAGCGCTGGATGCCGCTATTCACCAGCGACTGGAAAGCCATATCGCCTTTCTGGATGACCAAATCGCTGCCGTCTGGCAGGACATCCATGACCATATTGATCACCATCCTGACCTGAAACGCCAGCGCGACCTGCTCGATAGTATTCCCGGTATCGGCCACCTGAGTGCCTGTCTGCTGCTGGCAGAACTGCCCGACCTGAACCGCTTTGACCGCGCCGAACAACTGGCTGCCTATGCCGGGGTCACGCCCAAACAACACACCTCGGGTACCTCCATTCGCGGACACACCCGCATGGCGCGTCAGGGCAATCCCACCCTGCGCACCCGGCTCTACTTCCCGGCGTTGAGTGCGAAAACCCATAATCCCCTCATTCGTCCACTGGCACAACGCCTGAAATCCGAAGGGCATTGTGCCTTGAGTATTATTGTGGCTGCCATGCGCAAGTTGCTCCATCAAATCTTTGGTATTCTCAAATCTGGACAACCCTTTGACCCTGATTTCTTGACCAAAAGGCTGCCCAATACTTGACTTTCAACACGGTATCTACAAATTTTCTACCCCAATTCATTCCCCCAAAAATTCAGGCATCTCCCGACCCATTTTTTATGGCACAATGAATCAGTTAAATCGTTAGTTGGAGATCATTGAATGCCTCAAAGCAGAATATCACGCCGCACATTTCTGAAAATCAGCCTTATCACCACAGCCGGAGTCGCAGTGAGTGGGATAAGCAGTTTCGCCTATGCCCGCGACATCGAGCCGGATTTGATCGAAATCAAGCATGTGAATTTGACCCTGCCGCGTTTATCGCCCGCCTTCAACGGCTACACCATCGCGCAGATCAGCGATATTCACATGGGGACAGGCATGACTCAGGAGCGCCTGGAACGTATTGTTGAGATGATTAATCAACAGCAGCCAGACTCGATTGCCGTGACAGGCGATTTTGTGACGCACGGTGATATTACGCCATTTGTCGACGCGCTGACCGAACCATTGAGCAAACTGACGCCGAAAGATGCTGGAGTCGCTGTGCTGGGCAATCACGATCACTGGACGCGGCCTGACCTCATCCAGCAGGTGATTCGCGACAGCGGCATGATTGAACTGACCAATGATATTTTCACGATTCAACGCGGCGGCGAGAGCCTGCATTTCGGCGGCGTCGATTCCTATTGGGAACACCTGGATCGCGTGGACGATGTGGTCGCCAAACTGCCTGCCGACGGCGCGGCAATTTTGCTGGCGCACGAGCCGGATTTTGCCGACATCAGCGCGCCTACTGGACGTTTTGATCTGCAAATTTCGGGGCATTCGCACGGTGGTCAGATTATTTTGCCGTTTTTTGGGCCGCCCGTCGTGCCACGCCTGGGCCGTAAATATCCCGTTGGGCAGTATCAGGTCGGCGACATGATTCAATACACCAATCGCGGCGTCGGGACGATTCTGCCAGCCGTTCGCTTCAACTGCCGCCCGGAGATCACCGTTTTCACGCTGCAATCGGCATAGCCAGCCTCTCACGAACCACAGTGCGAGATTAAGCACCCGGCTCAGGGTATAATTTTCTTCTGAAAATATTCCTACAGGAGAAAATTTGAGATGAAAAGTATTCATGTCGCTGGCACTGATCTTGATGTGTCGGAAATATCCCTGGGCTGTATGCGAATTTCCGGCATGACAAACCCGGAAATCTCAGCCCTGATTCATACTGCTTTGGATGAAGGCGTCACCTTCTTTGACCACGCCGATATTTATGGCGGCGGACAATCTGAGGCGAAATTTTCCGAAGCGCTGGATATGAACCCCCGCCTGCGCGAAAGCATGCACATCCAGAGCAAGTGTGGCATTCGCCAGGGGATGTTTGATTTTTCCAAAGAGCATATTCTGGAAGCCGTCGATGGCAGCCTGAAACGCCTGCGCACCGATTACCTCGACGTTCTCTTATTGCACCGCCCCGACGCGCTGGTCGAGCCGGAGGAAGTCGCCGAAGCCTTCACCATCCTGCAAGACAGCGGCAAGGTCAAATATTTCGGCGTCAGCAATCAGAATCCCATGCAGATTGAACTGTTGACCAAATTCGTCAAGCAGAAAATCGCCTTTAACCAGCTTCAACTCAGCATCACCAACACAGGCATGATCGACGCGGGCATTAACGTCAACATGGAGATCGATCACTCGGTTGACCGCGACGGGAGCATTCTGGATTACTGCCGCCTGAAGGACATCACCATTCAGCCCTGGTCGCCCTTCCAATATGGGTTTTTCGAAGGGGTTTTCCTGAATAACCCCAAATTCCCCGAACTCAACAAGGCGATTGACGAGTTAGCCGCTGCCAAAGGGGTTACGAATAATGCGATTGCGATTGCATGGCTTCTGCGCCATCCGGCTAAAATGCAGCCGATTGTCGGCACGACCAATCCAGGGCGTTTGAAAGAAATCTGCAAAGCGTCTGACATCACTCTGAGCCGTAAAGAGTGGTATCAAATCTATCTGGCGGCGGGTAACAACTTGCCCTGATCGGTTGTTTTGAGCGTTCGTAGGGGCGACGCATGCGTCGCCCCTACAAAGGCAAACCAAATCCAACCTATTGGATTTCCAGCACGATTTTGACAACTTCACGCCGCGCGAGGCTGGCAAACGCATCACCGATTTGCTCGAACGGCATCACGCGGTCATAAAGCTGGTTGAAAAATCCCTGCTTCCAGAGCGTATGCCATTCCCCAACCGTGTTCGGCTCGTCGGTGGACATATTGAGCTGCGGGTTCGATTTGGAAATACCATCGCGCACAGCGGCGGTTTCATTAAAATGATGGACGCCATAGCAGCCAAAAGCCGTCCCATCCGACAGCAATGACAGTGAAAAATTGACCGATTCGGTTGTCCCTACCGCGTCAATGACATGCGTCGGCGTCCCGACCTGATTCAGCGCCAGCGTTTTGGCCTGCGGATCGCGATAATTGACGAATTCATCGGCCCGGTAGCGCGATTTTGCCAATGCCTCAAAAATGGGATTGCCGATCACCACGACTTGTCCCGCGCCATAATGCTTGCAGAACAGCGAAAACAGCAGGCCGTTATAGCCTGTGCCGATGACCAGCACTTTCGATTGGGCGTTGAGTTCGAACCAGCGCACCACCGATAAAATTTCGCGCTGGTTGACCGAGAGCGCGGCGGAAATTGGGTCAACGTCGTCGGGCAGAGGGGTGCGGCTGATTTTCAGCATCCCGTTGGCTTCCATCCCATCTTCTGCGGCGGCCTGCACGTCGCGCACCATACCGTACTGCGCATAACCGCCCCACTGACTCGTTAATCCGTCGCGCTCCTCGCCCGCCATGACCGCCGCCGGACGGGTCACGCGCTGGCCGACTTTAAAATTGCGAACTTTTTCGCCGACCTCGACCACGATGCCTGTGGACTCATGCCCCAGCACGAACGGGTATTTTTGCGGCCAGGGGAATGTGCCGCCGATAATGCTCGAATCCGTGCCCGTGCAAACCGCGCAGGCGTCAATTTTGACGAGACAGTCATACGCGCCGACCTTTGGCATGGGAATATCGGCGACTTCAAGTTGATCTTTTGCAGTAACAATGGCAGCTTTCACGTTTTTTCCTTTTTGTAATTCGCAATAATAATCAGTTCGATCTGAAGCCTGATTTGAATTTCCAGTCGATCATCCGTAGGGGCGCAAGGCTTGCGCCCTTTTGCGATACCCCATTTATTACCGCAGCATTCCAGGGCCGCGATAGGCTTTGGCGTTGACGATGCGCGCCGCCAGCGGTTCTTCGCACGGGCGATAGGGCAGCATCTTGTAAATTTCGTCGAGTTGATCGAGAACGTCCGCTGGCAGCGCGCCCGCTTCCGCCGTTTTGACGTTGGCTTCAACTTCCGCCGCTGACCGGACACCCGACAGCACCGTATGAATATCCGGATTTGAAAAAACAAAGCGCATCGCCATTTCTGGCACGGACATCCCAACCCGATCCACCAGCGCATAAAGCTCGGCAACCTGGGCGCGGCGCATCGGCGACAGCCACGCGGGAGGGTCATTCAGAACCTCGTCATAACGGCGCGCGAACCACCCCTGCTGCAACGGCGACCCAGCGACGATGCCCATGCCTTTCTTCTTCGCCGCCGGGATCAGCGTGATTTCAGCCTCGCGAAAGAGCAGGCTGTAGTTGAAGGCCGTCAGCAGCACGTCATAATTACTTTTTTCGATAATGCGCGTCATTTCATAAACGGTTGTGCCGCCGAGTCCGGTATAGCGGATCAGGCCGCGTTTTTTCAGATCGTCCAGCACGTCGTTGACTGGCCCATAAAACGTATCCCAGCTTTCATACCAATCGTACTGCCCTGGCCTGTCCGGTTCGTGAATAAACAAAATATCTACCGTATCACGTTTCAATAATTTCAAACTGCGGTCAAAACTGAAATAAAGCTGGTCTTTATCTTTCGGGTTAAACGGCACAGGACGCCCGCCAAACTTGGTCGAGAGGACGTAGGGCTGGGTGACGCCTTCCAGAAATTGGCCGAGGACTTCTTCGCTGTTGGCATACCCCGGCGCGGTATCGACATAGTTGATGCCCAGTTCCAGCGCACGATGCACCGCTTTTTTGCCTTCTTCAAAATCTGCGCCAACCGAGGAAATAAACAACCCACCGCAGGCAAGATGAGTCACTTCGAGGTCAGTGCTGCCCAGTTGATTGATCTTCACTATACTGCTCCCTTGCAAATTATCTGCTTAAAACGATTCGGGATATAATTTACCCTAAATTAAATGCTTAAGGGGGATAAATTAATATCATGGCTCGATCATCGTATGAACTCGCGGAATTTGGCCCACGCATCGTCGCGGCAATCATCGACGGATTGGTTTTAGCAGTCATTGGTGGCCTGTTATCCTCATTTGCAGGAAATACTGGCTGGGGGATTGGTTTGCTCACACAGCTTGCCTATCAATGGTATTTTCTGACTCGCCAGGGTGGGCAAACACCGGGCAAACGCCTCATGAATCTTAAAGTGATTAAGGTCGATGGAAGTGCTTTAAGCGACTCCGACGCGATTATTCGAACAGTTGGCTACTACATTAACTCTGCGATTTTGCTGATCGGATGGATCATTATATTCTTCGACTCGAATCGTCAGGGATTGCACGATAAACTTGCCAGTACCTACGTTGTCAAAGTTTAAGGCTGCGATTCATGATCTGCGCGTGGCCTTCAAGCTGCGCGCATTTTATTGGATGCAGGAGTGAGTCCAGGCATGGAAGAGTTTGAGAGCAAACCGCAGTATACCTACGAATTAGCGACTGTTGGCAGCCGCTTCATCGCGCTCATCATCGACAATATCCTTTTATTTGTCATCAGCCTTGTAATTGGTTTTTTTCTCGCAATCTTCAACCTGGACAGTTTTTTGATCGGCGTCCTCATCAACCTCGGCTATCACTGGTATTTCTGGACACGCCGGGACGGTCAGACTCCCGGAAAATCGGCGGTCAATATTCGTGTGATTAAAACCGATGGTACGCCCATCAGCGATACCGACGCGATTGTGCGGGTATTTGGCTATTACGTCAGCTCGATTGCGTTGGGAATCGGTTTTCTGTGGGCGATCTTTGACGCCAACAACCAGACTTGGCAGGACAAAATGGCGAATACTTACGTCGTGACGGCAGAAAAGGAAAAAAAGAAGGTGACGGTATGACGGTTTCACTCTGGCAGGCGAACGGCACACAGCCACTCCGTGAGGTCGATTTTTTAATCGTCGGCGCGGGGTTGGTCGGCTCCTCAGCGGCCTATTTTGCCGGACAAGCGGGAAGGCATGTGACCATCACCGATACGCGCGACATCGCTCTGGGGGCAAGCAGCCGCAACGCCGGATTTATGATTACCGGGCTGGACACCTATTATCATCACGCGACGGAACACTACGGCATCGATGTAGTGCGCGAGATGTGGGGACTTTCGCGGACGACGCACAGCCATCTCCGCTATTTTGCGCGTCATGGCGATGTCCAATGGCATGATTGTGGCTCGATGCTGCTGGCTGAAAGCAAAGAAGAAGCAAAAGATTTGGAAGATGCCGCCCGCGCATTGGATGCCGACGGGATCGACATGGAATATTGCAGCGATGACCCGCTCCAGCGCGGCTACTATGCTGCGATTCGCCAGCCACAGGACGCCGCTGTTCAGCCGTACCAACTGGTGCAAACGATTTTTAAGCAGAGCGGCGCAGAACTTGTCGCCAATAACGAAGTTTACCGCCTCGAACAGACCGACGATGATTTCGTGCTGGTCTACACCCGCCAGTTTATTTTTAAAGCGCGCGATGTGCTGCTTTGCACGAACGCTTATTCAGTTATTCTTGATCCCTATTTCATCGGCAAAGTAATCCCCACCCGCGCGCAGGTGATTGTGACCGCACCGCTGAAAAACGGCCCTGTCGTCAATACCTGCGGCTACAGCGACTACGGCTATATGTATTATCGCGACACGTTCGATGGGCGGCTGTTGATCGGCGGCGGGCGCAAGCAAAACAAGGCGCTCGAAAATGACACGATGGATGACCGCACCACCAATCCGGTGCAGCGTGTTCTGGAAAATTATCTGCGCGAAAAATTTCCCGACGTGATCGAGCCGATTGACATGCGTTGGGCAGGCATTATGGGCTTCAGCGTGGACGGACTGCCGCTGGTCGGGCGGCTGCCGGGGAAACCGCGAGTCGGATTCGCGGTGGGCTTTCATGGTCACGGCTTGGCGATGGGTGCAGGGACAGCCGAGCGCGCCGTCGATATGATGCTCAACGGCACACATCCCGGCGCGGTGAGCGCGACGCGGTTGAGCTAGTCAGCGTCTCAGCTTGTCAGCCTGTCAGCTTCAAAGCACTGGGGCAAGAAGTTTACGAAATGCTGAATCCAATATTCAACGTTTATCCAACACTCACCAGCTAATCTTAAAAGCTGACTGGCTGACTGGCTGACTGGCTGAAAAGCTGCTACAGGAGGTAACTCATGCTGCAAGTGACACTCAAAGGCGATACGCTGCATTTTGGCGAGGGTTTCGCGCTCAATTTTCAGCGCACCCTGCGCATCCCGGATGACGGCAAGACCTATCCGCTGCCACCCGGCCTGGGGACATTCCCAGTGAACAAAGTCGAGGACTATAGAGATCGTGTGCCGGAAAAATGGGTGAAAGACGGCGGTATTTTTATCCCGATGTACCAGCGGGAGGCGCTCTGGATTCGTTTCACTGCGCGTCATTGGAAACCGAACGCGGTTAAAGTCGCCGTTGGCAAGATCAACGCTGTCTCCGGCAAAAACTGGACGCAGGAGTTGATGCGCGACGCCGAAGATTATCTCGTCTGCCCGCCACAGCCCTGGCTGGACGGCATTAATTCGGGCGACGGTCACATTCGCCAGTTTGTCGCCATGCCGCTTGGGATGGGTTACACCGTCGAAGGGCAAGTCACAGGCAAAGAGGAATTTGGCGGCATCCAGATCATCGTCTACGAGCCGAAACCTGGCAAATTTCCCGATGAGCCGCCTCAGCGTGACCTTTCGCAGATGCGGACACGCATCCTGTCGGAAGCAGCGCCACCGGTTGCTGCCTATGCTGCCCCGGCTGGCGGGACAGAGATGGGATTGGGTGCAGGCGGCAAAATGAAGCAAAAAATTTATCCCGACCCGCACGGCATTGACACCTGGGATGCGGGAAATTATGGTCGCGTTTTTGTCCACATCGTCAACAGCATGATGTACCGTCAAATTACGGGCAAAGAGCCACCACAAACGCCTGTAACCGCGCCGCAGTACACCGCCAACGGCCTGCCCTGGTTCGACCTCTACGACGAGCAGATGGGCGACATCGCCGCGCCGGAAAACTTGCAAAATGTGCAGTCGGTCAAAGAAATGGATGAAGAAAAAGGCTTCCAGCCGCAGCAGGACGATTCTTCGGTGAACGTGCCGGACGATCAAATTAAAAAGTACAACATTAAATCTGACGATGAGATTAAAGATGGGGATTGGTAGGAGAAGTTAATGGTGCAGCTTATTACGACACTTGGCCCGAAAAATGCCGACGAACTCGGCATGATCCTCCCACATGAACATATTTTTGTCGATTTACGCACCTGGGATAAGCCCGGTTATGGTGAGGCCGAGACCGCCGACGTGATCGCACTCATGGGGCCGGAAATCAAAAAAATTCAGGATTTGGGCGTGACCGCGCTGGTCGAATGTTCACCGATGGGCGTTGGGCGGCGCGCCGATATTGATAGAGCCGTTTCCGAGGCGACAGGCTTACCCGTCGTCGTCCCCACAGGCGTCTACCGCGAACCCTGGATTCTGCCCTGGATGCACGAAGCCAGCGAGGACAAACTTTATGACTGGATGCTTGGCGAACTGCAAGGCGAGATCGAAAACAGCGGCGTCCAGGCGGCCTGGATTAAATTAAGCGCGGGCGATGACGGAATCACCGAAACCGAGGCGAAAATTTTGCGCGCGGCGGCTCGTGCGGGCGCAAAAACCAACGCCATCATCGGCAGCCACACCATTCGCGGGCGAGTCGTGCGCGACCAGTTGGATATTATCGAGGCAGCGGGCTATACCCCGGAGCGCTTTATCTGGATTCACACCCAGGCCGAGCCGGACTTTGACCTGCACCTGGAGATGGCAAAACGCGGCGCGTGGATCGAATACGACAATATCGGCAGCGACCACAACGATGACGACTGGTATCTCGATCACATTCAACGGGTGCTGGATGCTGGATTTGGCGATCAATTGATGCTCAGTCATGATCGCGGCTGGTACGATCCGGGCGCGCAGCCGGGAGGCGTTCCGATGCCCTACACCGTCCTCAGCGAACGTCTGATTCCAAAAATGCGCGCAAAAGGCATGGATGTCGAGCAGTTAACACACAAAAATCCGTTCCGCGCCTTCGCACGATAATGTAGGGGCGCAGCGCCCTGCGCCCTTTAACTTCACCCTTTTCACACAACAATTGCGATTTTAGCACTCCAGTAACCAGACTGCTAAATTTATATTGCACTTTAGGGCAAGATACGTTACGCTCTCGCCAATAGATTAGCAGTCCGCCACATAGAGTGCTAAAATGAACTTGATACAGCCCTCAAATAATTCAGGAATGCGCGTTTTTTTCATCGTCTGGTTTGGTGAACTGATCTCGATGGTCGGCACACGCATGAGCCAATTCGCGTTGATGGTCTGGGCATGGCAGATCACACACGAGGCCACCCCGCTGACTTTAATCGGCGTTTTTTCCACGCTCCCAGCTATCCCGCTGGGCATGTTCGCGGGCGCGCTGGTTGACCGCTGGGATCGCAAGCGCGTCATGATCTGGGGTGATCTGATCGCTGGGTTATCGACGGTGGCAATTTTGCTGCTTTACGCCAGTGATGATCTGCAAATCTGGCATCTTTACGTGGCCTCGGCAGTTGCAGGAGTCGCCGGGACATTTCAATCGCTGGCCTATTCGACATCCATTACAGGCATGATCCCGAAGGCGCAGTATGCTCGTGCCAGCGGCATGATCTCGCTCTCCGAATATGCGTCCGTCGTCGCCGCGCCGTTGTTAGCCGGGATTCTGGTCGGCATCATCGGTCTGGCAGGCATTTTGCTGATCGATACCCTCACCTTCCTGGTCGCGGTGTGTGCGCTGCTCGTGGTGCATATCCCACGCCCAGCGCCTTCCGGTCAGGATGATAAAACAGGCTCATTCTGGAAAGACGCTTTTTTCGGTTTCCGCTATATTTTGCAGCGCCCCAGCTTCATCGGCTTGATGATCGCCTATGCGGGATTCGTTCTGGCGGAATCGCTCGGCTATCCGCTGGTTGCGCCGATGATTCTGGCGCGAACGGGCGATAATGCGTCGATTTTGGGCAATGTGCAGGCGGTGATGGGCTTAGGCGGCGTCATCGGCGGTCTGATTCTGGTCGCGTGGGGCGGGCCAAAGCGCCGCGTTCACGGGCTTTTCTGGGGGCTGATGCTGACTGGTTTGCTGGGCGACGCGCTCATGGGGTTGGGGCAAACGCTGGTCGTCTGGTTGATCGCGGGTTTTTGCCTGGAAGTTTTTATCCCCATCATGCTCGGCTCGGATCAAGCGATCTGGCGCGCCAAAGTCCCACCGGATATTCAGGGGCGTGTTTTTGCAGCGCGCGGGCTGATTTTTAACGTGGTCGAGCCGTTGGGCGTGATCTCCGGCGGCCTGCTGGTGGATAAACTGCTTGAGCCAGCGATGATGCCAGATGGAAATTTAGCGCCCATTTTCGGCGGATTGGTTGGTACAGGGGCAGGAGCAGGCATGGGGCTGCTGATTTTTATTTGCGGCATTTTGAGCGCAGCGGCGGGCATCAGCGGCTATCTGTTCCGCAGCGCCCGCGAAGTCGAAACAATTCTTCCCGATCATGATGCCATCGTCTAATACGGCCCATAAGCGGTATCGCCACCGACCAGCGCAAACACCTGCCCGCTGCTGCCATCGGCTAACAATGTGCCGCCTTCAAAACGCTGATATGAAATATTGGCTGACTGCTCCTGAGTCTGCGCGAAGCCAATCGCGTCGCGAACGCCCGCCACGCCGTACCAGAACGCACCAAAACCCAGCGCTGGCACAAATAAGCCTTCCGGCGGGATAGCCTGATCGCTTTCAGCTACTGGCGGAAGCTGCTGCGCGCTGGCCCAATATTTTCCGCCCAACGCTCCACCCGGGGCAATCGCCCAGATGATGCCGTTCGGCTGGTAATACATGACGCCGCGCTCAAACACCTGCACTGAGCCGACAAACGGAATCGCCACTTCCACCGGGCAGCCAAGTGCCTGCTGCGCGTTGAAATTCTGCGACCAGTTCGTGCCAAAAATCGCGTCAATCGGAATCGGGCATTCCGTCGGCTGGATGACCGGATTCAGCGGGGCAAGCGTCAGATTATAGGGGATGTCGTCAATCTGCCCGCCCGAACCGTCGAGAAAAATGCCGACATACACCGTTGGCGACGGCGCGGGAGTCCCGGTTGGCACAGCATCCGTTGGGCGATTCGCCAGCCGCGTTGCCTGCTGTTCGGCGTCGTTGGGAGTCGGCGACATGGCTACCGTCGCCAACAATTTCGCCTGCACCACCGGACGCGCTTCGGTTGTGGGAGTCGCGGGCTGGCAGGCGGCAAAAATTAGAACCACAGAGACACAGAGGACACAGAGAAAAAGGTAAAATCTTTGCTTAATTTCAAAATAGACGATTTTCTGTAAGGGCGCACGGCGATGCGCCCCTACGATGATACGCATTGGCGAAGTTTCACTATGAGATTGTGCTGCTTTTTTTAACTCATCACTCATCACTAATTACTCATCACTGCCCAAATATCCATGCTCCAGCACCTTGCCTGCGCTGTCGATCCGGTAGCGCAGCGGGACGCCAGTGGGGATATTGAGGTCGGGAATATCTTTTTCAGAAATGCCGTCCAGCACCATGACCAGCCCACGCAGACTGTTGCCATGCGCGACAACTAAAATCGTTTCACCCGCCAGCACCAGCGGCTTGATATGTGCCTCATAATAGGGCATGACTCGGGCGCGCGTATCTTTTAAACTTTCGCCGTTGGGTGGGCACACGTCATAGCTCCGCCGCCACAAGTGTACCTGATCCTCGCCAAATTTTTCCGCCGTTTCGGCTTTATTCAAGCCCTGGAGGTCGCCATAATACCGTTCGTTGAGCGCTGCATCGCGTTCGACAGGCAAATCGGTCTGTCCAGTTTCCTCAAGGATAATCCGCAGCGTTTCCTGCGCGCGAATCAGCACCGAAGTAAAGCCACGATCAAAATGGGTGTCCTTGAGCAATATACCCGCACGCTTGGCTTCGGCCTCACCCCCCGGCGTCAGCGGAATATCGACCCATCCCGTAAACCGATTTTCGAGATTCCACTGGGACTGTCCATGTCGAACCAGAATCAGCGTTCCAATTTTTTCGACCATTTTTTGACCTTTCGCTTTTCCCAGGCGATTATCCCGTCTTTGTAGGGACGTGTCCCTACGAACTTTTCTCTATTATGATTCAGGAGCGCAGTCTACCGCCACCTCAAATTCGACCTCATTGCGAAATTCACCATTTTCAAGCTGGCGATACAGCCCGTAGCGGATCGATTTTGCTTCAGATAACCTGGGCAAAGGATACACATCTCGCACCAGTTCATTCGGCATCCACGTCGTCAACGGACGAAGGCCATAAACAGGCGCAAACTGGTCGCCCTGTGCGATCACATTGCCGCCGCTGTCCAGCAAAAGGACAAAAACGCTCAGATCCAGCGTGGGCGTTTCCGGCGCAGCCCAGGTGACATTCAGATCAAGCGAATCCGGCGCGCAGGTGATCGATTCCGCAACCACGTTGATCGGATTCGGCAGCGGCACGACGGCATTTTCCGGTTGGGTGTCGATCTGGACGAGATGCGACGCGGCAGCCCGCAGATAAATTTTCTCGCCTAAGTTTTCCTCCCACCAACCCAACGGCAGGCCGAAAAAGGTATAATCCGGCGTCACCAGCCGTCCTCGCGACAGAATCGAGGCAAAATCGGCCTTGTGATCGACCAGCGTGATCCCTGGCAGTTCACCCAACACATCATGCGCGAAACCTACCGCGAAATGTCGTGTCCCCCAGGAAATCATCAGCGTATCGCCGGGAGCAGCACCTTGCGCCAGCCGAATCGTCTCCAACCCTGCTTGATTTTGCGTGAGGGTGCGGATAAACGGCAAATTTTGCGCGATCAACCCACCCGTCAGCATCAAAACCATGATTCCCAGCAGAAAAAGAATCGGAAAAGACATGCGCCAAGCAAAGGTCATGTTTGTAGGGGCATAGTGCGCTATGGCCCTTTTTTCGATGCCGCGAATCGACCTTACGATCAGCCAATCCGCCAAAAATAGCCAGCCAAACGCGACACTGAGCGTAATTGGCAAAATCAGCGGGGAGAGAATATCGGCGTAAAAAACGACGTGAAAAATATAGGCCCCGATTGCGCTGATCGTCAGAGTCATTGATGCACGGTAATAACGCGACGTGCGCAGCGCCAACACCAACCCCATGAGGCCGATGAGCAGCCCCGGCAGCGACAAATCGGTTATGAGAACATTATTGACCATGTTGAAATTGTCGATCAGCGAGGCAGGCGGGCCGATAAAACGCGACGCTTCCCGCCCGATAAATTGATCCCACAGCCCGGAAAGCGTCCCCGGCTCACCATACACCCAGGACGCGCCCGCGTTCGCCCGCAGCGGCATATAGGCATATTGCAGCAGGCCGAGCAGCCCTAAAATGAGGCTGATGATTAAAATTCGCGGCAAATTTTTGCGATTCGCGCTCAGTTCCGGCCAGACCGCGTAGAGCAGGGCGGGCGCGACCATGATGATCGCGCGGTGATGTGCCACGCCGATGCCGCCGATGAGCGCCAGCCAGTAAATTCGATGTTGGATGTTGCCCCGCCACAGCGCCAACAGCAGCAGCACCACCAAGATTACAAGCCCGAACGAATAAATCTCGGCAATCGCGCTGTGAATCCAGACCGTGCGCGTCAGGCCGAATAGGACGATCATAATCGCGGAAAGAAGCGCCCGCCGCGTGAGATAAAACGCCAGCGCATAAATCAACGCCAGTGCCGCGATTCCCCAGATCAGCGACACCAGCGCAGGAGCAGCCGCCGGACTCGCGCCGAAAAACTTCAAAATCGCGACCAGCATATTTCCAGTCACGGCATACAGTGGATAGCCCGTTGCGTGAAGCGTCCCCCAGACATTGAGAACGATCTGAGTCTCGCCCACGTCGATCATGTAATAATGATCCGACCCGTTGGGAACGGTTTGCAGCGTCGCGAGATAAAAAATCAGCAGAAAAATAATCGCGCCCGCAAATCCGACTATCGCACGTATACGCATCTCAACGCACCGTAATCGTCGTCAGCGGGACAAAATCGCCGAGCGCATTGCCATTCGCATCGGTCACGGCGGGCCGTTCACCGTTGCCGCATTCCCCAGCAGGGCGCGTGTCGCAGGTGTAGAGGCCAACCCGTATCTGATAGTCTCCCGGCAGCATGTCAGCGGGCAGCGTAATCACGTAGGGGTCGTTGTAATTGCCCTCGGTTGACCATGCCAGCGTCGGGCGTCCTGCCGGGTTAAATTTATCCTGCTGTGCCAACGGCGGCCCATCGCTGGAAATATGGACAAAGCTGGCGTAACCATAGGCAACAGGCGCGCGGGCATACCAGTAGACTGTCAAATCGACTCGACCCCCTGGGCTAAATGTTTGGCTGTTCAAATCATAGCCAAGTAATTGAATTTGATCGCCCAGGTTATAGGTGATCGGATGTTGCGCCAGCAGCGCCTCCCCAGGCTTCGAATCGACCCACATCATGCCCTCCCGCATCAAAATCAACACCAGTGCCAATTGAATCACGCCGCCCACGATAATTCCAATTCGATGCGCCGGATTCAACGGTTTGATTGTAGGGGCATGATATATCATGCCCCTACGCCATATAAAAACCATCGCCCCAACCAACATAACCACCGCGCCCACCGTCACACCAATCCCTAAATTCACCGCCGGAGTCGCGCCCAAGAATACGCGAATCGTATGCTCACCCGCCGGGACATCGAGCGTCATCAGGCCGTGCAGATCGGATGGGCGCACATCAACAGGCGCACCGTCGATCTCAGCCTGCCAGCCTGAAAAGTAAAAGGTCAAAATTTCCAGCGTAAACGGCTGATCGGATTCCGAACGCCAAACGTCATGCTGCGGGCCATGTTCTAGCGGCTCGATTTCGACACCAGGGGGCAGAATCTCAAAATTCGCTTTATTCACCGGGTAGCCGTCGGCATAATCCGCGATGAGCCGCGCCGTCGGGTCGGGCATGACGTGAACGTTGATCGGCAAATATTCGTTAGAATAGGTCGTCGCCATCTGCAACCCTCTCATTTCGGCTTCCTGATAAGCGGCGGGCGAGGTATCGACTGTCGTATTCGTCCATTCCGGCACGAAAAAAGTTGGCATGGCTAACACAATCGGCACAACCACGAAGGCAGCCGCCACGATACCGCCGATGCGCGCGGGCAAACGCTCAATCCACAGCGTATTCATGCCCGCCAAAACTGCGAGGCAAAACGCCGCTGGCCCCAAAAATCGCCAGGGGAATTGCAGCATAGACAGCGATTTGATGGCCTCCCACACGCCCGCCGCCATTGGCAGCATCAAAAAAATCAACACGGCAGCCATCAATGTAAAAAACATCGTGACTCGTAGGGGCATGGCGCGCCATGCCCGATTTTTAATCAAAAGTGGCAATGCGCCAACAACCCCCGCCGCCGCCAACATCCACTGTGCGACTCCGAGATTCAACTGATGCAGCAGGCCGTTGATCGAACCAGCATCCGAGCGCGGCGTAATCGCCAGCAGCTTATCCAACGGGACGAAAAAATTGCGATAATCCAGCAGCGCGACGGCGGTCAGGTTGCCAAGCGGCACGGCATCCTGCTCCAGAATCACCGGAATCCAGAAATACGCCGCCAGACCGACGCCGAGAATCGCCGTGACCAACGCCAGAATACAGCCGCGCAGATTTTCACGCGAGAGAACAGCCGCAAGAAAATTCCAGCCCAGCCACGCCATCAATATCGCGGTGAGAACGAGTCCCATCAGATTGTGCGTCAGAATCAGCGCTGCGCTGCCCAGTGCCGCCGGGAGCATCGCCCAGGCGCGACCTGTACGCATCACCCGCCCATAAAACCACATGACAAATGGGAACAGCGCGAAGCTCAACAATTCCGGGTAAACACCGCGCGCATATGGCTCGGTATAAAAAATATACGGGCTGTAGACGTAAACGACGGCGGCGATGATTCCGGCTAATTTGCCCACTTCGTCGCGTACAAATAAATACATACCCCCGCCCGCGCCCAGCATCGAAATCGCCGTCAGCAGACGGAGCGCGTTTACGGGATCGAAAGTTGTGATTCGCATCAAGAGACTGGTGAGGTAATAGGTCAGGCTGGCGTAATATTGGAACAACGGCGAACCATAGCCGAAATAAAAGGTTTCCGCCCAGCGCGGCATGAGAACGCCATGTGACCAGCTTCGATCCATCTCGGCGACACGGTAAACGTGGTAGAGCGTGTCCGTCCCGTTGGGCAAACCTGGATTTCTCAGGAGGGGCAGCAGCGTAAACAGGCACAACGCCAGCGCCGCAAAAAACCCAAAATCCAACTGCTTAACAAAAGATGAGGATCGCATAGTGTCCCTTAAAATGCCGTGCGCGATTGTAGCAGAAATTTGAGGTCATGCCAGACAGCAGCAGCTTCTTATCGGCGGCGACATGCTTACGAGCGGCAGATAAGTCTCATGCAAATTTAACCTCAAAGCGTTAAGATAGTATCTGGATGGATTTGGGATGATTACAAAGGAATAGACATGGCTAATATCGGTGAACCCGCGCCAGATTTTGCATTGCCCAACCAGGACGGCAAAATCATCCACCTCAGCGATTTTCGTGGCAAAAAAGTCGTCATTTTTGCATTCCCCCAGGCCAATACAGGCGGCTGTACGATGCAAGCCTGCGCCTTCCGTGATGAATTCCCGAAATTTGAATCGGGCAACGCTGTTGTCCTCGGCCTTAGCAACGATCCTCAGAAAGCGCTCAAAAGCTGGAAAGAAAAGCGAAAGCTTCCCTATGATCTGCTCTCCGACCCGGATCATGTGGTTCTCGATCAATTGAACTGCTTTGGAATGTCGCTGTTTGGAATCATCAACATTCGACGCGCCACGCGCTCCTATTGGGTAATTGACGAGAACGGCGTTATCATTGACGGTCAGGTAGGGGTCGGCCCCCTCGAAAGCGTCAAAAAAGCAATGGCGACGCTGGAAAAATTCCAGATTGCACGCACCTGAAATTGCGTATCTGAATCGCGTACTTCAAACAAGGAGAAAAAAATTATGCCTGCTATTGGCGAACAAGCGCCGGATTTTGCGCTGCTCAACCAGGATCGCAACACCGTTCGGCTCAGTGATTTTCGTGGTAAAAAGGTTGTCCTTTTCGCCTATCCCAAAGCCGGGACAAGCGGCTGCACAACCCAGGCTTGCGGTTTCCGTGATCGTTTCCCCAAAATTGAAGCTGGGAACTCCGTCGTGCTGGGCATCAGCCCGGACGAGCCGAAAGACCAATTGAAATGGAAAAAGGCCGAAAATCTGCCCTATGATTTGCTCTGTGACACCGATCATGCCGTTCTGGAAGCGTGGGGCGCATGGGGTGAAAAGACGAATTATGGCAAGACTTATCTGGGTGTCATCCGTTCGCATTGGGTCATTGACGAAAACGGCGTCATCATCGATGAAAAACTCGGCATCAGCCCCACCGACAGCGTGGAAAAAGCTGTCGCCGCGCTCAACGTCGAATAAAAGCAATCTGTAGGGGCGACTCGGCGAGTCACCCCTACACCCTCATCTAAAAAAGCACCTCCACAATCAATTCAAACGCGCCGCTGCTCAGGTAGCCGTTAACGCGCACCGAATACGTGCCATCTTCGGGAAGCTGCGCGGTGAAACGCGGATTGAGATCATTGCCGTTGTCATCGCCCTGGGCGATCACACTGCCATCGCGCCCCAGGAGTGCCGCCACCGGGTCGAGGCCGCTGCCCTGCTGCGCGATCAGGCGAATCTGAACATGCTGACCAGCCCGCCCCTGGAACGGATAAAAACGATATTCATTTTGGGCAATGTCATCGTTCATCGACATTAGCAGGATTCGCGGCGGCTCCGGTGTAGCCGTTGGCGCGAGGTTGATGTAGCGCCAGATCAGGCTGTACTTTCCACTGCTGGCAGCATTCGCCCCCGTCACACGCAGTTGATAAACACCGCTCACAGGCGCGCGGGCGCTGACAATCATGGCATTCGGATAGCCTCCGCTGTTATCGTCGCTGGCGATAATGCTGCCATCGGGCGCAACAAATTCCAGCACTGGATCAAGCACATTATCCAGCGGCGTAACGGCAGCCGAAATCAGGTCGCCGGGATTGAGCGCCACGTTCCACACATCGCGCAAGCCGCGCCGTGAAATTTCGCTGGCATAGGGCAAATCATTGACGGCTTGCCCGCGCCACACGTCCTCGCGCGAATTACCAAGCCCATAAGAGATCACGTAGCTGCCCGTGCCATTGCCTTCCGCCGTCACCAGCACGGAATATGCACCCGTTTCAGGCGCAGTAAACGCAGGGATCAGCGCGTCGCCGCCCGCGCCGGAATTGCGTGAGTTGGCAGAAGCGACCAAATCGCCGGATGGCCCATAGACTTCGATCAGAGGCCGCAGCGCCGCATCCGCGAACGGACTCACGCCAATGGTCAGAACATCGCCCGACACCACATCCAATGGATAGCGACCTGGATCGCCGGGGCGGTTGATGATTCCGATCACCGGAACGTGATTTTCAAGGTAAACGCCGGAAATTGCCGCCCCCATTGTCGGGGTCAAAATTTCAGGCAGAGGGGTTGCGGTCAGATGCGGGATAATGGTCGGCGTGACGGGCTGTGGCCTTTCGCCACTTTCCAGCAAAATTTCATAAGCGCCGGGAAATCCGCCCCCAGAAGCCTGGACGCTGTAAAGCCCATCGTCAAACAACAGAATATTGCGTAAAAGCGCCGTACTATCCCCGCCGCCGTTATCATCGGTTGCCAGCGCCGCACCCGCCGGGCTGTAGAGCGTCAGCAGCGGGTCGATAGTGCCGGAAACGCGCATCATTCGCAGCGTGACAAACTGGCCAGCCTGCCCCTCAAACGTAAAAACATGATTTCGGCCTGCACCAGCCGCAAAAATTTCGCCAATATTTTGTCCACTTTCCAACATTGCGCGGAACGTGCCGAGGTCAGCAAAGGGTGGTGTTGGTGTCGGCACTCCAACAACCTGCGGCGGTGGGGTCGCGGTATATTCGGCAGGGTTTGCGCGATCTGTATAGCTCAAGCCGAGTTCGTAAACGCCAGAATCACGGTCAATAAGCTGCACCGCTACGACATAATCACCATCGGCAGGCAGAGTCACGCTGACTTGGCTCCCAACGCCGAGAATGCTGCCATCCCCAGTTTGCAGCGACAGATTGACCTCTCCGCGCGTTTTTAAGCTGATCGAATCTCCTTGCTCGCCGGAAAACTGCCAGCGATCCATCTGTTCCGGCGAGGTCAATGCCCCACTGACCGCCTCCCAGAAATTAAGCGGCTGGGCTTCTGGCATCAGCGTCGGCAGCACCGCCAGAGTCGGCAGCGGCGAGATGTCCTGCGCGGGGCTGCACGCGCTCAAAAAGCTGAACAATAAAATAAGGCAAACGAATGTAGGGGCGTATGGCAGCACGCCCAAGTAGCGGATGGGTATCAATTCACACTCACGCGGCTTCGGCTTCAAAGGTCTGCGGCACCGCCGGAAGTATCGAATCCAGCGGGAAAATGGTAGCGTTTTCAGGTGCTTCAATCGGCTCGGCTTCGTTAAATTGACTCAGGTCGGCGTTCACGCTCATATTGACCGTGATATTCGGCATCTCCCCTGGCAGCCCGCCGAAAAGATCGCTGAGTGTGTTCATATCCATTGCCCAGTCCAGTTGCATCGTGAGGTTATGAACATAGTGATCGTCCAGCCCAACTGTTTGTGTGGCTTCCAGCTTTATAGCAGCAAAAGCCTGAGCATAAAACGCCATCAGAGCATCCATATCCATCTGCGCCATCATGCCCATACCTTCAAGCTGGTCGCGCAGCAGGCTCATAAAAGTTTCGTTCGAGGCCAGTTCGCTGTAATCGAACGTGTAGTGAAACGTCGCATGGGTTTGTCCATCAACTTCTACATCGTCCCCACGCTCGATAGTGACAAAATCCGACACCATGTCAGAAGCGGCAGATTGATCGGGAATAACCCCCAGATCGCTGCCCATCTGCTCAAATAAGCGCGCATAAAACCCAGCCAGATCAATTCCGATCCAGCCGCTTCCGCTGCCGGTTTCGCCAAACAGCGCCATCAGTTTATCGACGTTAGCATAGGCGAATCCATCGACCAGACGCGTAGAAAATGCCCCTCGATTTGGGCTGGATTCCCCTATCATTTCCGCCGGAAGCTGTAAAATAAACGTGCCGTCCAGCGCAAACGCCTGGAATAAATCCTCGATTGCGCCAGCCATATCGTCGGACATATTCGCAGCAAGATTTTGCAGCGCTTCCGGGTTGCTAATGAAATAGCGCGCATCCCCCGACAGCTTAATCGCTGCCGAATCGGACATATCAGGGATGCCACCGAAGGTCATGTCGAGATCAAACTTTACAGCAGCGGATTCCAGGGCGCTCATGGTTTCCTGAGATTCGGTAAGAATCGCGCAATCGGCTTCTGAAAGCCCACCGCAAAGTGATGTGGAATCTTGGGCTAAAACACCAATAACGCCAAAAATCAAAGCCGCAATTGCGACCAAAAAAGTTGCCAAGCCTGATTTAATCATTGATTTTCTGCTCCCAAATCTAATCAAAATTTTGCTCCAGAATTTTTATGCCTAACACCATAATATTTCAACTTTGATTCTGGAGACAATTGAACCCTTAAATGTCTCTACACTGACACGCCCCACTTCTTATATACTAGAGGTATGGTAGAAATTCCGCTTGCACTTCACCCCCCAGACCCTAAAATTCCCGTCCGGCTTGTGCGGATGACAGATACCACCAGCCTGCGCGCGACCTGCTGGCCTGAACGAACTTTTGAATCGGTTCACCGTTTTATTACACGCGCGCGGCACAACGCGACTCAAGGGCGCGGCCTGAGCGTGGTCGCCGTCGGCAATGCGGGGATGATTCATGGCTACGGTCAGTTTACCCTCTGGCCTCGCTGTGGCGAGATCAGCGATCTGATCGTCACCCCCGCTCTGCGAGGGCGCGGCATCGGCACAGCCATGATTCAATATCTGACCCGCTCTGCCCGTGACATGAATGTGGATTGTATCGAAATCGGTGCATTTACCAGCAATACGGGCGCGATTGCGCTTTACCGCCGTTTGGGCTTTGTCGATAGTCACATACAATCGATCACCAGCGATACCGAGCCTGTACTCTATCTGCGTATCAAGCTGCGACATTGATATTTTTCCGTAATTTAACGTTAGTTACTAGCAAGGCTAAGATGGTTGATTAGAGTTATAATCATCGATTTAGTTATCATTTTCAACGGAGCAACAACCTGTGTCCTTAACCGATCAGCCAACGCTCAAGCTTAATTCGCCGATTCGCGCCTCCCACCTCATCAACGGCGTTTACACCGCACCCATCAAAACCTTTGCTGATGAACGCGGTCAGTTTATGGAGACATTTCGCCGCGAATGGTTCCCCTGGATCAACTGGGATAAGATGCAGACCAATCGTTCCGACAGCAAAAAAGATGTGCTGCGCGGACTGCATTATCACCACCACCAGATTGATTATTGGTATGTTTCACGAGGGGTCGTGCGGGTCGGCATGGTCGATCTGCGCCCATCATCGCCCAGCTATCGTGCGATTGAGGTGCTGGAAATCGGCGACACGAATAATGTCGGCGTGTTTATCCCGGTTGGCGTTGCGCACGGTTTTCTCGCGCTCACCGATGTGACCCTGACCTACCTCGTTAACAATTACTACGATAGCGGCAAGGATGAACGCGGTGTTGCCTGGAATGACCCCGACATCAACATCCCCTGGGGCATCGAAGCGCCACAAATGTCTCCACGCGACATCGAAAATCGCCGCTTGAAAGATATTCCGCAAAACGAACTGCCTGCGAAATGATGCCAACTCTCGGCGCGAAAATCGGCGAAGGTCGAACCGCCGAAATTTACACCTGGGGCAATCATCAGGTCGTTAAATTATTTCGCGCCGATCTTCCAGCCGCTCATGTCGATTACGAAGCCCAAATCGCTCAAATTGTCACTGAAGCGGGCATCAGCGCCCCGGCGTTTGGCGGCGTGGTGGAGGTCAACGGGCGTCGCGGCATCATTTACGAGTACGTTCAGAGCGCATCCATGCTGACACACATGAAAAAACAGCCCTGGTTATTGATTTCCTTCGCGCGGCAGTTCGCAGAAGTTCATGCTGCTATTCACCAGCGCAGCACCCCTGGGCTGCCATCTCAGCACGAGCGGCTTGAGCGCAAAATTCTACAAGCGCCAAGATTAAGCGATGATCTGCGGAATCGGCTCATCAAGCGGCTGGAAGCCATGCCTTCTGCTGATACCGCCTGTCACGGCGATTTTCACCCGGATAATATCCTGATGTCCCCACACGGCCTGATGGTCATCGACTGGACGGACGCCAAACGGGGCAGCCCCGCCGCTGACCTGGCCCGCACCACCATTTTGCTGACCGAATCTGCGCTGCCTGCCAATTTGAACCCAGCGACGCGGATATTCTTCGCCATTGTTCGCCGTATTTTTTACGCCGCTTATTTAAGCCGATACGGACAGCTTTGCCCTGTGAGTAATGATGAGATTCAGGCGTGGATTCCCCTCCAGGCAGCGGCGCGTCTAACTGAAAATATCCCTGAAGAAGAAGCGCATCTGTTAGAATTGGCAAAGAAAATTGATGAATAGGGACGTGTAGGGGCGACTCGCGAGTCACCCAAGCGGCTGCGCGCCACGATCTCAGCTTTTCTTGTCGTCCTCGTCGTCGGCTTTATCCTGCGCGCCGTCGAGATAGCCGGACATCCATTTCATGGCGTCAACCGCGCTGGCGGGCTGCTGCTCACCGGTCATCAACTGGCGGTCAATATTTTCACCCCGACGCATCAGGTTCGCCTTGCTGCGATGATCGCCCATATCGCCGATAAGCTGCGCCAGTTCCTTAAAATTTTTCGCCAGAATTTGCCGTTCCTGGTCGGAAAGCTCAGTTTCGCGCGTGTTGAGTTCAGCGCGGATCGTGCCTTCATCAAAATTGAGCGCTCGTTTCGGCGTGGGGTCAAATGATTCGGAAATATCCTCCAGCACCGAAAAAGCCGTGTCCAGCGCCTTGGCAAAATCTTGCAGCGAACGCTTGCCTAACATGCGCCGGAAAGCCAGCGTCGTTTCCAGAATATCGTGAAATTCTTCGAGGGCGCGTTTGCCTTCCAGCAGCTTATCAATCCGCCCCAGGCGCAGTACAGGCTGGCGTCGAACGTAATCGCGCCACCAGTTGAGCACATATTGGCGCACGCTCCCGCTCCAGGGAATCTGCTCAAAAAGCTGTGAAACCTGCTCGATGAGTTCGGCTTCATCTTCGGCCTTTTGCTCAAGATCATTGAACAACTGCCGCGCCGCAACCCGCGCCACCATTTCAGATTTTGATTTGGCGGCGACATCCAGCAGATTCCAGACCGTTGGTGGCGCAATATCCAGTTCAGGGTGCTGTTGAATCAAGCGCGCAAGCTGCTCGATCAATGGCATCGCGGCCTGCCGCCATTCACGGTAATTCAAGAGTTCGATGTAGGTATCAGCAGCCTGTTGAAGCGTAATATCACCCGCCGAGGTGACATGGCTGACCAGCAGCAGCAAATCGTTGACGCTGCGCTGGCTGTTATGAAGCGTTTTTGCCAGCATCGAAACCAGTATGCCGTGTTCTGCCAGGTGGTGCGCAAGCTGATAAAACAGCTCATCGCGCCCGTCTGCCAGCATTAGCCGTAAAATATTTTCAAGGGCCTCCACGCCCAGCCACTCAGCCCCTCGGTTGGCCCACTGCTGAACGATGCTTTCGGGTCGATAATGTTCGGGCAGGTTAAAATTTTGCCCCGCCAGATACAGCTTCCAAACCTGATCGATCACCTCTGGAGTCGAGTGCGCAGCAACACCCAGGCGCGCTGAACGAGCCATCGCGACCAGAAACATTTCCGGCCCGCGCTGTTGGAGAGTCAGCAGCGGCTGTCCGGCATGATCGCGCAGCACCCGTCCCATGTTATCCGGCATCACCGCCAGCAGTTCCGGATCGTTGAGCAGCGTATCCAGGGTGTTGGGGTCGCGCTTTACCGAAAGCAGAACCAACTGGCGCGCCAATTCGCCATCCTGGTGCGCCCTGGCCTGTGCCGCCAGGATGCCCTCGTGCAGCACGTCGCTTAGTTGATAGGCAGCGGGTTCACGCGCGATCAGCCTGAGCCAGTTCACAATAGTCTCTGTATCGGCGTCATTGATCGCGACTCTAAGCGAATGCAGCGCCGCCGACTTAAGCCGTTCCAGCCAGCGGCTATCCGCTTCCATAGCATCATTGAGCCGGGTTCGGATAAAAACGTAAACCGAGTCGGGCTGTGTTTCGAGCGCTTCGGTAAGGATTTCATTGAGCGCTCTGTCCAATTCTGGGTCAGCATCCATTTCCAGGGAAACGATTAGCGCCGCTTCGGTATCACGCGCATCAAGCGCTTGCCGCAAGAGATGCTCGGTGTAAAGGCGGCGCAAATCCGGCGAAATGGGAATATTGCTGGCTAACGTCTGCTTGAGTATAGCCGATGGCACTTCCTCGCCTGCCAGGACGCGATTATTGAGTTCAACCTGCTCCACAACCTTATTTAATCCTTCTTTTAGCTCAGCGCCCGGTAAAAGCGCGTCCGCCAACGGTTCGATTTCCGCCAGCCGTTGGATAAAATTGGACTCATGCCCCCGCCACAGTTTCGCCAGCAGGGAGACATAAGGTGAATCGATAATTTCAGGAAACGTGTTTGTTGACCAATCGGCAATATGACGGGTTGTTTCGCCTTCGCTGTCGGAAAATATCATGCGCGTGTGATCGGCATCCAGGTGCGTTGTATTCGTCGAGAAGGTCACTTCGGGGCGGGCAGCAGCGGGCAGCAGCGTCATCAAGCCCTGCACCAGCGCAATCCGCGTACGCCAATCGCCGACGAATGCCCGCAGAAGCAGCCGCCGTTCATCCAGCGCCGCGCCGAACAATGATAAAATCATGGAAAAATTGCCGTGCGCGTACTCGGTCAACAATGTCTGAAAACGGGCGACCCGTTCATCCTGTGAGAGAGGCAGCAGGGGAGGCGCATCCAGAAAATTGTCCGCAGGGAGAAGCGGAAGCGACAAAGGCGCTGCAACCAGTGACAAAAAAGGTTCAAGCTTGCCCGCTGCGCCTTGAACGAGCTTGCGCGGCAGCAGAATCAGCTCATAAATTGGCGCGGCAAGATCACCATCCTGGTTATAGGCACGACCCAGGATAAAATTTCGCCCCGGCCCCATGAAGATGCCGACAGCCTGCGACTCCCCTGCTCCGAGTTGACTCATCGGCTCTAGGGCGACGAGACTTCGCCAAAGCGCTAAATCTTCTGCGCTAAGGTTGTCAGTCATCAACGGAGGTTGGTCAGGTTTATTAAGGATGATACGATCAAGCGTATCGACCACACGCTACCTCAAAAGAAACAATATTCTTAAACATATTAGTTTATCACGCGATTCCCAAAAATCATTATTCACAACTTACAACAAACGTTAAAAATTGATCTTCGATGCTTAGTATTGGCGGCGAATCCGGCGGATAAAGTCCACACTTTGCAATTTGCGCTCAAGAATATAGGTGATATAGCCCAGCAGAATGCGTTCGACATCATCATGCAAAGGAGGTGAAATCGTCAGGGTCTTTACGTGGCTGTAAGGGCTGCGCTGCATGTGGCGCAGCAGCTTCAGTGTGACCATCGAAATGGGGACAAGGGCAATGGTATGCTCGGCGTAGGATGGTCGAACAACGCCACCGCCCGAATAGCTAAAATATTGATCTTCAGCCTCGATTTTCTCGCGGCTGACGACGCATTCGGTCAGTTCTGGTCGGAAACCCACCAGATCGAGCAGTCGAATTTCATAGTAGCGGATAGCAAGACGGGGATCATCATCGATACACAACCGATTTAAGGTTTCATCAACAAGTTCAAAAATGCCTGCCATATCGTCCATACCTTCGGCAGTAAAACGATCCAGCAGTTCCGCCATGTAACTGGCATACGCGCCGCGATGCAAGTCCTCGCGCAGTTCGAGATAGGGCGCAGTCATTTCAGCCTGTACAGCCAGGCCGAGGTCGCGTCCAGTGTGAATAAGCATATCGGCGCGGGTAAATAATTCGACATGTCCGGTTTTGGTGCTGGTCGGTTTGCGTGCGCCTTTGGCGATCACGTCCAGCTTACCATGCGTCGGCGTGATGATGGTTAGCAGCCGATCCGCCTCGCCAAAATCGCGACGTTTCAGGATGATCGCCTGGGTTCGAAAGGAATGTTCCTGGCGTGGCACGGCTTATTTACTCAGTTCAATTGGCCCAAAGCCATGTGTTAACAAATTGGAAAGGCGATCTTCATACAAAATTTTCCCATTCAGGTCAGCAATGATGACCCGCAGATGGGGTGAAAATTCGTAGAGCATCTGGCGGCAGATTCCACAGGGAAAGCCACCGTTGCGCGTTACCACCACGATTTCTTCAAACTGCCGATGCCCTTCGCTCACAGCCTTGACCAGCGCAGTCCGCTCGGCGCAGATCGAGGCTGGATAGGAGGCATTTTCGACATTACAGCCGGTGTAAATAGTTCCATCACTGGCGCGCAGTGCCGCACCCACTCGATAATGCGAATAGGGTATATAGGCATTCTGCGCGGCCTTTACAGCCGTCTCAACAAGCTGCTTTACTTCTAAGATTGGTAATGTGGTAGTCAAACTTTGTCGCTGACCTCTTCTGGTTGGGTATCTGTCACTTCTTCCGGCGTGGACTCTCTGGGTTCAGGCTTGAGCGCGACATGAACCTTACGAATTCGCCGCCCATCGACTGATTCGATTCGCATCAGCAGGTTATGCGAATCTTCATCAAGCATCTCGCCTACAGTAGGCACACGGCCCAGCTTGCTGTAAATATAACCGCCAAGTGTGCTGCTCTCGTCCGTCGGCAGTTCGATTTTGAGCAGTTCGTTCACGTCGTCCAGGTTCATTCCACCATCGATCAGGTATTCACCAGGGCCTTGCAATGAATATTCGGCTTCTTCGTGCAGATCGTATTCATCCTGGATGTCGCCAACAATTTCTTCGATGAGGTCTTCAATCGTCAGCAGGCCAGCCGTCCCGCCATATTCATCCACGACAATCGCCATATGAATTTTGCTGGCCTGCATCTCTTGCAGCAGCAAATCGGCGCGCTTGCTCTCCGGCACAAAGTGGGCTTTTCGCATGAGGTCACGGATCGACTGCGGCTTGGGATTTCCATTATGCCACAGGGTTAACAGGTCTTTGGCGTAGAGCAGCCCCTCGATATTATCGATATTGTCACGATAAACGGGGATGCGTGAATGCCCGGTTTCAATAAATTTTGCCAGCGCATCTTCGAAGGGTGTATCGATATCCAACGCCACAATGTCCATGCGCGGGATCATGATTTCGTAGGCCAGCAGTTCGCCAAATTGCAGCACCGAGAAAATCATTTCTTTTTCTTCATGCTCAATGGTGCCTTCTTTTTGTCCGGCATCAACCAGCGTCATGATTTCTTCTTCCGTCACCGCCGCTGCCATATCTTTGCTGCCAAACATCTGCGCGAACAGCTTGCCCAGCGCAAGCATGACCGACACAACAGGCTTGAGCAGCACAATCAGGAGCGCAATCGGGTATGCTGCCCAGGGGGCAAGCGCATCGGCATAGGCGCTTCCTAATGACTCTGGCAAAATATCACCAAGCAGTAAAACCGCCAAAATGGTCAAACCCAGCACCGCCGCGTAAACCAGCACAGACGAGGTAGCTGTGTTCGCCAGGACAAACGGTTCGGCGATATTCAGGGTCACGACAGCGGCAATCGCGATATGAATCACCAACATGCTCAACTGATACGTGACCGTGAGCTGCGTGAAATTTTCGTTCAGATTCAGAACGCGCTTCGCCTTTGTGTTGCCAGCTTCAACCTGTTCGCGCATATAAGGTTGGCGGATATTGGTCAGGGCTGCATAAGCCAGGACAATAATCGCCTTGAGCAAAATGAGTAACAGGAGAATTAGCACGCTCGATAAAGCGTCGTCGTCCAATTTGGTCTACAATCCTTTTCTTAGCCCGCCACCGGGAATCGCAAAACACCGTTACTTCGTTGAATTTCTTGAAGTCGGCTGATTCGACAGTTTGTATACCTCTGTCTCGTATAAGAAGGAGGGTGGTCTGGGTCTTCGGACACAATCTTGCAGCATTAAGATACTGATGAGGAATAGTATACTATAGTTAGAGGAGGGTATGCAAGTTTATTGCGATTTTTAGGCATTAAAATCGAGTTAACGTTAGGCGAAGATAGTGTTGCACTTGTCTGCGCCAGGTGTTAGAGTTGAAATCTTAACTTATTGATTTGATGCCTATATGACATTCTCAAGCCCCTATCTCGAATCCTTGAGCGCGCTTTGTCAGCCGATCCGCGCAGGCGATTATCCCCAATCGCTGCGCCCGATGATCGAACTGTTGTCGGTGCTCGGCAAACCGCATCAAGGCATCCCGGCAGTGGTCGTCGCGGGTTCCAGTGGCAAAGGCACAACCTGCTATCAGATTGCTCGTCTCCTGCGCGCCAACGGCTTAAAAGTCGGCCTCTACACCAGCCCACACCTCCACAGTTTTCGCGAACGCTTTGTCGTGAATGACAAAATGATCTCTGAAGCCAATTTTATCGAAGGCGTTCAGGCAGTTCGCAAAGCAGCTAACGGCTTCAATCATCTCTACAGCACTTTTGAACAGGCAACCGCGCTGGCGCTGTGGTGGTACGCGCAGCAAAAACCCGACATTCTCGTGCTGGAAATTGGCCTGGGCGGGCGGTTTGACGCCGTAAACGTCGTGCGCAATACGCTGGCGGTTTTTACACGCATCGAAACTGAACATATGGCGATGCTCGGCGGGTCGCTGCGATCCATCGCATGGCACAAAGCCGGAATAATTCAGCCAAACGGTCACGCGTTGACGGTCAAACAATGCACCGATGTCTATATGGCTCTGTATTACGAGGCGAAGATCAAACAGGCGCGCCTGCACCTGGACGGCGGTTACAGCCGCGACGGAGAAGAAAATTTTCTGGCATTGGCGGCATGGCAAAATTTGCTCGAACGCGGCGTCATCCCCTATCGTGCTTTCGAGGCCGGATTCAAGCTGGATGGTCTCCCTGGACGGCTCGAACAGACAAAAATTGGCACCCGCACGATTTTGATCGACGGCGGGCATACGCCATCGGCGGGGCGTTATTTACGTCATGAAATTGATCGTCTCGCCGGGAAATCAAAGCCTGTGCGGGTCATTGCGGGGATGCTGCAAGATAAGGCCGCGCACGATTATTTATCGGCCTTCGATTCGCCGCAATTTCAGATCGTCCTCACCCGCGCACCAGGGCATCGCGCCAACCAGCCGGAAACGCTCTTAAAGCAAGCGCCGTTCCGCCACGCAAAGGTCGAAATCATTCCCAATTTGGATGAGGCATTGAAGCAAGCCAACACTGCGCCGGAAGAATTGGTCGTCATCGCGGGGTCGCTGCGCATGGCTGCCGCTGCCCGCGAAAAATATGGCCTGTTAAGCGAAGCCGCACTCGCCGAGGCTAAAGCAACGCGCGAAATTTTTGAAGGCCAAAATTATCTCGCACGACTGGATACCAAAGCAGGCGTGTAGGCGCTCAATTTCCCTGCGATTCCAGGTAAGCTTTCATCACTCGCAAAATGCGCTCATTTTCGGCTTTAATGGAGTTCAGCAAAATCGGCTGCGCGAGGCGGGCGATACCTTTGGGGTTTACCGTCGTGTTTCGATTCACGCGCGTACCGTTGTCGATATTTTCCAGCACATACTGAATTTCAATATCCAGCCCAGCCGGAAAAATCAGCAGCTTAAACTGCGTGGTTTGGAAAAATGTGAGGCGCGTCGGCGGCTGAAACTCGGTGATTTTTCCCTGCATTGTGCTTTGCGGCCCTTGATCGAGATAGGTTGACCCCAGCTTGATCGGGTTATCCGAAATTTGCATCGTCTGGGCGAACAAATTCGATGGTGACAGCCAGCGGTTGTAGTTGGGCAGATCAGCGATGAGGTTGAAGACCGCTTCAGCCGGACGTTTAATCGTTGTGGTAAAGTGCATTTGTGGCATAAGATTTTACTCGTTCTAATAATTTGACACTTCGATCAGATTATCATCGGGATCGCGGAAATAAATCGACTGCATCGTACCCAGCGCTCCGGTACGTGTTACTGTCCCCAACTCGATTTTGACGCCGCAGGTTTCTAGATGCGCAATCACGTCCGGCAGCGGCACCGTTGTGATGAAGCATAAATCAGCCGAGCCGGGAGTCGGGTGTGCGGCTTTCGGCTCAAATTCCTGACCTTTTTGATGCAAATTGATTTTTTGACTGCCAAAACTGAGCGCGACCCGCGCACCGCCAAATGTCACGATCTGCATCCCCAGAACGCGCTCGTAAAAGGCACACGTCGCCGGAATATCCTGCGCGGTCAAAACCAGATGGTCGATTCGATCAATGTGCATTTCAGCCTCTCAATTGCGCGGCTAATTCGTACAATTCGGCAAAATCGTACCGTCCATCAGCGCGAAAACGTTGGCTGGCCTCCGCGACAGTCACCAATTCCACCTGTGCGACTTGCTCCCCATCTGCGGGGTTGCTCGGCGCGCTAATGATTTCGACCTCTCCATAGCCGACGAGACGATAAAAATCCGGGTGCGGCAGGTGGGCACGATAGGGTTTTGACGTGCTGGAACGGCAGCGCCATGCGCCAAACGTCGTAAAATTCAGCAGCCGCGCTCCGGCTTCCTCTAACAATTCACGACTGATTGCTTCCAGATAAGCTTCGCCGATTTCCAGTGTCCCTCCTGGCATTTGCACGCTCTCATCGGCAAGTGTGATGATGAGGCATCGTTCGCCGACGAACGGCACACAGTTGACATTTGCGATCAACTCTAGCAGCGAATCGACGCGCTCGAACTGCGCCGTGAGGTTGGGGATGCCGAGGTCGGTTTTGCGAAACAGGCTGGGAAATGCCATTTGAGATCACTTTGCATCATTCATTTACTCAGAGTATGGCATAAAAATGATGCCCGCACACTTTGCGGCGTCCCTGGATTTGTGCTATCCTGGCATAAAACAAATGTTCTCTAGGAGGTTGATGGATGGAATTTGAGGAGATACGGCAGATCGCATTATCATTTCCCGATGTTCAGGAGCATCTCGTATTCGGCGGGCCAACCTTCAAGATTGGCAAACGATTCCTGGCCTGCATCGCCAAAATCGACCCCGACACACTGTGTATTAAAGTACCGAATCAACTAGAGCGCGAATATTTACTCACCACCAAGCCGGATATTTATTACATGACCGACCATTACGCCAATTTTGAGTGCGTCCTGATTCGGATGCCCAAAGCGGATCGCGAAGAACTGCGCAATTTATTTGAGGATGCGTGGCGGACATATGCGCCAAAACGATTGGTAGCAGCCTATACAAAAGCCGAATAAATAGAAAAAGCGATTTACCCAAGAAGTTCGCCACAGTGATAGTCTTGAAATGCTCGTAAGCCGCGCTCTACACGCTGCTGCCAGATGGCTGATTGAGAGGGCGACCATGCAATCATCAGAAAAAAGAGGCAGCGGATAATTGATGCACGATAATCGTACCAGCAGTCCCCCCAGGTATAGTTTTTGACGCCTCGTTCTGTTAAGCTCTGGTAATAGCGCTTCAGCAAATCCTGCTCCATCTCGGTGCGTCGTTCGCTCTCCCAATGGCAGGCCATCATGTAAGCCAGATCATCCGTGCCTGTATCGACACGCCAGCTTTGCCAATCGATAATTTTTGTTTTTCCACCCTCGCGCGGATAGAGGAAATTGAGTGGGTGCGGGTCGCGATGTACTAGCGTAATTCCTTGACCGTTAATGACCCGTTCCTTTCGTCGCTCAGGCCATTGAGATACCGCGTTTGCTAATAAAGCATACTGCTCATCAGAAAAATTGAACTTGCCCCAATTTTGCAATTCGAATAATTTAACCTGCGCGCGCTGAACAGATTCGTTAATCATCTCGCTTGTAAGGCGCTGGCTTATGTCCACACCTAATCGGGGATGCTCCCACCAGAAAGCGTGAAGCAGTGCAAAGCCATCAATAATCTGCTCATAATGCTGTCTTGTCGGCACTTCACCGCTGTCAATGTCAAAATGGCTGTCCGATAAATCTTCCATCAGAAAGTGGGATCGGCGAGCTTGCAGATCGTAGGCCACATCCAGGCAGCGAACGAACGGCAAATCGGCGTGTTTGCTTATCATCAAGGGGGCGATTTCGTTGTAAAAACGGATTTCGTGTTCAGGCCACAACGTGTCAGCTTTAGGGATTTTTAGAAAAAGACGAGATGGGGTATCCGTGCCGTCACCAAGCAGCCGCAGGTGGTACACCAGCGAATTGTTGGTATTTTTCGATTTTGTGATGTCGAATGCCGTCACCGTCGCCGAAAACCTGTTGGCGCGCAGGATTTCGGTTAACCATGTCGGCGTTACCTGCCGAATATCCGTAATCACCGTCATAATTTATGATTTCAGCGATGCCGCGATTTTGCGCGCAGTGTCCTGCCCCTGCGTCATTCGATCTTCAAACCGATCTGCACGATAATCGCTGCCCACCAGCGCCACACCTTCCGGCAACAGCGCTTCAATCACTGTCATGTCGGCGTCGTGTTTGGGGTCATGCGGCATCAGCGAATGGGATTCCGACCAATAATCGACGCGCTGCACCACTGGATCAGACGGCCATTCCATAATCCGCTGCAATTCACGGACGATAATTTCCGGCGTGGTACGTTCCAGCGGCAAACGGACGCCGACCTGAATCAAAATATGCCCCGGCGGGACGCGATATTCGCTGTCCGTCCAGCTTCCAAACGCGCAGCTTGGGTCTTCCGGTGCGCTAAAAGGTACGGCAATTTGCTCTTTACGATAACCGAGAGTCACGCGGGTGATGCTGTCATAATGATGTTTGAGCAAGCGCTGGCTAATCTCCGGCTGGAAGGTGTAAAACATGCGCTCGGCGTAGCGCGCGGGGGCAGCCACGATCAAGCCGTCTGTGTTCATCACCATGCCATTTTCCAGGCAAACGGCGAATCGATCTTCGACTTTTCCCAGTGTGCTGACCGACATGCGTGTGATAATACGTCCACTGGTCAGACGATTCGCCAGCGCATCGACCAGCGTTTGAGTGCCATTCTTAAAAGCGACCAGTTCATTTCCGTTGGGCAGCCGCGCGACCTGATAGAGCGCATCTTCTAACCCCAATTCCGCCAGTAAAGGCCATTCGCGTGTCCGAGTCAGCACAAACGGCCCGCCATCCAGCACGAATCCATTGCGCTTTTCACTGACGATGCTGCTGCCGAGCCGCCCTTTCACCTCGATCAGCGTGTAGGCGATCCCCAATTTTTCGAGTTCAAACGCCGCCGACAGCCCGGTCAGGCCGCCGCCGATGATAATTATTTCAGACATTTATTTCCTCCTTGAGAGCCTTTCGGCTTGTCAGCGAGTCAGGACTGGGCGATGAGGACTGAGGACTGAGTGGGAAGTAATGAGTAATGAGTAACGAGTGATGAGTAAAAGGCAATGTAGACTCAGCGCGTTTTTACTCAGTCTTGTATTTTCGCTTTAAACTCAGCACTTTACACTCGGCACTCTCTCCTACTCATTACTTTCAACTCATCACTCTTACTAAAAAAGCTGACAAGCTGACTGGCTGACCAGCTGACCAGCTTTCCACTACCGCACATTGCGCAGGGCATCACGCATTCGGGCGCTTTCGCTGACGGCATCCACAGCCACCATCCCATGCCAGCCCGCCATATTCATATATTCTACGCAGATCACACCACTATAATTGGCATTTTTCAAGGCGTCCATGACCTGTTTGAGGTCGACTCGACCTTTTTCAAATACCGTCTGAAGCTGTTTTTTCGCCGCCTGCCGAATCTGAATATGACGGGTGTGCGGGAGTAAGGTCAAAATTTCAGTATGAGGAATATCCTGGCAGATCATGTGCGCCCAGTCCACCGTAATTTCCAACCCCGGCACATCTTTTATGATCTTCAGCACTTGTTCCGGCGTATGTGCCAGCGAATCCAGATGTGGCTCGATGCTGACGCGCAAATTTTCTTCTTTGCCAGCCCGAACCATCTGCCGCAGCGCATCAACGGCGCGATCATGAGCCTCAAGATCATCCGGCGGCTGCGCTAACCCTGGCGACAGTGTGATCCCTGGCGCGCCGAGAATCTTCACAAACGGCAGAAGCGCTTTGTATAAATCCAGTTCTTTACGGCGCGCGTCCTCGTCAGCGACAGAAATACGCGGCAGCATCAGATAAATATCGCTGATTTTGAGATTAAACGTTTCCAGGTCATCGACAATTTCCGCCGCGACTTTGCGGGGGTTGGTCGCCGCACGGGGCGCATTCAGGTTTGGCCCGCTGCCAATATCGACATAGCGAAACCCCATCCGGGCAATCGTACCCAGCGCCTCCGGCAGCGTCAGGTCATTAAATGCCCAGGTATGGCACGAAAATTCGATCATAAAAAGCGATTCCTGTTACAATTGAACTGCGCTAAAGATAGCATATTTTTGCCATGATGGATCATGTTTTTCTCAGCTACAGCTTTAAGGACATCGAGCGCGCCCGCCGCCTCCGTGATGTGCTGCAATTTTATGGTGTGCAGGTCTGGCCGTCCGGGGTGCTGACGCCGGGGAGTCCATCCTGGCGCGCCGAGCTAAAAGAACAGATTGCGCAGGCGGCCTGTGTGGTTGTCATCCTCACCAAAGACACCCCTGACTCCAATTGGGTTCTGACAGCCATTAATCAGGCGCTTGTCTCAAAGGTTCCGATTTTACCCGTTGTGATGGATGGTGAACCCGGTCACCGTCTGCTGATCGAATTAAAGGGTGATCCCTGGTTTGATCTGCGCTGGAGTCGCAATTTTGCCGCCGAAGTTCGCGATCTGGTCAGCCAGATTCAGCGTTGCCACTTCGCTAAAACTGCCCGCGATGACTAGGAGCTTAGTCGTTAATGTCGTGAGAGAAATTCTCAAATTCCCACACATGAGAGAGGCTGTTTTGTATCAAGGATGGGAATGGCACAAATTTTCAGCAAAGTACCGACGAGGGAACACGCAAAAGTCATCTATTGTGGCGGCCCCGGTCATGAGGCCGCCCATCATTCCAATTTATCCAGGTTTTAGCGGCAGGTGACGTTCACCCGCTCTTTGTAATGAGTCACTTCACCATTTGCGTTGAAGCGTGTAATCAGCAGCGCCCGAACGCGCAAATCCGGTGCGGGGCCTTCACCGATCATGTTAAAAACATTCCAAAGCGTCGAAACCGAATTACCGCCCGTGCGTGTCCAATAGGCAGAGCGCGTTGTGCCACTGCCGACATAGCGCGTCCCGGTGGTCAGGCCGATTCCAGTGACGGATACTACATCATAGGCTTCCTGCACCAGCGTTAATGGCCCCAAAACTGTTGTCCGCATGGTCACGCGCAACGTCCCGCCGTAAGCAACATATTCGCCCGCACCGTTGGCTGCGCATGGCACCAGGGTAACGTCCGAAATTTCGATATAGTTCACCGTAGTCTGTGAAGCAAAGCCACTGGCAAAGGCTGCATTGGTGGTGAGCAAAGCCGCCAAGAGAACGAGTACCAGCACGAGAAGTCTTTTGTGGTTCAAGGAGCTACCTTTCTTGCGAAATCATTAAGATAATCATGATTTCAAAATAGGTTTCAATGATTTATCCATTGTAATTACTCTTGTTATTACAGAGCATTGAGGTTTTGTACAGATTTTTTCCGGGCTATAATGGCGATCAAAATAGCTCAATTTTAGAAGGTCAATTTATGTCCCACAGCGCAGACGACTCAACGCTGGCAAAGATTAGTGCCGCACAGACCCTCAACGGCGTACCCCAGCAGCATCGCAAAATCCCCTATGACAATATCCGCCAGGTGCTTTCGCAGCACGCCCGCACCACGCCGGAAAAAACGTTCATGATTCATTACGACGCCGAGGGCAACCGCGAGGAACTGACCTATGCCGAATTTAATGCGCGGGCGCACCAGGTCGCGAATTTGCTGCACGATGACCTGGGGGTAAAGCGGGGAGATCGCGTCGCCACGATTGCCTATAATCACAGCGACACCGCCATTATTTACTTCGCCTGCTGGCTGATCGGTGCGGCAGTTGCGCCCCAGAACGTGTCAGAAGATGACCAACGCATCGCTTTTATCCTGCGCAACAGCGAAGCGGTCATTTGTTTCGTCCGCGAGGAATATCTGGAACGCGCCGAAAAAATTATTCGTGGCTCAGAGGCAGAAGGGTTGGGCGCGCCAAATATCCGGCAGGTTGTACAGGTCGGTGGAAAACCACGCTCGGATTACCTTCAATTTCATGAAGCGGTAAAAAATTTGCCGACTTCGTATCTGGGAGATTTCACGCCATCACTCGACGATGAAGCGCTTCTGGTTTATACCAGCGGTACAACAGGCGCTCCAAAAGGCGT
>Ga0268299_1001588_pt1 | contig 37244 bp, 28 predicted proteins | sample NOBtaG_FD_193484 | JGI IMG/M metagenome (GOLD analysis project Ga0268299, IMG submission 193484) | Activated sludge microbial communities from bioreactor in Nijmegen, Gelderland, Netherland - NOB reactor | ecosystem: Engineered > Bioreactor > Aerobic > Activated sludge | place: Netherlands... | reverse complement strand
GGGAAGGCTTGCCAAATATTGCAATTATTGATTGGCGCGGTGTTAGCACATATGGAGAATTTTTACTTTGTAAAGAATATTTTGAAGCACAAGGTTGTAATGTAAAAATTGCTGACCCTGACGAACTAGAATATAAAGATGGAAAATTATTTATTGAAGATTTCCAAGTAAATTTAATTTACAAAAGGGTAATAATAGGAGAATTTTTAGCTAAATTTGCGCTAAATCATCCACTAATAGAAGCACTTCAAAATCAAGCTGTTTGTATGGTTAATGCTTTTCAAGTACAAATGCTCTATAAAAAAAGTTGTTTTGCTCTACTTAGTGACCCGAATTATTCATATATTTACCCAAAAGAAATTTTAGAAGCTTTGTTAAAACATATTCCTTGGACAAGAAAAATTAGAGAATGTAAAACCCTCCATCAAAATAACACTATAGATTTAATTCCTTATATTGCTGAAAATAAAGATAATTTAGTCCTAAAACCAAATGGCGAATATGGCGGTAAGGGCGTAGTTTTAGGATGGCAATCAACTAACGATGAATGGCGCGATACACTAAAAGGGGCTTTAGAAAGTTCCTACATTGTTCAAGAGCGCGTACCACTTGGCACAGAAATCTATCCAAGTCTTATTGATGGCGAATTACGTTTTGATGAGAGATTTTTAGACCTAGACCCTTATGTTTGGGATGGAAAAAATATAGAAGGTTGTGGTATTAGACTTTCTAAGTTAGCATTACTTAATGTTACTGCCGGAGGTGGTTCTGCTACACCAATGTTTATTATTGATAAGAAGTAAAGTTATTTTCTTATTACCGAAATAATATTGTTTACTGTTTCATCAATTGTTAAGTTAGAAACGTCAACAGTAAAATTTGCTTGGCTATAGGCTGAAAGTCTTGAGTTTAATAACTCTTGCATCTGTTTAGGGTTACTATATAAAGGTCTTAAAGTATCATTACTTAAGCGGGATAAGATCACATCTAAATCACAGTCTAGCCAAATAGAAATACCATTTTGTTGTATTAAATTACGGTTTCTTTCAAAGGTAAATGTTCCACCACCAAGAGCTATTATGCTATCAGTATAATTAATTATAGTTTCAAGTGTTTTATGTTCTATCTCTCGAAAATATTCTTCACCAAATTTAGAGAAAATATCCTTAATACTAAAATTTTCCTGCTCAACAATTAGCTTGTCTAAATCAACGAATTTATAACTTAATTTTTGAGCTAAAACACTGCCAACAGATGTTTTTCCTACACCCATAAAGCCAACTAAAAAAATATTTCGCATAAATGATTATTTATGAATTAGTTACGCTAGCAAGTTTTTTAAAAAATCCAGGAAAAGAAATATCTACACAATCGCTATTAATAATTTCTGTTTCACCTTTTGCAACTAGTCCAGCAATAGCAAAAGACATTGCAACCCGATGATCGTCGGCTGAATCAAGGCTACAGCCCTTTAGTTGTTGTTTTCCATTAATTGCTAATCCATCCGTGTATTCTTCTACTTCTGCACCCATCAAACGTAAATTATCAACTACGCTACGAATACGGTCACTTTCCTTTACTCGTAACTCGTTTGCATCACGAATCGTTAAACCGCCTTCAATTTGAGTTGCTAAGACCGATAAAATAGGGATTTCATCAATGATATTAGCAATAATGTCACCTTGTAAAAGTCTATTTTGGTCATTACTTACTAAATTGCTTGAAGAAATCAGTAAATCGCTAACTTCTTCACCATGCTGTAATTTAGGGTTAATAAATTTAATATTTGCACCTAGAGACAGTAAAACATCAATGATTGCTCTACGAGTTGGATTTATTCCAACTGAGCGCAACAAAAGTTCTGAATTAGGCAACATTGTTGCTGCAATAATAAAAAATGCTGCTGATGAAATATCTCCTGGAACTTGATAATGACAAGCTTTTAATGGGCTGTCTGAAATAGTAATACTACTGCTTTCTGTCTTTATATTAGCTCCAAACTCTTTTAACATAAGCTCAGTATGATTTCTTGTAATAGTAGGCTCAATAACTGTTGTAGCACCTTCAGCAAAAAGCCCAGCAAATAAAACACAAGATTTTACCTGCGCACTAGCTACAGGCATATTATACTTAATAGCTTGTAATTTTCCTCCAGTGATAGTTAGAGGGGGGAAATCATTATTTGTAGCATTAATATTTGCTCCCATTTGGCGAAGAGGTGTAACAATGCGTTTCATTGGACGACGGCGTAACGATTGATCGCCAGAGATTATGCTAGTAAAGGGCTGTCCGGCTAAAATACCGCTTAACATCCGCATAGTTGATCCTGAATTACCAGCATCTAAAACTTTGTTTGGAGCAGTAAAAGTTTTATTTTTAATACCGTTAATTAATAATTTATTTTCTTGTCTTTCAACTATAACACCAAGGCTTTCTAAACAATAAAGTGTACTTTGACAGTCTTTACTGCTAGCAAAACCTTCTATTTCTGATTTACCTTCTGCTAGGGATGCAATTAAAGCTGTACGGTGAGAGATGGATTTATCACCTGGTAAAAAAACTTCACCTTTAATAAAATTGGTTGGATAAATTTTCATAATTTTTGTTTTTTGCTTTTAGAATCGGAAAAGGTAAATATCTCTTACTTGACAATAATGTAAAGCCTATGTTACACCAAAGATGTTTTGCCCTAGACAAAATTGCTGGGGCGACCCTTATCCTAACACAAGCGAAAGGATAAAATAATACAGATGGAGCAACGCGATAGCACCATCGCATTAACTATTAATAGCAGCTTTAAGTTTACAGAACTAGTAGCTTCGGTGACAGATAACATTACTCAAATAGTCGGTTTTGGCGAAGAAGAAGCACATTGGATTAGTCTTTCTGTCCGTGAATCTGTAATTAATGCTATTAAACACGGTAATAAACTAGATAGTAATAAAGCAGTAGATGTTAAATTTATTATTGGTGAAGAAGAAATAATCATTTATGTGCGTGATTATGGAGAAGGGTTTGATCCTAAGCATATACCTGATCCTTTAGACCCTACAAATTTACTAAACCCAAATGGTCGTGGCATATTTTATATGCGTACTTTTATGGATGAAGTAGATTTTTCTAATCATCCTCAAGGTGGAACAGTCGTTAAAATGCTTAAGAAAAGAGTCAATTCTGAAACAACAAACTAATAATTTAAGGAGCTAGCAATGTCTCTAACAATCAATCAAAGAACTTCTGGGAGTGTTTCTATTTTGGATTTGAGCGGCAAAATCACTATTGGCGCAGGTAGTGTTCAACTACGCGAGGCTATCCGTAAACTTATTGATAGTAATAATAAAAATATATTACTTAATCTAGGTGATGTTAGTTATGTTGATAGTTCTGGTATAGGAGAGTTAGTACATAGTTTTACTACTACTAATAATGCTAGTGGAAACTTAAAACTACTTAATCTAACTAAGAAGATACAAGATTTACTAGCAATTACTAAACTTTTAACTGTATTTGAAACATTTACATCTGAAGATGAAGCATTAAAAAGTTTTAATAAGTAATCTTCGACCTATTTGGTATTAGCTCCAGACCTGATAATTTATTGGGTCTGGAAAAGGTCTATTTTATGGTAAAAAAAAGTTTTTTTATTTTCACACTAATCTTATCTCTATTTTTGACTTCCATCATCAACGCCCAAACAACACAAACCGATAATTTAAGTAATTCCAACAACACAAAAGAATCCATTAACACAAGAGATTACAATGTTTTAATTCTTAGTGATGAAAGAATTTTAGTTATGATGGCCGCGCTAACCTTAGCTGGTTATAATTATGATGGAACAGGAAAGCTTGCTGAGTTTCAAAAGAATCTACGTGAGGATCTAAAAGATACTCCTCAAGCAATGGTAAAAAAATTACGGGAATTTTATTCTGCTCATCAAATTCCTGGCCGCGAAGATGCTGTGCAAATATCGCCTTATATTGGCTTAGCCCTTTCTTTATCTGCTGTTCCAGCCTTAAGTAATCCTCAAGTAAAAGTTAATTTGCCTTTTGATGTTCAAGAAATACTGGGTTTTGGTAATTTGGTAAGAGAATTTTATAGCCGTTCACAGGTTCGTAATTTTCTACCAAAATATAAAGCTATATTAGATAGCTTAAGAAATGACTATGAAAATACGGCTAATGACGTTCTTTATGAAACGTTAGTTTACTTACGCACTAAACCTGTTTTATTCTTGCCTCCTACCCCAGTATTAGCTAGAGAATATGACACTTATGTAATGCCAAATCCAGTAGTAATAAAAAAAGACAAAAAAGAAGATAAAAAGGAAGATAAAAAAGATAGTAAAGAAGGGGATGAGCCAAAAGAAAAAATAATATATTTGCCTAGGGTAAGACGCTTGCAAATTTTTCCTAATCCTCTAGCACCTCCAGGAGCAATTTTTTCCCGCAATGATATCTTAAACGGGGCTGATCAAGAGTCTCGACGTTTAGGAGATGACTATTTTATTGTTGCTTCTGAACAATCCATCAAAGAACACATTAGACATGCTTTTCTTCGCTTTGTTCTTGATCCAGTGGTTGGTAAAAGGTCAGTAGAAATTGCTAACTTAAAAGAGCAAATTGATCCTTTAGTATTGGCGCAACCTAATGCTAAAGAAAGGGCTAAACGAAATGTTTTTGAGGTAGTTGGAGAATCTTTAGCCCGTGCTGTAGGTGTTCGTCTAACTGCCCGAGCAGCAGGAAAGAATTTTTCTGCTGATACGGCAGCTTATTTACTTAGCCAATATTATGAACAAGGTTTTGTCCTAACATTTCATTTTTATGAAACCTTGTCAGACCTTGAACGCGCAGGCTTAGACATTAGCGACTTTTTCCCAGCAATGCTAAAAAGTATTGATTTTGCCCGTGAAACAAAGCGTTTAGAAGACACTCGTTTAGCTCGAAGTCGTGTTGAACAACGCCAAGCAGAAGTAAAAACAATCATTGATCTTGATACTTTAATTAAAGAGCGTAAATTTACAGAAGCCCAAGCACAAATAAGTGCAATTCTTCGTGAACAGCCAAAAAATGCTCGTGCTTTATTTGGGATGGCTCAAATTGTTAATAGCCAGCCTTCAAACATAGAAACAGATGATATTAGCTCGGATGAGGATAAAATTGCTGCTCAAGAAGAGCGTCTTTCACGGGCAGTAAAAATCTACCGTGAAGCTATTGCAGCAGCGGGAAATGATGAAAAATGGTTGGTTTCTCAATGTCATCTCTTAATTGGGCGAATTTATGATTTTGTCGAAGAACGAGAAGCAGCCCTTAAAGAGTATGACAAAGCTATTGAGCTAGGCGATGTGCCAAAAGGGGCTTACAAAGAAGCTTTGACCGCTAAAAATAAACCTCCACAAAACAAAAATGAGGAATAATTATTTAGGAGTAAATGTCTTTTGAAAATATCACGACCACCTGGGCCAAAGCAAAAACCTCTTTGGGGTGATTTATGGGATTTTAGACGTGATCCTATTAAATTTCTAACCAAACTTAGAACTTATGGAGAAATTGTTTATTTTAAGTTAGGCACACAAGATGTTTATCTTCTTAATGAACCTGATTATGTAAAAGAAGTTTTTGTTACTCAATATCGTAATGTTCATAAAGGTAGAGGGTTACAACGTTCTAAAAAACTTTTAGGTGAGGGGCTACTTACTAGCGAAGATGAGGTACATAAACGCCAACGCCGACTTGTACAGCCTGCTTTTCATCGTCAGCGAATTGCTAATTATGCAAAAGTAATGGTGGATTATGCTGCTCAAACTAGAGATAGTTGGAAAGCTAACACAACTATTTCAATTCATGAAGAAATGATGAAGTTGACCTTATCAGTAGTAGCAAAAACGCTCTTTGATGCTGATGTTCAAAAAGAAGCTAAAGAATTAGGCGATGCAATGAATGTTTTTGTTAACTCATTTGATATGATTACTTTGCCATTTATAGAGCTTATAGAAAAAATTCCTTTTCCCAGAATCCGCGCCCTTAACCAATCCCGCGATTTACTTAATAAAACAATTTATCGTATTATCAATGAACGTCGAATAGAAAAAAAAGACCATGGCGACTTGCTTTCAATGCTTTTAATTGCCCAAGATGAAGAGGGTGATGGCAAGGGCATGACAGATTTACAGGTGCGTGATGAAGCCATGACGCTTTTTATTGCAGGACATGAGACTACAGCAAATTCGCTAACTTGGACTTGGTATTTACTTTCACAACATCCAGAAATAGAGAAAAAAGTTTGGCAAGAAATAGACGATGTTTTAGCAGGACGGCTACCTTCGGCAGAAGATTATCCTAAGCTAAAATATTTAGAAATGGTGCTTTCAGAGTCAATGCGTCTTTATCCCCCAGCTTGGCTAGTTGGTAGAAGGGTAATTAAAGAATGTCAAGTAGGTGGTTATACTCTACCAGTTAATGCTATAGTTTTTCAATGTCAATATTTAATGCACCATGATGAAAGATATTTTCCTGATCCATTTAAGTTTGATCCAGAGCGTTGGACACCTTCAGAAAAAGAAAAACGTCCAAGATATAGCTATTTTCCTTTTGGCGGTGGCCCAAGACAATGTATTGGTGAACCTTTTGCTTGGATGGAAGGCGTTTTAATGCTGGCTACAATTGCTCAAAAATGGCAGCTAACTTTGCCCCAGGATTACAAAGTAGAAATGCAGCCTCTAATTACTTTAAGAACTAAAAAAGAAATCCCAATGAAATTAGTTCTACGCTAAATACATTAATTATTATACTTAATGAAATTTAATTAGAGTATAAAATTTTTGTCCACATTTTTATTAAACTGGTTAAATCATGAAAAACATTATTATTGGTACGGCTGGACATATTGACCATGGCAAAACTTCTTTGGTTAAAGCACTTACTGGAATTGATGCTGATAGACTAAAAGAAGAAAAGCAGCGTGGAATTACAATAGACATTGGTTTTGCTGACTTGGTTTTAGATGATTTTCGATTTGGATTTGTGGATGTTCCTGGACATGAACGGTTTGTTAAAAATATGTTGGCAGGAGCGCATGGAATTGATTTAGTAATGCTTGTAATTGCAGCAGATGAAGCTGTGATGCCGCAAACACGAGAACATTTTGATATTTGCAGACTTTTGCAGGTTAAAACAGGTTTAACCGTACTAACAAAAGCTGATTTGGTGGATGAAGAACTGCTTGAACTAGCCAGGGAAGAAGTAAAAGATTTTGTTGCAGGTTCTTTTTTAGCTAATGCTCCAATTGTTGCAGTTAGCACAAAAACAGGTCAGGGAATTGAAGAGTTAAAAAAAGAATTAGTTAAACTTGCTAGCCAAACTTTACCAAAAACTTTAACTGCTGTTGCAAGACTTCCAATTGACCGAGCCTTTACCATTAAAGGTTTTGGTACTGTAATAACTGGAACATTGACTAGTGGACAATTGCAAGTAGGCGATGAATTAACTATTTTGCCTAATAAGATAAATACTAAAGTTCGTGGTTTACAAGTTCATAATTCTGCAACAGAAAAAGCTTTTGCAGGTCAACGTACAGCGGTTAATTTACAAGGAATTAGCTTAGAAGAAATTGAACGCGGACAAGTTTTACTTCCTGCTAAACGCTTTGATGCTACTTCTATGCTGGATGTAGAGTTAGAGTTATTGCCTAATGTATCAAGACCACTTGTTCAAAGAACCCGTGTTCGACTTCATCATGACACATCAGAAATAATGGCTAGAGTTATCTTGCTTGGTGGAAAAGAGCTTTTAGCAGGTGAAAAAATATTTGCTCAACTTCGTTTAGAATCACCAACTTTTGCTTTACCTGGGGATCGTTTTATTATTCGTAGCTATTCGCCTCAAATTACTATTGGAGGAGGTCGAGTAATAGACGCACTACCTGTTAAGCACAGGCTTAAAGATGTTAAAGCAGTAGATTGGCTAGCAAAACTTGTAAAAGCAGATGAGTTAACACAGGTATTACTCTTTGTAGAAATGTTGGGAATAAAGGGTTTACCTTTAAGTGAACTAGCTAAACGAACCGGTTTTGCAGATGAGTTGTTAAATAAATTAATAGCTCAACTTGTAAAAACAGGTCAGCTAATAAAATCAGACTCTCAAACTCAACATTTACTTTCTAAAACTAGTTATGAAGAGTCAAAGACAGAAATAATTAAAAGACTAAAAGATTTTCATAAACGAGAACCCTTGCAAGTAGGTGTTAATCGTGAAGAAATACGTGAAAAGTTGGGCTTGGCTACAGAAGTTTTTAAGATGTTGCTAGAACAATTAGCAATAGAAAAACTAGTTGTTAGTGAACGTGATATTTTACGACTTGCAACACATACAATTGCTTTATCGGCTGATGACGACAAGACAAAAGGCTTAATAGAGACTAAATGTAAAACAGCAAATTTTCAAGCTCTTACTTATGATGAGTTAGTTAAAGATTTGCGAATAGACAGCAATAAATTACGTAAAATCTATCAATTATTAATTAATGAGCAAAAATTAATTAAAGTAGCTGATTTTGTTTTTCATCGTGAAGCCATCAATGAAATCGTTAAGCGCATCAAACTACAAAAAGACAAAAGTAGTAAATTAGATGTTGCTACTTTTAAGGATTTGACAGGGCTTTCACGTAAACATGCTATTCCACTTTTGGAATATTTTGATTTACAGAAAATTACTCGTCGAGTAGGAAATGACCGGGAAATCTTGTAGTTTGAATAAGTTAGAAGTTTATGAGGCAGATAAATGCAAAAATTTTTCGTATCCAAATTAATAAATAAATTAGTTTGTTTGTTAGCTAAGTATTTTAAGCCAGCACTATTATTTTTATTGGTTTTTACTTCTTGTCATGGAAATCTGCCTAAATCTAACTTAATTTTAACGGATCAAATAATAAAGTTAACTCCTAGTCAACCACGTCCCAAACCAATATTTGGAGCGCATTTTAATTTTGCTGACCCACCTAATGAAATTATTTTTCATATGGTTATTCCAGAAAAACGACCAATTTTAGCTAAAGCTTTACGTGATGCAGGAGTTGAAGATTTGCGGATGAGTTTTCATGGTTACTATAGCCACTTAAGTTTAGATAAAACTGTAAAAGTAAAACAGGAAGCAAAATTAACTAATAAATTCTCTTGGTTTCCTATAGAGGTTTTTATTAATTTTATAAAAGAATATAACTTTAAGACTGTGTTAGGGGTAAACGTTGAAGAAGGCCCGGAAACAGCAGTAGATTTGCTAAAACGTTTTGAAAAAGCAGACGCGCTTAATTTAATTAGCTCTGTTGAGCTTGGAAATGAGCCTTTTCTTAGTCCAAGACCTTGGCCGCCTGAAGAATATGCTCAAAAATCGGCTGAAATAATTAACGCTCTACGACCATTTAAGGTAAAGTTTGCTGTTGCTGTAATTGTTGGTAAGGATAGCAATATCCCTACAAAAATGACTGGTGATGAATATTGTGAACGGACTTTAGCCACTTTAGCCCCTCTTGTAGACTTAAAAAATAGCGATGATATTTATGGAGCAGTACATCTTTATAGTCGAGGTGTTACACCGGTAGCCATAAAGCAATTTAATGATATTGTTCGCAAATATTCAAAAATGACTTACCAAGTTACAGAATATAACATTCGCCTTTCATTAAAAGGTAATCCTCATTTAACTAATGCTTATGCAATGGAATTTGCACGAAAATTAAATAATTTGCTAGCAACTCCAGAAATTACAGGGCTTTGGATTCATTCATTCCCTTATCATGCAATAAATTATTGGACAGATGGACGACAAGCTACAGTAGTTGGATTTATGGATAATAAGTTATCTAGCGAGGACTTAAAACCAGGTTGGCATTTAACACCTGCTGGAAAAGTGCATCATTTTTATCAAAGTTTGGCTTGGAATGGCGAAATACTAGCTTTTTTTGAAGAAAATAATAATCAATATTGGGTTGTTTCCTCGCCAACACAAGGAAAACTTTTAGGTGTATTAAATGACCACAAAGAACCATTGGAAACAATAGTAAGCTTTGAAGATAAGAAAATTTCTGTGCAACTAAAAGCAAAAGAAATTGCTTGTTATGAAATAGCTACAGGAAAACGAGTCACTAGTCTTCATTTACCGGAGTGAAACAAATTTTTCTATTAAAGTACGAACCTTTGTAAAACGTTCAAAATCTTTTTCACTATTAGGAACATGTTGTGTTTCTGTAGATGAAAAACAAAGCAATTCACATTCTTGATAAAGCGTTATAATAGAGCTAGTTAAATCCTTATTGACTTTATGTTGTTCTAGTATTTCTTGAAGCTTTTCAACGCTAATTTCAAAAGTTGTTTTACCAAATTTAAGTTCACAAGCTAGCTTCAATGCTTTCAAAATTTCTTTAGCATAAGCTCTTTCATCTCCACGATGTAACTTGCCATAAGCAACATTAACTGCTCGGCTAATTTCAGACTTTAGATCTTTAGTCTCAGGCTTAGGTTTATTAACAATTGTAGGTGTTGTATTTGCTTTACTTATGGGAATTATCGGTTCGGTTTTAGTAACAACAGGTTTAATAGGTTCAGTTTTAGTAACAATAAGGTTTTCAATTTTTTCTTGAACTTTGGGACTAGCAATTGTTGTAACTTTAGGTATTGGTGCAACTTCAGGGGTTTTAACAGTGGGACTAAATGGACTAGGTTGTTTTTGAACTTCTGTGCTAGGCAAATCTTTGCTATTTGTAGTTGTTGGGCTAGCAGTTGCTAAAGTATTACCAGCCAATGACTTAAATTTAATAGCTACAATTATTCCTGCTGCTAACAATAATAAAATTATAAAATAGCGCAAAATAGGAGAAAAAGAAAACGGATTAGATTTCTTAGTTGGTTGTAAAGTTTTTACAGCTATATTTGTAGCAGGTGTTACTTGTAAGGAAAGAGGTTTACTTTCAACAACTTCATATTTTTTTAGCTCAGGATCAAAATAAGCAAAAGAAAATGGTGGAATAGTAAATTTTCCTTCTTTTGACGCAATGACTTCAACTTCCCATTTAGCTTTGTTACTAAATTTCTTTTCTACATCAGTTAAAGTTACTGGTTTAGCTGAATATAGCTTTAAGTCTGAGTGGGTTGTTGGGTTTGGAGGTGGGCTAATTAGTTCTAAATTTCCTTCATTTTCAACTTCAATTAATAATTTTGTTGGGACTCCAACAGCGGTTTCTGAGTCTTTAAGGCTAACATTTAGCTTGCTTTTTCCTACTAAGCCAGAAAATTCTGCTGGTTGATTATTAGTAGGAAGCGCAATAACAGGAAATGAAATTGAGGAAGTTTTAGCTGTTAGAGGTTTGCTTTTTTGAGAAGCGTTGCCAGCAATCATGCTATAGGTTAAAGAGGGAATTGTTAACTTTCCCGAAGTTGTAGGAAAAAGATTAAATTGATGGATTATTTGTGAAGCATAAGGACGATTATTTATAAGAACTTCTTTATAATCAGCAGATTGCTTGGACAATGGAATTTCTTTATTTAAGAAATTAACAAAAGCTGGAATTTCTGCTGGCTTAATTTGGTCTACACTTGTTGTGCTAAGTAGCCTAACAGATAAAATAACCGATTGACCAACATAAGCTTGTTTTTGATTAAGTTCTGTAACAAGTCTTACATCAATAGGAATATTGGGAATAGGTGTTGGTAGATTTTCAGGAAATTTCTCACTCTTTTCAGGTTTTGCTGAAGATGCTGAAGATGCTGAAGATGTTTTAGTTCCTCCTTTAACTTCTAAAACTTCACCAGAAGAACTATAAATTTCTCCATTAGCAGTTACAGCAAAAGTAGCTATGCGAAATTTACCTGCTACAGTTGGTTGTAATTCGTAGCGGATAACTCGGCTGCTAATAGGACGACCATTAGCATCTTGGCTTAAACTTGGTTTATCACTTTGGCTAATAATAGCAAAAGAACTAGGAAACAGTGCAGGTAGAGGAATCCTTTCAACTCCAACACCCTTAAAAACTATAGTTAAATTAACAGTGTCAGACAAAGAAATTTGCTTTTTACTAATTGAGACAGACACTTGACCAGTAGCTAAAATAGTTTTGCTTTGTGTAAAAATAAGTAAAAAAGCTAATAGCCAAAAGACAATGAAGCTAAGCTTATTAAATTTTCTAGCTTTACCGTACATTTACTTTTTACCAATCACGATCTGGAGAATCTTCAATAGAAGAATTTGCTTCTTTATTACCTTTTTTAAGTGGAGATCTTTCACTACTTTGTAATTTATTTAATAAACGTTCCGCCTCATTGCGTGACATTTGAGGGGTTTGTTTTGGCGATTCAGACGGACTATTATCTGGCGGAGGATTATTATCCTCGTTGTTATCATTATTACTATTGCTGTTAGAGTTTGGGCTATTAGAAGGAGGAGGGGGATCTTGCTGCTTAAGTGCAACCTCTAAATTATGTTTAGCTGCTAGATCATCAGGATTAAGCCTTAAAGCTGTTTTATAGTGTTCAATAGCCTTATCTAACTGGTTAGCATTAAAGTAATAATTGCCAATGTTGTAATTAATTCGGGATAATAGCAATGGATCATCGGTTGATTTTAAGGCTGTTTGCCAATGGTTTAAGGCTTCATCTGAGTTTTTTGTTTGATAAAGTGAGCATGCTAAATTGCTTTGTAATTTAGCCGACTGAGGATCTTTTAATAGTAATTTTTGAAATTGTTTTGTTGCTGCTTCATATTGCTTTTGTTTATAAAGTTGCTCGCCGCTTAAGTTATTATCATTAGCGGCTAAAACAAAACGTCCAAAAATTATTGTTACAAAAAATAGGAAAAAAGCCAGTTTACGCACAAAACTTTCCTTAAATAAATTATTTGGTGATTTTTTAAATCAAATGAAGCTAAATTTTATACAAGATCTGTTTTTAATACTAGACAAGCTTTATACATCAAATAAAGACCATAGAAATCTTTGAACCTAAATACTCTGTAAATTAAATATTCTGATATTTTAATCTTAAGCCCCAACGGGGCGACAGATAGGTGATATAAGGTTAAAACCCTACGTATGATTTATTAGAGTTTCTTGTTTCTTTTCTAAAATCTCTGTAACAGATTTTTTAATTACACCTGAGATTTGGTCTGTTGGTAAATCGTTAGGATCAGTCCCAAAAGGGTTCTCTATCTCTTCAGCAATTAACTCTAAACTTGCCAAAGCATAAAAAATTAAAACTACAACAGGTACAATTAACCATTGTAAAGAGAACACATAGCCTAAAGGTAATGTCATCACATAAATAAAAATAAATTTCTTAAGGAAAACACTATAAGAAAAAGGTATAGGAGTATTTTTTATTCGCTCACATGCCCCAACTACATCAGTAAAATTTTGCATCTCTTGGTTTATAAAAAGCAGTTGTTCATGAGCAATTTTTCCTGCTTTATTTAATGAACAGAGGCGTTGAAACATATGATCAGCTATTAAATTAGGAATATGACGGCCAAGGTCTAGTTTAGTTGCATCAAAGGATTGAACGCTATTTAACTCTTCTCTAATAAATGAGTTGCGAAGATGATTTTTTAAGGCAAAAGCATAATTAGTAATCATTACTGAAAAAAACTCTTTATCTGCATTATCTTCCAATAAGTTATTTATTTTTAAAGCTAAGTTACGGCTAGAATTTACTAAAGATCCCCAAAGCTTTCTACCTTCCCACCAACGCTCATAAGCTGTATTGGTTCTAAATACTAATAGCATTGAGAGTGCAAAACCTAAAAGTGTATGTATTAATGAAACATTTTTAATGTAATGATTACTACTTAGCTGCAATAATTCTATTTCTAAGTAAGCTACTAGGCCACTATATAGCCCTATGTATAACATCATAGGTAAAAGCTGCCTGAATGTATCAGCTTTGTGAAAATTAAAAATAAATTTAGTCCATTCTTTGGGATTATAGTTAATCATATGTAAGAGATATCCGGGAAAATAAAATATGAGTTAACAACTTTTTAGTTTTAAGCGCGTTAAAGGATAGCAAAAAAGAGTTAGGTTGTAAAAAATCGCTTGAAATAATTTGGATAATTAAAAAAACTCTAGCAAAATTTCTTTAGAAAAAGTATTATTGCTAATAAATCTGTAAAATATAACTGTGTTTTAGGGAGGTTAAATGAAAACAAAATCTATTTTAGGAGCATTTTTCTTTATCTTATTTAGTTTTGCTGTTGTTATGGCGCAACAGGTTGTTATTAGCGGCCAATTATTAGGAAGTGATGGCAAAGCAATGCCTAAATCACATGTGCATCTTAGTAAAAATTCTATAGGTAAACCAATTAGTACAATAGAAACAGATAAAGATGGTAGTTATAAATTAACTTTTAAGGAAAGTGGACTAGTATTTTTACAATTTACAGGAACTAGCCACCAACGTAAAAGCATACCCATACTTATTGAAGGAGATAGTTTTATAAAACTTAATGTTCGGCTATCTGCTAATGAATACAATAGTAGTTTTAGTGACTTAAAGTTGATTGATGATTTTAAGGATTTAAATCCAGAAACAGCTAAAGCTTTTCAAAAACAAGCAGATGGAACTTATGTAGTTGAGTTTGAAACTAAAGCAGAGCGTGTAGAATATGAAATTTTTGGTCTAGAAAAAAATGATCGTATTATTAATGGAACTCAATCAGATGATTATATTTATGATGGTGATGGTGACTATCGTTCAGTTGTAGTAGTAAAAGATGGTAAGGCTAGAATCGTATTTGACCCACAAAAATTAGTTCGCTCTGATGCAAAACCAGAAATCACTTTTGATAACCAAAACAGCAAATTACAAGAATTTGTCAAAATTTATAATGGGATGCAAGAACGAGAAGAAGCCTTTAGCAGTAAAATAAATGAAGCTGTAAAAGCAGGAAAAAGCCCTCAAGATGTCTTTGAAAATTATAGTGAAGCTGATAAAGCTACTTTAGTAAAAGAGCGTATTAAAACAGAGAAAGAACCTTTTATTAGGCAAACACTTATTTTAGATTATTTTACTTACTATGAAAAAGTTAAAGATAGTGCAATTGCATTACTTGCATTAAATGAAATACCTCCAACTTCACCTCTTTGGACATTAAAACCTTTTGCATTAAGTACAGTTATGAATGCTTGTGAGCAAAAAGATCAAGTAGAGAATTACTTTACAAGCTTTTTAGCAGAAAACAAAGACAAGAATTTAAAAGCAGAAGTCTTGTTAAATCAAGTGCTTGAAGCTGATTTTAACCAACAAGATGAAAAGGCTAAGAAATACTTTAATCTTTTACAAAAGGATTATCCTGATAGCCGAGCAGCTAGAATGGCGAAACTTCAATATAGAGAAACTCGCAATGTTAAAGTAGGTGTTGGCGTTCCAGAGTTTTCCGTAGTCTCCCTAATTAATAATAAAGAAACCTATAGCCAGGAATCCCTAAAAGGCAAATATTACTTGATAGATTTTTGGGCTACTTGGTGTGGGCCTTGTGTTGGAGAAATGGGTAATTTACATAAAGCTTATGAAAAATTTAAGGGTAAAAATTTTGAAATTCTTAGCCTTTCTTTTGATGGTAGTCCAGAGGATGTAAATAGTTTTAGACAAGGTAAATGGAAAATGCCCTGGCTTCATACTTTTGTTGAAAGCGGCTTTCAATCAGAACTAGCTAAGCGTTTTGAAGTGGTAGGAATCCCTAAACCCGTTTTAGTTGATCCAACAGGAAAAATTATTGCTGTTGAAGTAGATTTAAGAGGTGAAAAACTAGAACAAACTTTAACAAAAGTTTTAGGAGACTAAATTTTTTAATAACTAAGCTAGTTAATTTATATGAATTAACTAGCTTAGTTTACTTAGTATTACTATTAAATTGCATTTATCAAAAAACCGCCTGTCAAGCAACCAACAAACTGTGTTAACATATCCAAAAAATTAAACAAAAAATTAAACAAAGTGAAAAATTTATGAAAGTTTTGATAGGAATATCTGCTTTAAGTTTAATGCTTTTAACTACTAACAGTTTTGGAGAAACCTTACAACGTCCAAAACGCCCACAAACCACACCAGCATCTAGTAAAGACACAAATGTTGAAGATGCAAAAAAGAATCTTCCTACAGGGATGATGGTTTTAAATGTTGCCGATATTGTAGATAAGATTGATCAAGCTGTAGTAAATATTCAGTCACCTGGGGCAGAAGGTACATCTTTAGGGACAGGATTTTTTGTAGATGAAAAAGGTTTAGTTGTAACAAACCTGCATGTCATTAGAGATGCGCTAAAAACAGGTGGTGATATTATGGTAGTTACTTCTGATTCTACCCGTCATAGTGCTAGTGTCAAAGGCTATGATGAAGCAACAGACATTGCTCTACTAGAAATTAAAGTTACAGATAAAAAAACTCCAGTAGTAAAGTTAGGTGATAGTGATAACGTTAGAGTAGGAGAATGGGCAATAGCTGTTGGTAGTCCTTATGGATTAGATCATAGCGTTACTTTAGGCATTATTAGTGCTAAAAGTCGTGGTGGGTTAGATGGCGAATATGATGATTATTTACAAACAGATGCTGCCATAAATTTAGGTAATTCTGGAGGGCCTTTAGTTAATACTAAAGGAGAAGTAGTAGGAATTAACACTCTAATAATAGCTAAGGGTCAAGGTCTAGGTTTTGCTATTCCTGTTAATATCTTAAAAGAAATAATGCCTCAACTACGTGATTATGGACGTGTTCGGCGCAGTGCTTTAGCAATAGAGGTTGCAGATATTTCTTTAGGTGCAATTAGAGAATTAAACTTACCTTCAGGTTTACAAGGTGTTGTAGTTGCAAAAGTCGAACGTGAAACAACTGCTGCTCGTGCAGGTTTACGCCGTAATGATGTTATCTTATCGATTAATAGTACAACAGTTTCATCTATGGGACAGTTTAACCGCTTTATTTCTAAGTTGCTTCCTGGTAGTAAAGTAGAAATAAAAATTTTACGCGAGCAAAAAGAATTTACTGTTACAGCCGAAGTAACAGAAAAGAAATAAGAAGAAACTCTAGGAAAACTTAGTACTTTTATAAAACTAAGTTAGAGATTTTAGCTTTGAGATTCACTTTCTAGTTTTTGTTTGGCTTTAAGTGCTGTTTTATGATCAGCCTTAATTGCTAATGCTTCTTCAATATATTTTTTAGCTAATTCTATTCGATTATGTTTTAGGTAAAATACCCCTAATTCAGCCTTATAATCAGGGCTTTTTGGTTGTAGATTAATTGCTTCCTCAAATTCCTGTATTGTTTGTTCGTTATAGCTACGTAGCTCACCGTAAGAGCGTGCTAAAGCTGCATGGTATTCTGCATCATTAGGACGAAGTGCTATTGCTTGACGAAAAGCACGAACAGCTTTTTCTAAATTTCCTTTATCCATTAGTTCTAAACCATAAAGATACCAATCATCTGGCTTACGTAGCTTTGACATATCTGTAAAGTTTTGTAAAGAAGGTGGTAGTAATTCTTCTGGAGGTATTTCCTTTGTACTTGGAGGACTATCCAAAATAGGTTTAGGGTTAGGAATACTTACAGGTTTAGGACTAGGTATAGTGCTAGGCATAGAATTGAAATTTTTTGCATTTTCACTTGCATTAGTAGTTGGAGTTGTTCTAACGGGGCTAATAGATTTTATGCTAGAACTAGGCAAAACAGATTGTGGATTAATAGGTATTATAGAATTAGTAGCTTTTTGGCTAGGTTGAAGAGGTGGTAATTTAGTAAAAGTAGGTTTTTCTAAAGGCTGAGTTGCAATTTTAAGACTAGCTGTAGTGTTTGAAATAGGGCTAGTTGGCCGTCTTTGACTTATTACTTTATTACTACTAGATTGTGAAGAAGAAAGCTTTTCATAAGCTTCTTTGATATTGCTATAAACAGATAGAATTTGATCTTTTAATGAAGGCATTTGAGAAATTATAGATTCATGTTTTTCTGGATCAAATTTATCTTTTAATTCCTGAAATGAACTATTAATTTGTTCTAAACTAGCTTGAGGATTGACACCTAGTCGAGCATAGTAGTCATTTCCTGCACGTTGAATTTGTGCTGACATATTTTCTAATTCATAAAAAAATAAAGAAATGGTTTCCATACTAACAGCCTTTGTAAGAGGCTGATTTTCAATTTTATTTTCTTCTTTTTGCGCTTCTACGACAGGCATTTCCTTACGTGCTAAAGCTCTTAAAGAAAGCAATGCTGCTAGAGTGCGTAGGATTTGTTCTTCTGGTAAATCTATTCTTTCTAGTAAATTAGTAATATTACAAGGTTCTTTTAATGCTTCTAGGACTTTTACTTCATCGCTACGAAGCATAATTTTTTCTCTTTCAGGCCAATCTGTTGCTGCTAAATAAGTTTCTTGTTCATTGCCTAAAAAACTTTTAATTCTAGGTAAATCAATTAGGCTACGTACAGATTCTAGGATTAGTTCACCTACAGGTAAGTTAACTTTTGAGGGTTGGGTAAAAAGGGAAGCATCAAAAGCATATCCGCCTTCTTCCCAATCAATTAAAGAATAACAAATGCTGTAAACGTGTGCTGTTAGAAGGGCAGAAGCAGATTCTGCTGGTAAAAATTCTAGTTCTATAAGTATATCTAAAATGCTAACACCATCTTGATCACGTTGTTCTTTTAATGCACGGTTATATTGTTGGCGAGAAATTCGGCCTTGGCGAACTAACCGTTCTCCTAAACGTTCAGTTTGGTCATTAGAAACAGCAAAAACAATCTCGCCTTCCTGCCAAACTATACCTTTAATATTAGTACCATAGGAAAACCATGTAGTCCCACTTACTTTATCTGTTGCTAAAGAACCAAAAAACTCTGGTAAAAATAAAGCTTCTAATTGATAAAAAACTGGTAATTGGTTTAATGCAACAGGCACATTTAATTGAGGCCATTCAGCTTTGTTATAAAGACGTAAAAATGTAGTGCTATCGTCCTCAGTTTCTTCTTGTTTTACTTTTACTTTCCTTGTTGCTGAATCTACTAGTTTTTCATCAGGGCATAAACTAGCAAAAACTTCAGCTAATTCTTCTGCAAAAGTTCCTACATCTTCATAACGGGATTCAACTTCTTTTTCTAAAGCTTTTTGAACTATTAGATCTAATTCCTCTGGTAGGTCTGAGCGTAGTTCAAGAATAGAACGGGGCTTTTCTGTTATGTGTTTATAAGCAACAGATGTTGCTGAAGTTCCCTTAAATAAAGTGTCACCTGTTAACAGTTCAAATAAAATTACACCTAATGAATATATATCAGCACGCAGATCTATATTTTCATTATCAGATAGTTGTTCTGGGGCCATATAATGAGGTGAACCTAAAGAACTGCCTACTTGAGTAAGCTTTTCTGAACCAAATTGCAGTTTAGCAATTCCAAAATCAAGAACTTTAACAACTTCAACATCTCCATCATGTTGTAAAAAAATATTTTCAGGTTTTAAGTCCCGATGAATAATACCCCTACGATGTGCAATTCTTACTGCTGCACAAACTTGTTGAAAAATATTATTTATTTCTTTTAGCGGTAGTAAGGGTTGTTGTTTAAGTCTTTCAGTTAATGTCATACCTTGGAGGTATTCCATTATAAGGTAAACTAACTTGCGATCTGTAACTCCAAAATCTAGGACTGTAATAGCATTAGTGTGACGAATACGCATAGCAGATTGTGCTTCTCGACGAAAGCGGCGAATTGCTTTTTCATCGGAAACCAGGCGTTCATGCATAACTTTTACAGCTACAGGAATTTCCAACTGTAAATGGTTAGCACGATAAATATTACTCATACCGCCTTCAGCTATTTTGCTTTCAATACGATATTTATTGTCGATCACATATCCAATCAATGGATCTTTATCTTCATTACTTGTTGGAACATAATCTATTACTCGCTCACCATCTTTTGAGCAGAATAATATTTCTTCTTGAAATTTAGTTTCGCAAACAGGACAAATTTTCATGATTTTAGAAATCCATAGGGGAGTTGCCAGGATTGTAAAACATCCAAAATTTTCTGTCTAGTTGATTACTTATTTTAGATTTATCATTAAAATTTTTATAAAAAAAAGAAATAATTTTAAGGACGGTTACGTCCGTATTGTTCGTGGCTTTGTACCCAGTCCTCAGAGGCTATAGCTGTTGCTAAAGATAACTCTCCACAAAGTACAGTGGCAGCAACAATTTCAGCAAGTTTTCTTACTCTATCTTGCCCATAACAACCTAGTAATTCTAAACATTCTCGTTGTGTTGCTAGTGCTGTTCCACCACCATATGTTGCTACAATCAAAGAGGGTAAAGTAATAGAATAGTAGTAATCTCCTTGAGGTGTAATTTCTGCATAAACAATTGCTGCTGATGATTCAGCTACATTGGCAACATCCTGACCTGTAGCAATAAATAATGCTGTAATTGCATTTGCTGAATGTGCGCCGTTGTTGTTTACTCCAGATAGTAAACTCCCTAAATTACTTACCTGTCTAGCTTTATATACTAGCTCTATGTTTGTGTGCATTATTTTTTCTAACAACTTAGCAGGTATTATAGCTTCTGCTACTACTCGCTTTCCTCGTGTATGTAGCATATTAATTTGAGAAGTTTTTTTGTCAGTAGCAAAATTGGATTCTAAATAATAATGCTCAATACCCGGATAAACCTTACAAATCCAATCACAGGCAGCTTTAGTTGCTTTACTTACCATATTTTGCCCTGCTGCATCTCCTGTAGTAAAGTTAAAGCGCAAAAACTGAAACCGACTAGCAGAATATTGCTCAATATCTCTTAATTTACCAATTTTAGTAGTTTTTTCAGCTTGTATTTTTATATTTAAGAAGTTTTCCTTAACCCATTTAGCAAAATCTCTTGCTTGACGTGCAGTAGGAAAAATAAAAACAGGTGCGCGTTGCATAGCATCATCGCAAACTGTAGTAGTTACCCCACCTGATTCATATAAAAGTTTCATCCCTCGATTGTAGCTAGCAACTAAAGTTCCTTCTGTTGTTGCAAGTGGAATATAAAATTCTCCTTGTGCATGTTCGCCATTTATTAAAAGTGGCCCAGCCATTCCAATAGGAACTTGTGCTATGCCTGTGAAGTGTTCAATATTGCCTGGCAAAGTTGAAGGATCAATAGAAAATTTTCCAAGATTATTTAACTCAATATTTGTTTTTTCTGTAAGAAATTGCCTACGTATTTGTGCCATTTCGCTAGTGTAGTCATTAGTAGAAGAACGAGGAATTTTTTTGCTCATAATAAGTAAAATCCTTTTATATTTTTTACAGTAACAGCATAAGAATGGAATTAGTATAAACTTAGCTTTTAGGTTTGATATTTTATTTTAATTTATTAAAAGTGTAGAGTTATTTTAGATGGAATGAATAAAGTAAAAGCAAAACTTACGCGGGTAAAAGTCTGTAATTGCCTACTTGTCAAGTATTAAGCAATCAGTTATCTTTTACTGCATGAAGTTATATTCTTTACAAAGAACCCAAATTTTATCAATAGATATAAAACAAGCTTGGAATTTCTTTTCTAATCCTAGTAACTTAAAAACTATTACCCCACCCTGGTTAGGGTTTCAGATCACTTCTGAGTTACCAGAAAAGATTTATCCAGGACTACTTATTACTTATCAAGTAACACCTGTTTTAGGTATTCCTATGGATTGGGTGACGGAAATTTCGCAAGTTCAAGAACCACATTTTTTTATTGATGAGCAAAGACTTGGGCCTTATCAGTTTTGGCACCATCAACATGTTTTTAAGGAAACTCCTAATGGTTTGGAAATGCGCGATATTGTTAACTATAGCCTACCTTTAGGAATACTTGGACAATTTGCACATAGTTTATTTGTTTCAGAACAATTAAAAGAAATTTTTGATTTTCGCTATAAAGTATTAGATCAAAAATTTGGTAAAGCAACAGCTTAAATAAATTAGGATAAGGAGGAATATTTATGAGAAAAAGTTTAGTTACTATAATTTGTCTATTATTAATTACAACCTTTATTACTATGTCTTCTTTAGCGGAAAGTAACCATATTTTAGCTAACAATAATATTATTAGTAATTTATCAAATAATACTTTAAACACATCTACTCAAGGACAAGGAAAAAAACAACCATTTATTAATATAGCAATGGAACGTGCTAAAGGTGCTACAGCACTACTAAAAGAAATTAATTCTGGGCTTTATCCAATTCCTAAATATATGTTTGCTAATGCTAAAGTTATGGCAATAGTTTCTTCTAATCCTCGTTTTGGAGATCCTGCTAATGATGCTGCTGGTAGTGGGGTAGTAATTGGTAGAGATCCAAAAACAAAACGTTGGAGCGCGCCTATTTTTATCACCATAAAAGATGGCTATATTAGAGATCAAACAGACCCTACTAAGATCAATAACTTATTTGAAAATAAAGACAGCACAATGATATTTTTTGGTATGCATGACAATGCTAAAAATTTGTTTTGTCAGGAAAAACTTGAAGTTGGTAATTTAGCAGGCGTGCTAGTTTCATCAGGTATATTTCAGTATAGAAAACACGTTGCCGATTCTGCTGCAATTAGTGTAGGGCTTTTTGGATATGTTTATAGCCAAAAATTGATTATTGGTATGTCCATAGAAGAATCTATATTTAAGCAAGATAAAGTGCTTAATGATGCAATTTATGAAACACCTATCTTAGAGCAATTTCTACCTGAAGCAGAATATATTCCTAAACCAGTACTAGCTTGTACAGATATGTTAAATCAGCTTTATCCTGCTAGAAGATAATAAAATAATTTATTTTGCTAAAGCAGTAGAAGATTACTCTATTGCTTTAGCAATAAATAAAATTCTTGGCTAATTTTTGTCCAATCATACTTTTCTGCTAATTTTCTTGCAGATTCTCCCATTAATTTAAGTTTATTATTATCTGAGATTAAGGAAAAAATTTTTTCTCTTAGTTCTTTAATGTTAGCAGGCTGAGATAAATAACCAACCTTACCATCAATTACTAAAAAACTTAAACCACCTACATCACTTGCTATTACTGCTTTAGCACAAGCAAACGCCTCTAAACAAACTAAGGGTGTGCCTTCTGTACGTCCATCAGGCAAAATTATTGAAGGAATTACTACTAGATCACAAGATTGTAGTAATTCAAGTTTTGTTTTTCCTGTAACAGTACCTAAAAACTTTGCTGGAGCATTTAACCTAATTGCTAACTCTTCAAGCTCTTTCCTTTGTTCTCCATCACCAGCAATTAAAAGCTTAATGTCTAAACAATTAGCTAAAGCTTTTAGTAAAATGTCTACCCCTTTTATTTTTACTAGCCGCCCAAGAAATAAAATAGTTTTTTGGCTCTTAATACTGTTAGCTTTTGGCTGATAAAAATTACAATCTACACCCATAGGAATTACTGAAGTTTTATTAACTAGTTCTGGAGCTAATTTTAAGAGCTTTTCTTTTAACTCTTGGCTAACAACTACAATATTTTTACTTCCATAAGCAATAAATTTTAATAAGTATCGCCCTAAAAATAATTTATTCAGAAAATTTAATGCTCCAGAATGTTCAATAACTAAATGTTTTTTCTTCTGTAGAAGTGTAATTAAACTACCTACTAATGCAGAAGGAACAAGCCAATGTGAGCAAATAACATCAACCGACTTAGCTAAAAAAAATGCTTTCCAGCAAAAAACTATAAAAAAAGGTATTATTTCTAGTCGTGCTAATAAAGATTTTTCCAATAAAGGTTGTAAATCTCTAGCAGAATCAAGTGATTGTAAACGCTTGAAAGGTAAATAGTTAAAACGACTTATTTTTATATTTCCCCAAGATTCTTCACTTTTAGCAGATAAACTTGCTGGTGTTAGAACTTCAATTTCATAAATATGAGAAAGTGATTTAGCAAACTCTAAAACAAAACAACCAGCAAAATCATTTTCTAAAGGAGGAAATGAGCTAGTCAAAATAAGCATTTTAGGCATAATAGCTAATTATTTATTTGTTTGATTGTAGTTGATTGCTATTAATGTAGGTTTTGTAAGAAAATTGCCAAAAATTCTACTTAAGTAACCATATAAAATAATATAAAGTATTGTTGGAACAGTAATAAAAGGGTTAATGTCAGACTTTTCCTCTCCATAGACGGTACGCACTGCTACTGTACTTATACGAAGGTTTCTTGCAACTAATTGAAAAAGTAAGCTATTAAGAAATCCATACCTAGGGTAAAGTCTGTCTAAGTCAAGTTGCTTAATTGCTTCTATAGTGATTGCAGTATAACCACATTGTGTATCTATTATAAATGGTAGCCCTAGAGCATAACGCATTAAGTTGCTAAAAATTTTATTGCCTAAGTAACGAAATTTAGGCATTGTCTTAATACTACTATCTAAAAATCGATTACCTTTTACGTAATGATGCTTAAGAGTAATTACTTGATCTAGTAATTTAGGTAGGTCTTTTGCGTCCATTTGACCATCTCCATCCATCACCACAACAATATCTGTTGCTAAAAGCAAGGCTTGACGATATCCGCTAATTGTAGCAGCACCAACACCTAAATTTTTCTGATGTTTAATTACTATTAGTTTGCTACTTTGAGCAGCAGAAATAACTTCTAAAGAACTGTCCTTACTTGCATCATCTACAACAATAATAAAATCAACAAAATCTGGAATAGAACTAATGGTTTTAGCAATAAATAATTCTTCATTAAATGTAGGAATTACTACTGTAATATTATGTGAAGAATACATTAAAACCTCTGCCAATAGCGGTAATTTTTATCTTGTGTCTGATAATCAAACCATAAGCCAAACTTCTTTTTTAATTCATTAGTTTTTTCTATTTCTTTATCAATAAGGTTGTTTTGTTCTAATGGGTCTAGTTTAGTGTTATAAAGCTCAAAAGTATTTCCCACAATGTCATAGATAAGCCGCCAATCGCCATCAACCATTGCCCAAGCAAAGAAATTTGCATCAGGCACATTACGCGGGGTTTCCATAAAAACTTGACGGTTTGTAACATTATTTTTTGCTGTTTCTACCAGGTCTACACCATTGTAGTTTTTAGGTGGCAATTGTCCTGTAAGACGTAAGAAAGTAGGTGCAAAATCAATATTGCTAACAGCCTGGTTGATTCTTTGTGAAGTAACTCCAGGATAATAAAGAATTACAGGAACATGGGTTTGTACCCGATAAGGTCGGCCATTATGAAATGATTGCCCATGCTCGCCAAATTCCTCTCCGTGATCAGCACTAATAGCAATTACTGTGTTATCAAATAATCCAGTAGTTTCTAAATAATCAAAAAGCCTTCCTAAATGCTTATCTGTAAAGCGTAAATTGCTATCATAAACATCCATAGGTTTGCTAACAGCGTCTTGTTTATCTTGTTTATGATATTTTTCTGCTTTTGCGTGTAGGTCGTTATAATGCACCCAAAGATAAAAAGGTTTATCAGAATTGTTTTTAATATAATCAATTGTGTGATCAGTTAATTTTCTAGAGTTCCAATTTCCTCCACTTTCATGAACGATTTCTTGAAAGCCCTTTAACATCACATCTTTATAAGTTTGCCAGCCTTGTTTTTGTAACCATTTGGAAGTTTCTGGACTAGTAATTGTTGCAGTTATATAACCTTGTTTGGAAAAAAGTTCTGCTACAGTAGGAATTTCATCATTAAAAATATTTTCGCTATAGTTTGCCCGTGCAATACCACAAAAACTATGTCCTGTGTTTGTACCTAAAGAAAAACCATTTTCAAAAATTATTGAGCGATTAACCAATTTGTCAATATTAGGACTAAGTGCTTTGTTGTAGCCATAACAACCTAAATGATCTGCTCTTAAACAATCAATTGTGATAAATAAAATATTTTTAGCTGCTATTTTTTCAATAGGTTTTTGGTTAACTTCTGCTGGATTTGAAGGAGGTTGTTTATAATCTCCTGCTAAAAAATTCTCATCAATATTATTATTAGCGAGGTCTATTGATAAAGGATTTTTAGTAAGAATTTTATCGTCATAATCTCCACCATCAAAAAACGGAGAAAAGCCATCCCCATCACGATCATAAACTGTTTGAATTAGTGACAAATAATTTTTTACCACTACACCACGTCGCCAAAATAAGCTTTTCATCGCTTGATGTTTACTAATTGCTTGATGTGAAAAAGTAAAAAGAAAAGCTGGGATAATAGCTAAAATTATATATTTGGTATCTAGTCGAAAACGATGTACTAATATTAAAGAAATAAAAAAACTAAATAAAATAATAGCTAGCCCTAAAGGAACATGATAAATATCTTGATAACGACCTATAAAAGTACGAGAATCTAAATAATAAAATATTGGGATTATTAAAGCTGCAAAGACAAGAAAAACAATTCCTAAACGTCCCTTTACTAAACTTAAAAAGGTTTTACTCTCAAGTAAAGTCAACTTCAAAGCTACAAGATAAATTAATATAGATAAAAATACTTTTGGGTATTGAAACACTATATCTATATTAATAATTTTGCGATTTATCATAGAAATAGTTTCTTGAAAACTATTTACAAATAAAGCAGGAAAGAAAAAATTTAATAATAAAAAAGGTAGGGAAACGGAAAAAGATACTGCTAAGTATTTTAACCAAATAGATAGCTTAACTTGTTGCTCTAAGATAGTTAGTAATAATTTAGCTTTAGTAGTAATAATTGCTATAAAAAGCCCTAAAGCTAAATTACCAATAGGTGCTAAAGCTAAAGTACATAGGAAAAGTAGCCTGTCTAATTGGCTAGGAAAATTTAATACTATAAGCCTATCAGTTGCTTCTAGTAGCGTTACTAACAAGCCACCTAATAGGCTGGCTAAAATATAGATACGGAAATTACTAGTAGCATTTGCTAGTAGAGATGTAGAGGGTATTTCACTACTCATATATCTTAAAAAAACATTTTACAAAGCTAGCCCATATAACCAAGTTCATGTAATCGGGCGCGTACTTCTTCGCTTTCTTCGTCAGAAAACTCGGCTGCTGCTACTTGGCCGCGAGAAGCCTCTTTACCAATCCTAACAGGGTTATTACGTAAAAATTCATCTGTGAAAATTTCACTCAAAACTTTGCCATCCATATCTGGCGGAACTGGTAAATTTGCTAGGTGTAAAATAGTAGGTGCTGCATCAGTAATATGTGCATTTGGCAAAGTAAGTCCGCTTTTTAGCTCCTTGGCTTTAGCTATCAAAACTCCATGTAGCCTATGAGTTCCAGAATTACCAAAAGACTTAACCATAAAGCGGTTGGACATAAAATCTAAACTTCCAAGTGAAACATAACTCATATCTTCAGGTAAAAAACAAATGTCGGGAGCATCTGTTAAATGCTCACCTGAAAAAGTTTCTTCCCGCTTGTAAATTTGGCCTATTAATTTTCCACCTGTTTTTGGGTCTTTTATTTGACGTAATTTTTCTATCACTTGATTACGTACTCGCTCATATTCTTCGCCCTGTGAAACACTTCCATCAATTTCACGTCCCTTTAGGTTAACAAATATTTGACCGTAATTACCCTTAGAAAAAGCTGTAGTTTTTGACCAATCTACATCATTAAAAGATAAAAAGAATTTATTAATTAAACCTACTTTAGATTTTTGTGTTCCAACCCCACGAGAAGGACGCAGACTCTTAAGCAAAGGATTACGAAGTAATGTGTAAGCAAACTCTGGTGTTAAGCCTAAAGAAAACATTAATTTTTTTAATCTAGTAAAAGCATCAGGCTTTAACTTAAGAAAACCTTCTTGCATTAGCCAAATATTAAAAGCGCAGTAAGTGTAAGCTGGCCCAAAACCATGATCGGAAGCTATAAAGATAGCTGTATCATCTCCTGCGGCTGATAACATATTGCCAACTTCACGATCAACCGTATCCCAATAGTCATAAATTCTTTCACGATAAAGTTTAGCTTCTTCTTTGTCGTGTCTTGGGTGAGTATCATCAAAAATATGCCAAAGTTCGTGTTGACAACGATCCGTTCCCCAAATATGAGTTACAAACATTTGCCAATCATAGTTTTGCATTAAATAGCAGTTAACTTTAGATTTATAATCTAATTCTTCATGAAGTTCTTTTAGGACATTATCCACATTACCACGAGCATAAGTTTCAGTCATATAAAGTTTATAAGGGCCAAACTTAGCTTCTAATTCTGCTAGAACCGATGCTGGTTGAGCAATATCACGCCGTCCCCTTGGAGTCATAAAGTCAGAAATCATTACTCCATTAATTGGGCTAGGTGGGTAAGTAACAGGAAAGTTAGTAGAAATTGCTGGACGTTTTTCCTCTGAAAAAAGATCCCAAAGAGCTTTTCCGCTACGTTGTGTAGCATTAGCCGCAGTTTCACGGGCTTGACCCTGGCGACGTTGGATAAATTCAAAGATCCCATGTTTACCAGGATTTTTACCTGTAATAAATGATGTCCAAGCAGCAGAAGTAATTGGAGGAAAAATAGTTTCTAGTGGGCTGCGAATGCCTTCTTTCATTAACTTGGCAAGCACAGGCAACCGACCTTTAGCTATTAGTGGATCAATAAAATTAAATGTTGTACCGTCTAAACCAATGATTAGGATCTTTTTACTCAAAACTTACTCCAAATAGTGAATTACTATATTTAACCTTGGATTTTGTAATAGGTTGAACAGAAAATAAAACTCTAACTATAACCCGCCTGATTTTAGCAGGGCAAGATGTAACCGCTACAGGGTAGAAAAAACATAAAAATCTATGTAATACAGAACTTGCCAGAATAATTAAACCAAGACTATAATTAACGCAATACAACCAACCGCCCAAGAAATTGAGTTTCTTGGGCGGTTTTATTTTTGGAGGAAAAGTTTATGAGTAAAGATTATGTTATGGATGATTTGGTAAAAGATTTTGAGCAAGGAACTTTGTCACCTAATAAATTTCATCATACTGAGCATGTAAAAATAGCTTGGTGGTATTTATCTAACTATTCTTTATTAGAAGCTTTGACACATTTTGTTACAGGGCTAAAAAGTTTTGCTAAAAGTTTAGGAAAAGAAAATCTTTATCATGAAACCGTTACTTGGGCATATATTTTGTTAATTAATGATCGATTAAATAAATGTGAGGAAAAATTGTCTTGGGATGAATTTGCTAAAAATAACGAAGATTTACTGGATAGAAAAAATAATCCTCTAGAAAATTATTATCAAACAGATAGCTTAAAGTCTGATCTAGCTAGACGAACATTTCTTTGGCCCGATAAACAAATAAAGCAATAATTGCAAACAAACTAAATTTTAGCAAAAAATGCAACTATTGAGGCTGTTTCTTGTTTTCTGTAAATAGATTTTTGGGCTATGCTTAAGCTTATAGCAAGGGCTATAAGCTTTGTAGAAAGAATAAGATAGCGGCTAAGGTAAAATACTTATCTAACCGTTTGCGACCCTATTTACAGAAATTTTTGGACAGTCCCCAACTAAAAACTATTTGGGTCTTTAATGGTTGCATTTTTAATTTTTTAACAACTGTTACCATAATTTCTGGTTTTAGCTACACTAATCTTCCATTACCAAACGTTTGTGCTTTACTTTATTAAAACCTCGTTGCACTTTTTTAGTATCTTGCTTCTTCTGTAAAAACTTGCTAACGCTTTGTTTTTCTGCTAGTTGTGTGGACTCTTCACGTAATTTTAGAAAACTATCATAACGCTCTTGCAGTAGTTCACCTTCGCTAATTGCTCCTAAGATTGCACATTTTGCTTCTTTAGTGTGGGTGCAATTTGAAAAATGACAACTAGCAGCAAGTTCCTCTAAATCTGAAAATGTGTCTGATAAACCATCTTCACTATACCAAAGATGTAATTCTCTCATTCCAGGAGTATCAATTAGCAATGCACCTTCAGGAGAGATAAACATTTTACGGGTTGTTGTTGTATGTTTTCCTCTAGAATCACTTTCGCGGACATCCGCAGTTTTTTGGATTTCTTCAGAAAATATTTTATTGATTATTGTAGATTTACCAACACCTGATGAGCCAGTAAAAGCATAAGTTGAGCCTTCTTTGATCATAGCTTTTAACTCATCAATTCCAACATCCAACTTAGCACTAACAAGAACAATTGGAACAGTACCTGCAATTGTTTGAACTTCTTTAAGTTTTTCTTCTATGTCCTCACATAAATCTATTTTATTTAACACTATTACAGGGTTTGCTTTACCCTCAAATACCATTATTAAGTAGCGTTCTAGACGGCGGATATTAAAATCACTATCTAAACCTTGGACAATAAAGACTATATCAACATTAGTTGCAACAACTTGTTCTTCAACGCGACGACCTACGATTTTACGTGAGAAAATAGATTTTCTAGGAAGAATTTGATGAATAACAGCTTTCTCTTCTTCTGGGAAGGCTTGAAAGGCTACCCAGTCGCCTACTTTGGGCAAATCTGCTGTTGAAGCAGCAAAATGCAACAACTTACCAGTAGTTTCTCCAATAATTTCACCAGATTTTGTATAGAGTAAGTATTGATGACGGTTTTCTAAGGCTACTCGGCCTATTTCAAATCCTGAAGATGCAAGTGAGGAAAAATGCCCTGCAAAAAAATCATTCCAACCTAATTTACTTAAATTTAAAAATTTCATATTTCCATTACTATGTATTACATTGGGGTTAAACCTAGAAGTTAGAGAGTTTTTTGGACTCTCTAACTTGTGATAATAAAACGCTTATGGTTAATTTACTACACCTTGATCAGTGATTTCTAAACCTCTATCAATAATGTCAATACCTTCCATTAGTTGCTCTTCAGTTATACACAAAGGAGGATTGGTAAAGAAATTATTCCAACGTACAAAAGTATAGAGTCCATTTTCACGGAAAAAGGCTGCTAATTTGGTCATTTCCGGCGATGTGCCGTTAAATGGTGCCATAGGTTCTTTAGTTTTACGGTTGCGAACTAGTTCAACAATTCCAAATAGTCCTATTGAGCGAGTTTCACCAATAGAAGGATGTTTTTCTGTCAACCTGGCTAATTCACGTTTTAAGATTTCACCCATACGACGGGCGTTTTCAATTAAATTATCTTGTTTATAAACTTCTATTGTTGCAAGTGCTGCTGCACAAGACATTGGATGCGAATTATAGGTTAACCCACCAGCAAAAACTTTGCTATTAAAAAATTCTGCAATTTCATCTTTAACAGCTAAAGCTCCCATAGGTAAATAAGCACTAGTTAAACCCTTAGCCATTGGCATTAAATCAGGAACAACTTTCCAATGATCTACCGCAAACCATTCACCAGTACGACCAAAACCGCTCATTACTTCATCACAAACTAGTAAAATGCCGTGTTTATCGCAAAGTGAGCGCAGGCCCTGCATATAACCATCTGGCGGGATAATAATGCCGTTTGTACCAGTTACAGATTCAACAAACATTGCTGCAATTGTATGAGGCCCTTCATACATCATTACTTCTTCAACATGATTTAAGCAATCAAGTGTGCAGGCATCAGCCATTTTGCAGAAATTACAACGATAACGATAAGGGTCAAATACTCGTAAAACTCCAGAAATAGCTGGCTCATTAGCCCAACGACGAGGATCACCTGTTAGGGTCATCGCTCCAGCCGTTGCTCCATGATAGCTACGATATCTGGCAATTAATTTATGTCGTCCAGTATAGGCTCTAGCCATCTTTATTGCATTTTCATTAGCTTCTGCTCCACCTAGTGTAAAGAAAAACTTATTAAGGCTACCAGGTGTAATTTCTGATAAAACTTGGCCTAAACGCGCCCGCGCTTCTGTTGCCATAAAAGGGTTAGCATAGGGAAGAGCATCAGCTTGTTTTTTTATTGCTTCAATTACTCGTTCATCACCATGACCAATGTTTACACACATAAGCTGGGAATTAAAATCTATAAATCTTTTTCCATCTGGTTGCCAAAAGTAAACGCCTTTGGCTTTGGCTACGGGGATAGGGTTAATTGTGGATTGGGCTGACCATTCATAAATACTATGTCTTTTGCAAAGTTCGATCATCTCATCGGCATTCATTACGCCGATTGTTGCTGCTGTCATGTGTTTTCCTCTCAATTAGTTTTGTCTTTAATAAGCTTAAAATATTAGCCAAAAAATTATAGCTTGAGTTAAAAATTTTTCCTATCCACGCGAAGGTTTAAATAAACTAGATGTTTCTGAGCGTGCAGTAAAATAACGATACCCAAGCAATACTAATATTAGTACCATAAATATTAGTGGTCGGCTAGTGTCTATTTTTACTGACATCCAATAGTGTATTGCTCCTAATATAGTTGCATGATAAGCAAAACGGTGTAACTTGCGCCAGCGTTGTCCGCCTAGTTGTTTAACCATTCTATTTGCTGAAGTTATAGCTAGTAAAATTAAAATTACAAATGCAACCATACCAACAGCTATATATTGACGCTTAAGGACATCGCTAATAATTTTAGCTATATCAAAAAACTTAGTTAACCATGCATAGGAAAGAAAATGTAAGAAAGCATAAAAGAAAGCAAATAACCCTAACATTCTTCTATATCTAGTTAAATTATGCCATTTAGTTATTTTACGTAGTGGAGTAATAGATAAAGTGATGATTAGAAAAATTAAGGCACAACTTCCAGTTGTATGAATTAGAAATTCCTGTGGATTTGCACCTAATTTTTGATGATAAGCATCCCAAAGCATTAATGTTAAAGGAATTAACCCATTGATGAAAATAATTATCTTGTTAAATTGTAAGTCTTTATTCATAGATTAATTAACTGCCCAGCGATAAATCACTGGGCTATTATCATATGCTCTTGAAAAGGGCATTGAAGGATTTTAATTTTTAGAATTTATAATCATTAGAAATTTTGTATTTACTCTATATTAATAATATTTATTTAAGTCCATACCATTATATAAGCTTGCTACTTGTTCGCCATATCCATTAAAAATGCTTGTGTCTCTATAAGAATATTCTCCAATACGTCTTTCTTCGGCTTGGCTCCAACGTGGGTGAGAGACTTTTGGATTAACATTAGCATAAAAACCGTATTCACTAGGTGCTTCTAAATTCCAAGTAGTGACTGGCTGACGATCTACTAATTTAATTTTCACTATGGATTTAATACTCTTAAACCCATATTTCCAAGGAACTACTAAGCGAATAGGCGCACCATTAGCAGGAAGTAAAACTTTTCCATAAAGTCCAACAGCTAAAATTGTCAGTGGGTGCAATGCTTCATCCATTCGCAGACCTTCTTTATAAGGCCAATCCAACACGCTAAAAAAAGACATTGGCCCAGTTTTTTGGTTTGGCATTCTTTCAGGATCCACTAGCGTTTCAAAGGTTACATATTTAGCACTTGACAGGGGTTCAACTTGTTCAAGTAATTTTCCTAGCGGCAGCCCTACCCAAGGAATAACCATTGACCAAGTTTCTACGCAACGTAGTCTATAAGTGCGTTCTTCAAGTGGAGCGATTCGGAAAATTTCGTCTAAATCAAAGGTTTTTGGTTTATTTGCTAAACCTTCAATGGTTAGCGTCCATGGTCTAGCAACAAATTTTTTTGCTGCTCGTGCTACCCCATTTTTAGAAGTAGAAAACTCATAGAAATTATTGTAATTAGTTATATCAATAAAATCTGTAGGCTCATCGCCATTTAAGTTTAATGGGACACTAGAAGGTTTAAGGTCTAAAATTTTATCTTGGCTGACAACAGTTTTTTCTTCAGGAACAAAGAGTTGACGATAGGCAAACCCTGTAGCCACAGTGCTAGCAGCCAAAGCACCAGCACGAATAAAGTTACGTCTAGAAAAATAAGTCTTTTCTTCTGTTATTTCACTGGCTTTAATATCTTCTGGTTTTTTAATTAACATAATATTTAAGCTATAAAAAATCTTTTAATATTTACTCTTTAATAATCAGTCTAAAAGGCTAATTATTCCACAGGCTTGAGAGAAAGTTAAAGCGTGTTTTCACAGGCAGTTATCTAGTTAAAATTTGTTTGTAAAAATTTGCCTAAAAATAAGTCTAGGGACTTTGTGATTTTTTTCACTTGACACTTAATTACTAACTGAATTAGCATGATGGCAGTTGAGCTAGTGAAAATTTTCTCAAGCTCATAACTTGTTGATGGAGAATAAGAAAATGCAAGTAGCAACCTTAAAAAGAGTGACCCGACCTTTTGAAGCTTACTTTAATATTAATCAACCTGAGTTAAGCGAAAGAATCGAAGCAATTCGACGCGAGTTAGGGGATGAGTTAGTAATTCTAGGGCATCACTATCAACGTGATGACGTGATTTGTCACTCAGATCTTAGAGGTGACTCTTTTAAGCTTTCAGAAATGGCTGCAAAGCGTTCGGCTGAATATATTATTTTTTGTGGTGTGCATTTTATGGCTGAATCAGCAGACATTTTAAGCAAATCCCATCAAAAAGTAATTTTGCCAGATTTAGCCGCAGGTTGCTCAATGGCTGATATGGCAACAATTGATCAAGTGGAAACAGCTTGGGAAGAACTAGCAGACTTAGGTATTACATCTATTTTACCTATTACTTATATGAATTCTACTGCTGCTGTAAAAGCTTTTTGTGGTGAACGTGGTGGGGCGGTTTGTACTTCTTCAAATGCTAAAGGGATTTTTGATTGGGCTTGGGGACAAAGAGAAAAGATTTTCTTTTTCCCTGATCAACACCTAGGCCGTAATACTGCTTTTGCTAAAGGTATCCCATTAGAAGAAATGGTAGTTTGGGATCCTTATCAAGAACTTGGTGGAAATAGCCAGGAAGCTTTAGAAAAAGCTAAAATTATTTTATGGAAAGGACATTGTTCTGTACATAATCGTTTTCAACCTTGGCATGTTGATGATGTTCGCAAAGAACACCCTGGAATTAATGTTTTAGTGCATCCTGAATGCCGTTGGGAAGTAGTTCAAAAAGCTGATTTTGCTGGATCGACCGAATATATTATTAAAATGATTGCCAATAGTGAACCAGGTAGTCAATGGGCAATAGGTACAGAAGTTAACTTAGTAAATCGTCTAAAAAATGAATATCCTGACCGATTTGTTAGACTTCTTTCCCCAGATCTTTGTATGTGTTCAACTATGTTTCGTATTGCTCCAGAAAATCTACTTTGGGCATTAGATAACTTAAAAGCTGGTGAAATTGTTAATCAAATAGTTGTTCCAGAAAAGGTTGCTCATTGGGCTAGAGTAGCACTAGATCGTATGCTAGCTGTCCAATAGAATAAGCAATTTTTCTTAAGACTTGTCTATCAAACCTAACCAAATGTTTGTTGGGTTTGATAGGCATTTTCATTTTTAGCTCAATCCTAAAACTATAAAATTCTCTCAAGCAAATCTGAGAAAAATTTCCCACTTTAAAATATATATGTTATAGTTTCGCTATTAGAAGTAACTAGTGTAGTTTCTATACTTCTTTTTACAAAAACAGAATTCCATATAGCAATTTTTAGGAAAATTTTAACATAAGCCTTTATTAATAATAGTTTTACAAATCATTGAGATTTAATTTCTATTAAGTTTTGGAAAGGTTTGTGGAGCAAAATTTGCTAGTAAGCAGATTGTTAAAAAATAGAGAGGAATTAATTAGTGGCAAAAGAGAAACTTAAAGCAACATTTTGGGCAATATTAGTAACAGCTTTGTTGGCAATAATGATTGTATTAGGTTCACGTCGTTTAGCACATTTTGACGCTGCATTGGTCGGTTATACTTTTGCAGTTTTATTTGCTGTCTTTGGTTTAACTTATCGCTATTCAATGTGGCTTCAAAGACCCCCAACAGCACTTTATTGGAAACGAGGCTGGGAAACTTTCTTATCTCCAAAATACCTAGTTACTAATATTAAGCATTGGTTTGAGCGAGTAGGCTTAAACTTTCTGTTTAACCGCTTTATTTATAAAAGAGATAAATTTAGATGGGTAGCACATTGGTTTATTATGTGGGGTTGTTTGCTGGCAACAGCAATAACTTTTCCTTTGGTTTTTGGTTGGATTCACTTTGAAACCGTCCCAGAAAATATAGCTTGGTATCGAACATATTTTTTTGGTTTTCCTATGTTTGATTTTCCAACAGAGTCTATTGTAGGTTTTTTTATCTTTCATGGATTAGTCTGGGCCTCAATAGCTGTAATTATTGGGGTAGTAGTCGCAATGAGGCGACGAATGAGAGATCATGGAGCCGCTGCTTTACAGCAATTTGGAGAAGATTTTTTACCTCTAATACTACTTTTTGCTATTAGTATTACAGGATTAATGCTTACGGTTAGCTATAGCTGGATGAAAGGTTATGGTTATGATTTTCTAGCTATTTTTCATGCTATAACCGTCATATTTACATTGCTTTGGCTTCCATTTGGTAAATTTTTCCATATTTTTCAAAGACCTGCGCAACTAGGAGTTAGTTTTTATAAAGAAATAGGAAAACAAGAAGCTATGGCTTGTTGTAGTAATTGCGGACAAGAGTTTGCTTCACAAATGCATGTCAAAGATTTAATTGAAGTGGAAAAACAATTAGGTTATCGCTATGAGATGGATAATCAAAAATTTAAACATTACCAATGGGTTTGTCCTCCTTGTCGCCGTCGTACATTGGCAATTGCTCAGGGCAAGCTTTGGAATTATAAAGATTAAGGACTATTTAACTTATGGCAACAATACTAGGTGATCCAACAAAATTAGTTGAACAATTTGGCCCAAATCTAGCATTTAATCGAGGTCAACAATTAGCAACAGCAATTGAACCTGATTGTTTAGTTAAAACTCACTGTTGTTTTTGTGGTCAACAATGCGGCATACAACTTAAGGTAAAAGATAATGTGGTAATTGGCTTTGAACCTAGAGAAGATTTTCCATTTAACCATGGAATGCTTTGCCCAAAGGGGGTTAAGCGTTATTTACAAGGCGCACATCCTGACCGTTTGTTAACAGCTTATCGTCGTAGCAATAGCCCAAGTGGTTTTGAATCAATTAGTTACAATGAAGCAATCAAAATTGTAGCCCAAGAAATTAATCGTATTCAATCACAATATGGGAAAGATGCTTTTGGCGTTCTTAGTGGGGCAAGTCTTACTACAGAAAAGGCTTATTTAATGGGTAAATTTGCTCGAACCTGCTTAAAAACACCATACATTGATTATAATGGTCGGCTTTGTATGGTTAGTGCTGGAGCCGCTA
>Ga0268299_1001587_pt1 | contig 37253 bp, 34 predicted proteins | sample NOBtaG_FD_193484 | JGI IMG/M metagenome (GOLD analysis project Ga0268299, IMG submission 193484) | Activated sludge microbial communities from bioreactor in Nijmegen, Gelderland, Netherland - NOB reactor | ecosystem: Engineered > Bioreactor > Aerobic > Activated sludge | place: Netherlands... | reverse complement strand
CACCTCGACATCGACCGTACCGCCCTCGGGGGTGTACTTGACCGCGTTGTCCAGCAGGTTGCGCACCAGGATGCGCGCCGCGTCCGGGTGACCCGGGAACGCGCCCTCGTCAGCACGCGACACGCCAATGTCGATGCGCCGCGACTGCGCGGCTCCAGCGATGTCAGCCACGGCCTGCTTGACCAGCTCGGACAGCGCCACCGGATGCGGCCGTTGCCCACCGGCCGCGCTGGCCTGGTGTCGCGCCAGCACCAGCAGTTGCTCGACCAGCCGCGTGGCGCGGTCGATGCCCGCGTGCAGCCGGGCCACCGCCAGCTCGCGCGTGCCATCGTCGGATGCCCGCTGCAGGCCTTGCACCTGCAGCTTCAGCGCTGCCAACGGCGATCGAAGCTCGTGAGCCGCATCGGCGACGAAGCTCTTCTGCGCATCGAAGGCCTGGCGGACGCGGGCGAACAGCAGGTTCAGTTCGTGCACCAGCGGCCGCACTTCATCCGGCAAGCCCGCCTCGCTGACCTCGTTGAGGTCGTCGGCCTGCCGCTCGGAAACCTGGCGACGAACGCGCTGCACGGGCGCCAGCGAACTGCTGATCACCCACCACACGAGCAGCATCGACAAAGGCGCCATGACCGCGATCGGCGCGGCTGTGCGCAACGCCAGCGTTCCCGCCATTTCGCGGCGTGCCGCCATGTCCTGCGCGACCTGGATCACCTGTGCGCCGGACCGCATGGTGAATACGCGATAAGTCGTGCCGCGGGCCGGCACGTCGGAGAAGCCCATCGTCTCCCGCCGGGGGATGGCCGCACGCGCCGACTGGAACACCCGCAGGCCGTCCTGCGTCCAGACCTGAACCACGAAGTCATAGCTTTCGTCGTGGGCCTCATCGTCGTCATGCCCCGCTGCCGTCTGTCGCGGCAGACCCGAGCGCAGCGACAACGCCGTCTGCTGCATGTGGTAGTCGAAGATCTCGTCGGCCTCGGCCCGCGCCGTCCGGTAGGCGACGATGGCCTGTACCAGCGCGGTGACCACGATCACCGCCAGCAGCAGCCACAGCAGGCGGGCGCGCAGGGAGTGCGGCGGTTGAAGGCTCATCCGGACATCCGCGCGTGCTGCCGCTCAGACCTTGGGGACCATGTAGCCCACGCCGCGCACGTTCTGGATCATTTCCGTGCCCAGCTTGCGACGCAGGCCGTGGATGTAGACCTCGACTGCGTTGCTGCTGATTTCGTCCTTCCAGCCATAGAGCTTCTCCTCGAGCTGGGTACGCGACAGCACCAGTCCCGGCCGTGCCAGCAGCGGCTCGAGCACCGCCCACTCGCGTGCCGACAGCACCACGGGCTCGCCACGCACCGCCACTTCGCGCGTGGCGGGGTTGATGCTCACGCCCTTGTGCTCGTAGACCGGTTCCGCACGCCCTGCGGCGCGCCGCATCAGCGCTCGGATGCGGGCGAGCAGTTCGTCGAGGTCGTAAGGCTTGAGCACGTAGTCGTCGGCGCCGGCATCCAGACCTTCGATGCGCTGCTGGATGGAGTCGCGCGCGGTGGCGATCAACACCGGGATGCGCTCCTTGCGTGTGCGCAGATCCCTCAGCACGGCCAGGCCGTCGCGGCGCGGCAGTCCGAGGTCGAGCAGCACGAGGTCATAGGTCTGGGTGCGCAGCGCCGTGTCGGCCATCTCGCCGTCCTTGACCCAGTCCACCGCGTAGTGTTCGGCGCGCAGCAGGTCCAGGACGGCTTCGCCGATCATCGTGTCGTCTTCGACGAGAAGCAGTCTCATGATGCAGGGTGGGGTGGCTCCGAGGCGCCAGCGGAACGGCGTGCCGCACGGTCCATCCGTCCTGCGTGCACCATTCCAACCACCAGCATAGCGGCAGTGCCGCCCAGCAGTGCCAGCGCGAAGAGCCCGCCCAGCAGCCACAGCAGCGGCACGCCCACGACGAAGATCAGCAACGCCAGGGCGGCCCGAGCCGTACGGCGCCACCATGGCAGGGGCGTGATGTCGATCACCCGCTGCGTGTGCACGCGGGGCAGGTGCAGGTAGATGGTGCTCATGGCGTACCCTTTCCAGTCGTCTCGGCGGGGCGGCACCCTGCCGCCTCGTCCTTCGAGGCAATCTATGGAGAGGCACTTAGGCGGGGCTTAATGGGACGCCCGCGCGGACGAGCCCATGACGTCGCGATGCGTGGATGACGAAGGTCACCGCCCGCCAGAAGACCCGAGGCACTTCGCGGCGAGGCCGGCCCATGCCATGCTTTGTGCGCTGCCCACCATGGACATCTCGGCCCTGCTCCACACCCACATCTACGCCGCCATCGTGCTGGGCAGCCTGGTCGAAGGCGAGACCACGGTGGTACTGGCCGGCTTCGCCGCCCACCAGGGTTACGCGCCATGGTGGGCGGTGACCCTGCTGGCCGCGGTGATCAACTTTGCGTGGGACCAGACCCTGTTCGCCCTCGGCCGTTGGCGCGGCGACTGGGTGCTGAGCAAAGCGCCGCGCCTGCGCGATGGCGTGCAACGCATCTCGCCGCTGATCCATCGCCATCGCCGTCGGGTGGTGTTCGGCGTGCGCTTCATGTACGGGTTGCGCACGGCCGGCCCGATTGCGCTCGGCCTCGCGCGGATCCCCTGGCCCGACTTCCTGCTCTTCAACGCGCTCGGGGCAGTTGTCTGGGCGACCGCGTTCGCGGGGCTGGGCTATGCGTTCGGCAACGCCATCGCGCGGGTCATCGGCGTGGCGGCGCACTACGAAGCGCTGGCCGTGCTGGCGATCCTGCTGCTCGGCAGCATGGCCTACGGCATCGCTCGCTGGCGGCGTGGACGCTTGCGCGCGACGCGGGCGCCCGGACCCGAGGGTGGCGCCGACCTGCCACACGAGTCGATGAACCATTAAGTCTCGATTAAGCAACGGCTCTACAGAATCCGGTCGTCATCCATGGGAAGCGGCCGTGGCCCTGCGAGCCACGCCCGATGACGAGGGTCATCGGAATGGGTGCCATCCGGCACTGGCCCGCGATGCGCCCGCACGAGCATCCTCCGGGCTGCCGCCCGACGAGATTGCCGACGATCCCATGCAACGTCCCCCCGCCAGCAACCCACCTCGCCGGGTGCCACCGTGGGTACCGGCGACCCCATGGTCACTCCTCGGGCTCGTCCTGTCGGTCGTTCTGGTGATCTTCGCCGCCGATCTGATCGTCCTGACGGTCACCGAGCGATGGTGGCATCACGGCCTCGGTGAATGGACCGAGATCCTGGTCGACGATGCCGCGCTGAGCCTGCTGTGCGCTGCCGTGCTGGTACCGGTGCTCAGGGGCTGGCAGCGGCGGGCTCACCTTGCCGAGCGGGCGATGGACATCGCCAGCGACGGGTTCGTGGTGATGGACATGCACAAGCGGGTGGTTCGTACCAACGAGGGCTACCGTGCGATGCTCGGCCGTGCCGGGGAAAGATTGTCCGGAAGGAGCCTGTCCGAGCTCTCGCATCGCGACGCCGCGACAACGATCGACGAGCAGTTGGAAGAGGCACGACGCCTGGGGGTGAACCGCAGTTTCTCCTTGCAATCGCGTGTCGACGGCAGCAGCCTGCCGGTGCAGATGACCACGGCCTGGCTCGCCGACCTCGGTTGCTTCGCCGCCTTCGTTCGCGACGAGTCCACGCGCGTCGAGGCCGAGACCCGGCTGCGCGAACAGGCCGCCGCGACGCGACGCCTGCTGGATGCGATGGCCGAAGGTGTGCTCGGGTTCGATGACCAAGGTCGCTGCAGCTTCGCCAACCGTTCGGCGGCGCGCATGCTCGGCCATCGCAGCTCCGCTGCGCTGGTGGGCCGTGGCGTGACCAGCTTCTTCGTCGCCGGGTTGCCGGACCGCGAGCTTGTGTGGCTTCGAACCGCCGAGCAAATCGGCAGCCGGGAGCTTTCGATGCGCCGCGCGGACGGCACCGTTCTCGCCGTCGACTGCAGCTGCCACGCCCTCGAGCACGACGACCGATCGTCGGGCCACGTCGTCACTTTCATCGACATCGGCGAGCGCATCAGCGCCCGATCCGAACGCGACCGGACGGCACGGCAGTTGCGCGACACCTTCGAGCTCGCACCCGTCGGCATGGCCCGCATCGCGCTCGACGGCCGCTTCGCCGAGGTCAACGGAGCGCTGGCGGAGACTCTCGGCCGGACCCGGGACGAACTGCTGGCCCTGCACTGGCAGCAGGTCACCCGCCCCGAAGACCTCCCTCCCGAAACCGCCCGCATCCGGCGACTGCTGCGCGGCGAGGAACCTCGCTACTCGATCGAAAAACGCATGCTGCGCGGCGACGGATCCGTGATCTGGGTGCTGCAGGCCGTGACGCTGGTGCGCGACGCCGACGATCGTCCGGACTATCTTGTCGCGGTCACCAAGGACATCAGCGCGCGCAAGCAGGCCGAGGCCGCGGTCAGGGCCGCCGACGTGGCGCTGAGGGCGAATGCCGCCAAGACACAGTTCCTCTCGCGCATGAGCCACGAGTTGCGCACGCCGCTGAACGCCGTGCTGGGGTTTGCCCAGCTGCTCCGGCTGGACCGCCAGCATCCTCTGCCTGCCGAGGCTGCGCATCGCGTCCAGATGATCGAGCAGGCCGGCGCTCATCTGCTCGCGTTGATCGGCGACGTGCTCGACCTCTCCCGCATCGAAGCCGGCCAGCTGCAGGTCTCACCCGAGGTGGTCGACGTTGCCGAAGTCGCCGCAGAGTGCAGCACCATGTTGCGCGCGCAGGCGGACGCCAAGGGCGTTGATGTTGTTCTGCAGGGCCACAGCGCGCACGGTTCGCCGCGTGCGCTGGTTCGGGCCGACCGCGTCCGGCTGCGCCAGGTTCTTCTGAACCTGCTGTCCAACGCCATCAAGTACAACCGCCCTGGCGGCAAGGCCAGCGTCGAGTGGAAGCCGCAGGAATCCCATTGCGAGATCCGCGTCGTCGACAACGGCGTCGGCATGAGCGACGCCCAGCAAGCTCATCTGTTCGAGCCCTTCAACCGCCTTGGCGCGGAGCGCTCCGGGATCGAGGGCACCGGCATCGGCCTCGTGCTCGCACGCCATCTGGCGCAGTTGATGGGCGGAGACCTCGGCGTGCAAAGCCGCAGCGACATCGGCACCACCGTGACCCTGACGCTCGACGGGGCAGAGCCGACCGCCGCAGGCATCGACGATACGCACCCGACGACCTTGCCGGCGTCGCTGGGCCACTTGCGCGTGCTCTATGCCGAAGACAACCAGGTCAACGTCGAGATCGTTCGTGGCGCCCTGCAGGCCCGACCGGCCTTCGCGCTCCGCGTGGCCAGCTCCGGCTCGCAGGCCCTCGCCCTGGCGCGTGCTGATGTGCCCGATCTGATGCTGGTCGACATGCATCTCGGCGACACCACCGGCCTGGAACTGGCCACGGCGCTGCTCGCGGACCCAAGAACGCGAGGCATCAGGTTGGTGGCCCTGTCCGCGGACGCGCTGCCGGCCCAGATCGATGCCGCCTTGCGGCTGGGCTTCGAGGCCTATCTGACGAAACCCGTGGACGTTGCGCAGCTTCTGCGCGTGCTCGATGGTGCGGCCGGTGGCTGACAGTCGGCTCGGGCTCGACCTGAGGCCCGCCTGGCGGCGCATTCCGCGCGCAGTGTGGGTCCTTGGCGGGGTCAGCCTCTTCATGGACATGTCGTCCGAACTCGTGCATGCCATCCTGCCGGTCTACCTTACCGGGGTGCTCGGCCTGTCGGTGCTGGCCGTGGGGCTCATCGAGGGCATCGCCGAAGCCACGGCCTCGATGCTCAAGGTGGTGTCGGGTTTCGTCTCCGACCGCGTCGCTCGGCGCAAGCCGCTCGCCCTGCTCGGCTACGGACTCGCAGCGCTGACCAAGCCGGTGTTCCCGCTGGCCGAGTCCGCCATCGGCGTGGTCACGGCGCGTTTCGTCGACCGCATCGGCAAGGGCATCCGCGGTGCGCCGCGCGACGCCATCGTCGCTGACGTGACGCCCGTCGCCCTTCGCGACGCCGCCTATGGCTTGCGCCAGGGCCTGGACACCGTCGGCGCTTTCCTCGGCCCGCTGCTGGCCATGGTGTTCCTGTGGCTGTGGGCTGGCGACATGCGCGCGGTGTTGTGGGTGGCGGTGGTGCCGGCAATGATCGCTGTCGCCTTGCTGGCCTTCGGTGTCGACGAGCCCGCAGCGACGGTGATCGAACCCGCATCCGCTCGACCGTCGCGGCCAGACTGGACGAGCCTGTGGGCGGGGGTGCGCGCGCTGCCGGCCTCGTTCCGCCACCTGCTTGTGCTCGCCGCCCTGTTCGCGCTGGCGCGTCTGTCGGAGGCCTTCCTGGTTTTGCGGGCTCAACAGGATGGGTTGGCGCTGGTCTGGATCCCGCTCGTGCTGATCGTCATGAGCGTCACCTACTCCCTGGTGTCGTACCCGGCCGGCGCCTATGCGCCACGGCTCGGCCGGCGCACCTTGTTGGCCGCTTCGCTGCTGGTGCTGGCCGCCGCCCAAGCCGTACTCGCGTGCTTGCCCGGCAGCGCAGGGCTCTGGCTCGGCGTGGTGCTGTACGGGCTGCACATGGGCTTGTCGCAGGGCGGCTTGGCGGCCGCCGTCGCAGAGCAGGCGCCTCCGGAACTGCGGGCCACGGCCTTCGGCTTGTTCCACTTCGTCACCGGGCTCTTCCAACTGATGGGGGCAGCACTGGCGGGATGGCTGTGGACCCGGTACGGCAGTGCGGTGGCTTTCGCTTCCGGCGCCATGTGGTCGCTGCTGGCGATGAGTGCGCTGGCGATAACGCGTACAACGCACGCGCCGGCGCCACAGCCCTGAACGGGTCCGCCTTCGGTGTCGACGACCTGACGGCGCACATACGGATCGTTACCGGCTCCTTGCGCACGTTAAGGCCGACCTAAGCCGGCGACCACGAACCTGCCGGAGCGCGTCGCAGCGCCTGCCGCCACGCGCACCCGACTCATCCGAAGGAGAACATCATGCGAAGCATTCATTCGATCGGCCGCGTCGCGATCGCAGTCCTCGCCGTCTCGTCCCTGGTTGCCGCCTGCGGCGGCGGCAGCAGCGCCACGCCCGCCGCCGCTTCCAAACCGACCACGGCCGTCTACTTCACCGACGACTTCTCCGCGGCCTACGATGCGGTGTGGCTCAGCATCACCCGCGTGACCGTCGTCAGCCCGGGTGCGGAGACGGAACTCGTGGCGTACGCGCCCGCCAGACTGATCAACGTGCCCACTCTGCGCCGTGCTGGGACGCTGGTCGCTACCACTGTCATTCCCACCACGGCGACGGCTTTGCGCGTCTACGTCGACCCGCAAGCCCGCCTTCAGAAGACTGACGGCACGCTGATGGACGTGAGCCTCGTCGCGCCGAACGGCCGGCTGGAGTTCCAGCTCGACAGCTGGAATGCCTCCTCCGGAGCGCTGGCGCTCGACTTCGACCTCCCCCGCTTCACGCTCCAGGGCAACACGCTGGTACCGGCCACCCGTCTGGCCAACGCCAGCGACTACGGTGGCTGGAACCGCCGCGACACCGAGGTCAAAGGCACGGTGGCGCAGGCCGGCGCGACCAGCCTCGTCATCGACACGAAGTCGATGGGACGGCGCACCGTCCTGATCGACGCCAACACCACCTTCGTATCCAGTCGTTCGAACAGCTGGAGACCAGCGATCGGAGACAGCGTGGAAGTCAAGGTTGCCGTGGCCGGGCAGGGAGCGGACGGCCTCCAGTTCACGGCGCAGGTCATCGAGGATCGAAGCGCCGCTTCCCCGAACACCATCAAGGTCGAAGGAAGAATCAAAGCCGTCAACGGCACCGTCGTCACCGCGTCGATCGACCACAGCGAGGACAGCGCCGCGCTCGGGATGCTGAGCTTCGACACCGCGGGCGCGACTTTCACTCGCGGCAAGGTCGCAGCGCTCGCGGTCGGCGTGCGCATCGAGGCATACCTGACCCAGGGCGCCACCGCATGGACAGCGAACGTGGTGGAAATTGAAGGTGCCTCCAAGGAGGGCAATCGAGGAGACGCACAGGTCTATGCCGAACTGCAGGGGCACATCGTCTCGGTCGCCGGCACCGCCGTTGTGGTGAGGGTCATCCATCAGGAGCACTTCACCGGCATCGCCGCCGGAAGCAACGTGAGCATCGACCTCGCCGGCGGGCGCTTCGACAGCGGGGCCGTCAGCTGCCTCGCGGCCGGGCTGCCCATCGAGATCAAGGGCTCTGTCAGTGCCGTGGGCGCCCTGCAACCGGTGGAAGTCAGCGTCGGCGGAGCATGCGCCGCTGCGTACCCCGCCACGGACGGCGGCGACCAATCCGGCTACCAGGATCCGCCGGTGACCTCGGGCTCGATCGACGCCGAGGGCAGCATTACCGGGCTGCGCAGCGGCGAGTTCGACATCTCGGTGTTCGACCTCGACAACCGCGAATCCGCGGCGGCGGCGCTGATCGTGCGTTACAACGCCAACACCGCCTTCATCGGCATCACGCCGGCCGCGCTCGCAGTCGGCGGGTTCGTGGAAGTCAAGGGGGACCTCGCCAATGGCGTCGTGACGGCAACGAGGATCGAGTTGCACTGATGTCTTCTAGCGCGGCGGCATTAAGCAACGATTAAGCCGTCGGCAGCGAAGCTACCTCCCGGCGGCGGCAACCAAGCCTCTCGCGAATGCATCGGGAGGCACGGGTTGCCAGAAGGTGGACTGAAGCTGGTGGTCGAGGCCGCCGATGACGCGGCACTCGATCGGCGGCTTGGCTTGAGCGTTTCGCCGTCCGTGCGGACGTCGCGTGCGACCGCGGTTGCATTGGGCATGCTCGCGTTCGCCTTCGTCTGGCTCGCTCACCTCAACTACGCGAGCCTCGTGCCTCCGACCGACGACCTGGAGCAACTCACTTGGTCGCGCTCGCTGGAGTGGGGCTACTACAAGCATCCGCCCCTGCCAACGTGGCTCCTGTGGCCGGCGCTGCGAGTCTTCGGCTGGTCGGCCTGGACCGTCTACCTCGCTGGAGCTGCCACCACCTTGGCCGCGTTCTGGATCTTCTGGCGCCTGCTGGTTCGCCTGCGCGGCGAATCCTATGCCTTGGTCGCCCTGCTCGCTGCCGCGTGCATTTCCTACTACAACGGCCGGCTCTACTACTACAACCACAACGTGGTACTTCTGCTGGCGAATGCGGCATGCGCAGCGTTGACCTGGCAGGCATTTGCGACGCAGCGCCTACGCTGGTGGGTCGCGCTCGGGCTGGCCGTCGGCCTGGGTGCGCTGGCGAAGTACCAGGTCGCCGTGACGGCGGCGAGCATCTTGGTCTTCGCCACACACCAACGTGCATGGCAGCATCGCACCCATCGACGCGGAATCGTCCTTGCCGCGCTGGTCGCGGGTTTGCTCTTCGCGCCCCATTTGGCGTGGCTTCGCACACATGGATTCGCACCGCTGCACTACGCCGTCGAGTCGTCGCTCGGTGCAAACCTCGGGCCGCTCGCGCGCATCGTCGACACCCTGAACTGGTTGCTCGATCAATTGCTCAACCGAGCGCTGCCGGCCTGGCTTCTGCTTGGTCTGGCCGCGTGGCTCGCACGCCGCGCACCGGTCGTAGGCGAGTTCCCGATGCGCCAAGGCACGCAAGGATCTGCGGCGCGGGCGCTCTTGCTCTCGTGGGGAGCTGTGCCGCTGTTGTTCATGCCTATCGTCGGCCTGTTCGCCGGCGCGGACTTGCAGAAGCACTGGGGCACGCCGTTCCTGCTTTTCGCCGTGCCCGCAGTCCTCGAACTGGCGCCGCGGCGATGGAGGTTGCCGGCCTCCAGGGCCCCACTGCTGACGGCATTCGTCGCCGTGCAGGGACTGTTGCTCGTGTCGAGCCACCTCACCTCGCCGCTGGGCCCGCAGGCGATGCGGGATTCGCACTGGCGACACTTCGACGCGCGCCGTGCCGCCCTGACAATCGGTGACGCAGCCAGGAATCAACTGGGCGGTCCGATTCGCGTCGTGAGTGGCCCCGCGGCCATCGCTGGCGCACTCGCATTGGAGTGGCCCGAGTCTCCGCTGGTGCTGATCGACGGTCGGCTGGACCGCAGCCCTTGGATCGACGAATCGCTGCTCCGGGCTTGCGGATGGGTCCAACTGATCGACGCAGGTGCGCCGCAGGCTGCGACACCCGTCGGTTCAGCCCTGCCCGGCTGGCGGTGGCTCGTGGTCCCACCCGAAGGTGCCGTCGCCACGAGCACGTGCAGGCCCGTAAGTCGCCGTTAAGGCCCGTTTTCCAACACTCTGGAGAAAGGGCACCACTGCCAGATGGATCAGACCTTCGTTCCGCGCATCGCGACCGCGCCAACGCCGATCGTCACCGGCTTAGCCTTTGCCTCGACCACCGCACAAAGGCCCTTCGAATCGAAGGCTCGCGACTCCGGCGCCGAACCCACTCTGTCCTGCGTGCTGCCTTGCCGGAACGAAGGGCCCAATCTGGCTCTATTGATGCCGAGGTTGATCGGCGAGGTCAGCAAGCTCTCGCACCAGTGGGAGGTGATCGTCGTCGACGACGGCAGCAACGACGACACGTCGGCCGCACTGTTCGAATGGGCCCAAGTCGATGGCATCCGCGTGATCCAGCTGTCGCGCAACTTCGGCAAGGAGGCGGCGCTGACTGCGGGCGTGAAGGCGGCGGCTGGCGACGTGGTGGTGACCATGGACGCCGACGGCCAGCACGAGCCGTCGTTGATCGCCGCGATGCTTGAGAAGTGGCGCGAAGGCGCCGACGTGGCCTATGCACAGCGCGTGCACCGCCACGACGAAAGTCTGGTCAAACGCACGGGTACGCACCTCTTCTACTCCCTACTCAACCGCTCCGACCGCTTCGACGTGCCGGCGGGCGCCGGGGACTTCCGCCTGATGGACCGCAGCGTGGTCAACGCGCTGCTGGCGCTGCCCGAGCGCAACCGATTCCTCAAGGGCCTGTACGCCTGGGTAGGCTTTCGCGCCGTAGCGGTTCCCTACTCGCCGGCACCCCGCTTGAATGGCCGCAGCCACTTCAGCTTTGCACGTCTGCTGCGCTTGTCGCTCGATGGCCTGACCTCGTTCACTACCTGGCCGCTGCGCGCCGTGAGTCTGGTCGGCTTCATGCTGGCAGTGGTCTCGTTTGCCTACGGCACCTATCTGACGGTGAGCTACTTCCTCAACGGGCACCACATCGACGGCTGGACGACGATCGTGGTCGCGCTGATGCTTTTCTCGGGCATCCAACTCGTCAGCCTCGGCGTCGTCGGCGAGTACGTCGGTCGCATCTTCGAAGAGGTCAAGCAAAGGCCGCTCTACGTGGTCAGGCGCGAAATGGGCCAAGGCATCGGCGTCGGCGTCGGCGTCGGCGAACGATGACGCTGCTCCCATCGGCAAAGCGGCGATCAACCGCGGCGGTGACACTGGCCGTGGGGGCCTGGCTGACGGCATTGGCATGGACTCGACCTCTGCTGCTGCCTGACGAAGGCCGCTATGTGGGCGTGGCGTGGGAGATGTTGCGCGGCGGAGACTGGCTGACGCCGACCCTGAACGGGCTGCCGTACTTCCACAAGCCGCCGCTGTTCTACTGGATCACAGCCGCCTCGATGGGCGTGTTCGGCCCCGGCGAATGGTCGGCTCGCTTGGCGCCGCTGATCGGGTCGTGGCTTGCAGCGATGACGGGCTTCGTGTTCACCCGCCGCTGGTGGGGCGAGCGAGCCGCGTGGCTTGCGCTGGTGTCGCTCCTGTCGATGCCGCTGTTTTACCTGGGTGGCCAATTCGCCAACATGGACATGCTGGTGGCCGGCTTGATCACGGCGGCAATCGCCATGCTGGCGCATGCGGCGCTGGAGTTCGAGGCTGGGTTGTCCCATCGGCGCGCGGTATGGCTTGGCTACGCCCTCGCCGGGCTGGCGATCCTCGCAAAGGGGTTGATCGGCGCCGTTCTCCCCGCGCTGGTGATCGCAGGGTGGCTCGTGGGCAGTCGCCGTTGGCGCACCGCGCATGCGCTCTGTTCAGGCATCGGAGCGCTCATGTTGCTCTTGATCGCCGCGCCGTGGTTCCTGGCCATGCAGGCGCGTTTCCCGCAGTTTGTGGACTACTTCTTCGTCGTCCAGCACTTCAAGCGCTATGCAACGGGTGGCTTCAACAACGTACAGCCGTGGTGGTACTACCCGGCGGTGCTGCTGGTGTTCAGCCTGCCCTGGCTCCGCTGGCTGGGGGCGCAGCTTGGACGCGGGCGCCGGTCGGACCCAGAGCACGACGATGTGCGGCGCCTCGCCATCTGGTGGCTCGTCGTCGTTGTCGGGTTCTTTTCGCTTCCCAGGAGCAAGCTGCTCGGCTACGTGCTGCCCGCGCTGCTGCCGCTGGCGCTGCTGATCGCCGACGGCGTGCAGACGACAGATACGCGGGTCGGCACCCCCTCGCAGCGCGCTTGGCTCTGGGCCTGCTGCGTGGGGGCGGCCATCAGTGTGACGGCCGTGGCCACCTTTGCACTTCACCCTACACGCTCGACACGCGAAATCGCCAATGTGCTGCGCCAGAAAGCGGCTCCCGGTGAACCCGTGGTGATGATCGGAGGCTACTGGTTCGACCTCCCGCAGTACGCGCACCTGCGCGAGCCCGTAACGGTCGTCGATGACTGGTCGAGGTTGGACGTGCAGCACCAAGACAACTGGCGCAAAGAGCTCGCCGATGCCGGGACGTTCGCACCGTCGCTTGCGGCAGCGCGTCTGGTGGAGCCGGCAGTCTGGTGCGCCGGACTCGCGGGCGTTGGCTCGGCGTGGGTCGTGGCGAATGCCTCCGCCCCGTCTCGATTCGACTTCCTGAGATCAGCCGCTGTCGTAGCGCAGGTCCGTGGCACGACCTTGTGGCGAGTGGACCGCGCCGACCCCCACGTCAAGAACGGACTTTGCGAAGGAACACCCAGTGGCGACTGGCCCAGTAAGTGAACAAGGCGACCCCCACGAGCACGAAGCCCAGGAGCCACTCGTAGCGCAACCCGCTGTGATGCAGCAACAGCGCATAGCTGAGCTCGTTGACAGCGAAGCCGGCGGACGACACGGCAAAAAACCGTTGGGCGGACACGCCAACCTGTACGCCGTGACCTCGGTAGGTCAGCCAGTGGTGCCCCGCGAACGAAACGACGACGGCAGCGCCCCAGCCCGCGACGTTGGCCATCAGTGGCAACCCAAGAAAGCGCTCCACCAGCAGGACGACGACCAGCCAGTGCACCCCGGCGGCAACGCAGCCGACAAGCACGAACCACACGGGCCTGCGCCGACTCTCAATGTCGAACGAGCGGCTCATCGATCCAATGGGCCATGGATGGACGGGGAACCCAGGCTGGGTGCCATGCTGTGCCTCGTGGTCGATGACTTCGGTCTGCACACCGGTGTCAACGACGCTGCGCAGCGGCTCACAGAACTCGGCCGGGTGCACGCGGTCGGGGCCTTGGTCGGTGCACCGGCGTTCGTGGCAGGCGGGGCCGTCCTGCGCAGGATCGACGCGGAGGGTCTCGATGTCGGTTTGCACCTGGATCTCACTGAACGCCCGCTGCTGCGCCGCTCCTCGCGGCCCTTGTCGCAGATCGTCATTGAGGCCTATGCGCGTCAACTGGACAGGCGCCTGCTGCGCCTGGAGATCTGCGCCCAGCTCGATGCCTTCGAGGCTGCACTCGGACATGGACCTGCTTTCGTGGATGGCCACCAGCACGTTCACCAACTGCCGGGCGTGCGCGAGGCGCTCGTCACTGAGCTGAAGCAGCGCTACGGCGCGCGGCTCCCGTGGCTGAGGTGTACGCAACGCGTCGGCCCAGGGGCCAAGCCGTGGTTGATCTCGGCTTTGGGTGGAGCGTCGGCACGCAAGCTTGCCGACAAGCACGGGTTCCGCCGGAACCGCCGCTTGCTGGGCGTGCACGACTTTCGCTGCGGGGTGGCGCAGTACGCGCAGTTGCTCGCCACTTGGCTGAGCGCAGGCCGTGACGGCGACCTTCTGATGTGCCACCCTGCCTTGGGCTCGCAGCCGCACGATCCTCTGGCTGCCGCGCGAGCAGTCGAATACAGTGTCCTGACCGGGCAGCTGTTCCTGCGCATGCTGCAGGCGCGCGGCATTTCGTTGTGGCCCATGAGCCAGATTCTGGAGAGGCTTGGAGGGTAAGTGATGGCTGCCAGCGACCGCCGCACCCGGCCCGCCGCCGCCTCTCCGTCCTCAGCGTCAGTCGTCGTCCTTCTCGCCGCGATCGGCTTGGTCGAGCTTGCTGGACAGCACCTTGCCGTCCGCGGCATCGACCTTGACGTCGAAGACCTTGTTGTCGGCCGTGACGACCTCGACATCGAACACGACGGTGCCGCGTTCGCCTTCGAGCTCGGCCTTGGTGGCCTTGCCCCCTGCTTGCGCTTCAGCTGCGCTCACCGCCTGCACCAGCGTGATCTTGGCCTTCGCCAGATCGGCGACAGCATCGTTCTCGCCACCAGTCGTCTTGGCGAATGCCAAGCCACCGGCCGTGGCGATGCCCGCGGCCACCAGCAGGGCGGGGATGGTGATCTTGCTCTTCATGATGATTCCTTTGCTTCAATCTCGTCGAGGCGGGATTGCCTGTCGACAGGACTCAATGTCGGTGCTGTCACTTAGCCCCCGCTTAGGGCCGATGCCAAAGCTGCGGGCGCTCTCGCGCGCTGGGCGCTCAACGCTTGGCGCAACACCGTGGCGGCGGGCAGCACCATGCCGCCCGGGTAAGCCACTTCATAGGTGCGACCGGTCTGTTCCGACCGTGTGGCACAAAGACGGATGAAATCCTCCGCCGAATCGATCAGCGCAGACTTCTCTGCCAATTCGTGCCGCAGGAAGCGCGCCGCCGTCGGGCCTGCAACCGTCAGCGGCCCGCCGCGGACGCTCGCATGCTCCAGTCCCGAAACGTGGCTGATGAGCGCGTCGATTTCCTTGGCGGCGGCAGGCGTAGGCGCCGCGGAAGACCATCCCGTGGTCGCCGCGCCCGAGAGGACGATGCTCAGGAGTACGGCGATGCGGCGTCGTGCAAGGGGTGCAGGCATGAACAGAACAGGCGCTTGGGGCGCGGAGACTGGGGGCATCGAGGCTATGGCCACCCGACTTAGCAGAGCCTTAAGTGCCTCGCGATCCGGTCGGCATCCCCGGCCACACATGGCCAGGCCCCCGCGAAGCGGCGAACATGGGCGATTTGGCGGCAACACCGACCAGCACCGAACACCATGAGCGTCGACGAGCCTCCCGACAAGCTAGCGGCCACCACGCCGTGGCGAGTGCGGCTGCGCGCAGCACTTCAACCAGGTCCGCAGGTCGGCGTCCCCATGCTGATCGGCGCGGCCGCGCTGCTGAACGCGGCGCTGTACCACGCACCGTTGTTCACCTTCGCCAGTGCGAGGCTGGATGCACTGAGCTACGGCGGCCTGCTGACGCTGGCCACGCTCTTTGTCCTGGTGGCCTTCGTCACGGCGCTGGCGCTGGCCTTCGTGGCCCTCGTGTCCCGGCGCCTCGTCAAGCCGCTGTGCATGCTCAGCGCCCTGCTCAATGCCGGCGTGCTGTACTTCATCCAGGCCTACGGCGTGCTGCTCGACAAGACCATGATGGGCAACGTGCTGAACACCGACGTGGTGGAGGTGACGACGCTGTGGCATCCGAAGCTGCTGCTTTACGTGCTCGTGCTCGGCGTGGGGCCGTGCCTGCTGTTGTCCTGGGTGCGGCTGCGACCGACGCGCCGCCTGCGGCTGGCCGGATTCGCGGGACTCGTGCTCGTGTTCGGCGTGGGCTGGATCTATGCCGCCTCGAGCACCTGGCTGTGGATCGACAAACACGCCAAGTCCATCGGCGGCCTGATCCTGCCCTGGTCGTACACCGTCAACCTCGCGCGCTACCAGAGCTCGCAGTGGGCCGCATCACGGCAAGCCGAGCCGCTGCCCGACGCCCGTTTCGTCGGTGACGAAAGAACAGTCGTCATCCTCGTCATCGGCGAGTCGGCGCGGCGGCGCCACTTCTCACTGTACGGCTACGCGCGCGCGACGAACCCGGTGCTGTCGGCCTCCGGCGCCGTGGCACTGGCCAACACCGAGGCATGCGCGACCTACACCACCGAGGCCCTGCTGTGCATCCTGTCGCACGACGATCCCGGCCTGCGGCTGGCCGGTTCCACCGAGCTGCTGCCGAGCTACCTGCAGCGACACGGCGTCGACGTGATCTGGCGCAGCAACAACTGGGGTGAACCTCCGCTGAAAGTCGGGACGTACGAGCGCGCACGAGACTTGGAGCGCACCTGCACCGGCACGATGTGTTCGCATGACGACCTGCTGCTCAGCGGCCTAGCGCAGCGCATCCGCAGCTCGCCGGCCCGCAAGGTGTTCGTGGTGCTGCATCAAAGCGGCAGCCATGGGCCGGCCTACAACACCAAGGTCCCGCCTTCGTTCGAGCACTTCAAGCCCGTGTGCGATTCGGTGGAACTGGACCGGTGCACACCGGAGTCGCTGCTCAACGCCTACGACAACACCATCCTTTACACCGACCACGTGGTCGGCCGTGCCATCGACTTGCTGAAGAGCATGGACGGCATGCCGGCGACGCTGCTGTACATCTCCGATCACGGAGAATCGCTCGGCGAGCATGGCCTGTACCTGCACGGCACGCCGATGGCGCTGGCACCCGACGTGCAGAAGGAGGTGCCGTTCATCGTCTGGATGTCCGAAGGTTTCCAGCGCAAGCACCGCGTGGAGGCGTCGACGCTGACCCGCACTACCGCGCATTCCCAGGGCCAGGTGTTCCACAGCGTCATGGGCGCGTTCGAGATGCGCAGCAGCATCTACCGGCCGCAATTGGACATCTACGCCGCGGGCGCCAGCGCGGCTGACGGACGCTGACCTCAGAGCGCGCACCGAGGCTCAGGAACCCGAAGGACGCCCGCTCGCGACGGAGGCTTCACGCACCGACGAGTCGGCGGTAGCCGACGCCGGCAACGTGCTTCGAGATCTGCCTGCCGTTAGAAGTGAGAATCCCGCCACGACGGCGCTGAGCCCGGCGACGCCGAGAACCGCAGCGCAGATCAGCGTCTGGTGCGGGCGCAGCCAGAGCAAGACGCCCCACAGGATCAGCCCTGCACCCGCGGCTGGGCGCCCGGCGCCGAAGAACAGCCAATGCCACCAGCCAGGGTGACGCGCCAGCGCCGCGCCGCTCAGTCCGGCAAGCCAGCCGATGGCCGCTCCGGCAGCGAGGTCGAGCGGCCAGTGCGCTCCCACCGCCACGCGCGACAACGCAATCACCGTGGCCGTCAGCACGCCGCAAGCGATCAGAACCCAGTCGCGACCGCGCTGCGGTCTCCCCACGCAGGTCGCGAGCACGGCAGCGGCGGCGGCGAACGCGCTGATGGTGTGCCCTGACGGAAAGCTGTTGTGGTGCAGGGCCGGACCGATCAGGTTGAACCATGTCTGATCGAGCACGGCCGCGGGTCGTGGCACGCCGGCCCAGTGCTTGACCGAAGTCGACAGCAGCGCGCCCGCCGGCACCGAGGCCAGAACAGCAGCCCAGATGCGGGGCCTGCCGAGCACGAACAGGGCCAGCATGGGCATGAGAACCGTCGAGTCGCCCAACAAGGTGATGGCGGACCACAACGATGGCGGCAGCGCCGCGAAGTTCGCGTTCCACGCGATGAAGACAGCCTGCTGTTCAGGCCAGCTCGCAGTACCTGCGATGCCGCCGCCATGCCATGACACCAGCAGACCGACCAGCACCAAGGTGATGAACGCTGGAGCGGCCCATACCCATGGGCGCCAAGCGCCTCGTTGTAAGCGAGACGCAGGGATTGAATTGCCCGATTCGGGCCGTCGATCTGCCGCCATGAGTGAGCGGCACTGTGTGAGCGTGCGACTTAACCATCACTTAACCCGCACGACCGCAAAGCGAGCGCCTGGCCGCCCGCGGTCCCATCGCCGGGAAGTTGCTTAAGTCGCAGTTAAGGCGCCCCAGCCGAAGCTTCGCTGACACCTTGAATGCCAGTACTCGCAATGGACCAGATGCCAGAGTCTCGACGCGGGATTCGAGACCAGTCGGCCGGTGGCTCGATGCGCGACTTCGAACCCACCATCTCCTGCGTCCTGCCCTGGCAGGGCTCTGCGGAAGCATTGAGGCACCACGTACTTCCGCTGCTCGATGACGTCAGCGCCCTGGTTCGGCTTTGGGAACTGATCCTGGTGGATGACGGTTGCTCGATGGCCGACGCCACTGCCATGGCCGCGTGGGGCCGGGAGGACGGCATACGTATCGTGCGTCTCAAACGACGCTTCGGGCGCGATGCCGCCATTGCCGCCGGGCTGCGGCTCGCGCACGGCGACTTGGTGGTTGTCCTGCAAGGTGACGACGTGAGGGCATCGGAGCTCATCGCGGGCTTGCTTGTCAGGTGGCGGCAAGGTTTCGACGTCGTGCACTCCACGGAGCCGCACGCGCAGCCTACGCAATCGGTCGCGTCGCGATTCGTACGGTGGCTGCGCCCCCCCAGCGTTTCGGGCAACCGACTCGCTGCGATGCGTACTGCGCATCGCGCATTGCTCATCGATCGCAGCGCCGTGCAAGACCTGGCCTTGCCGCAGGCTCGCGCTCCCGGGTCGAGCGCACGCCCAACGGATCGCCCCCTGCAGATCGCCACGGTCCCGACGCCGCCCCTGCTGGTCGCCGAGCCATCCGCCAGTGTCCCCGATGGCGGGTTCGGCGCAGCGTTGAAGAAGGCTTTGGGCATCCCGCGCGCGGCGGGTCGTTCGCTCGGCAACTGGCGTTCATCGTCGGCCATCGCTCCGGTGGTCGAGATCCAGTACGAGCTCGGCAGTGGTCTCGCGCCGAGACCACACCCCTCGGCCGCGGAGCCGCATGCCTGAAACCCGGCCTTGGACCGCCCGGCACCCACTGGTGTGCGCGGCTTGCGCCTGCGCGGCGGCGCTGTCGCCGCTGCCGGCCCTCCCCGCATCGGCCGATCCACAAACGGTTGCCGTCGCACTGCCCACGCTGGCGGAACTGGAAGACGCCGGCACGGTGATCGGCGAGATTCGCGTCGTCACGCACGACATCTTCGATACGGACGACCCCGCCGAGGACAAGCTGCCGTTCCGCGTAGCCAACGCGCTGCACATCCGGACCCGAACCTCCGTGGTGCGGGACGCCTTGCTCTTCAAGGGTGGCGATCGCGTCAGCGTGCGCGCGTTCGACGAAACCGAGCGGGCGCTGCGCAGCACGCGCTACCTCTACGACGTGAAATTCACGGTGCTCGCCGTGCGAGACAACATCGCCGACATCGAGGTCTCGACCCGCGACACCTGGACGCTCGACCCCGGCGGCAGCTTTGGCAGGGCTGGCGGTGCCAACTCGACGCGGGTGGGGATCAAGGAGTACAACCTGCTGGGCACCGGCACCATCGTGAGCCTCGGCCGATCGCGCAACGTCGATCGGTCCGGGACCCAGTTCACGTTCTCGAACGGCAGCGTCTTCGGCAGCCGGACCGCGGTCAACCTCAGCCATGCCGTCAACAGCGACGGTCGCAGCAACGCGGTGTCGGTCGTGCGGCCGTTCTATGCGCTCGACTCGACCTGGGCAGCCGGCGCCATCGCATCGCGCGACGACCGCCTTGACTCGGTCTACGCCGCGGGGGTGCTCGCGAGCCAGTACCGGCACGACTCCCGCCGCGCCGAGGCGTTCGGCGGCTGGTCGGCCGGGCTGGTCGACGGCTGGGTCCGGCGCTGGACCGCGGGCGTCGAGCTCCGGCAGGACCGCTACGCGTCCGAGCCCGGGCTCGCAGCGCCCTCGAGCCTTCCGACCGACGAGAAGCTGGTTGCGCCGTTTGTCGGCTACGAGCTGATCGAGGACCGGTTCGACCGCGAGGTCAATCGCAACCAGATCGGGCGGCCGGAGTTCTTCGCGCTCGGCCTCAAGGCCAGCGTCCGCCTCGGCTGGGCTTCGACCGGTCTGGGTTCCACACGCGACGCCCTGCTCTATGCCGCTTCGGTGAGCCGTGGCTTCGAGCCCGCGCCGGGGCAAATCCTCTTGGGCTCTGCCGATATCGTCGGGCGCTACGCCGAGTCGCAGGTGCAACGCCAACGTCTGGGGCTGCAAGCGCGCTGGTTCGTGCCGCACCACGGGCGCTGGGTGTTCTACGCAAGCGCTGCGGGCGACCTGCTGACCCGACCGGCGCCCACGGAAAGCCTGCTGCTCGGCGGCGAGGAGGGTCTTCGGGGCTACCCGCTGCGCTACCAAAGCGGCACACGCCGCGCCCTCTTCACGCTCGAGGAGCGCTACTTCACGGATCTCTTCGTCTGGCGGCTGTTTCGGCTGGGTGGCGCGGCTTTCGTCGATGTCGGCCGGGCCTGGGGCGGTACGGACACGAATGCACTCAACCCCGGCTGGCTGAGCGACGTCGGATTCGGACTGCGGATCGCGAACTCGCGCGCCGCCTTCGGCAACGTGCTGCACATCGACCTCGCGTTCCCGCTCAACGCCACACCCGACATCAAGCGAACCCAGCTGCTGGTCAAGACCAAGTTCAGCTTCTGACGAACGATCGCCTCAAGGCCGAGGGAAGCGGATGCGCACCTCGAGGCCCCGCCCCGAGACCGGAGTGCACAGCTCGACCGTCGCGCGATGGCGCTCCGCGATCGCCTTGACGATCGCCAAGCCAAGGCCGCTGCCGTCGCGAGACAGACTCTGCGCCGACTCGCCGCGATGGAAGCGTTCGAACACCCGTTCCCTCTCCGCCTCCGGGATGCCGGGGCCGTCGTCGACCACGCGGATCAGCGGCCGGCCGTCTTCGGTGCACGCCGAGACGTCGACGACACCGCCCGCGGGCGTGTAGCGCAGGGCGTTCTCGATCAGGTTCTCGAGCAGCACGCCCAGCTGCGGTTCGTCGCCCACGGCCGGTACGGGTTGCGGCGTGTCCGCACCGAGGTCGAGGCCAGCCTGCTCCGCCTTGACGCTGAGCGCGGCGACCTGCGCACGCACCAGGGCTGCGAGGTCCAGCGGCGCCAGCTTGGTCGCCTCGCCGTCCGGCTCGGTGCGCGCAACCTGGAGCAACTGCTGAACCAGGCGCTGCGAGCGATCGACGCCGCTGTGGAGTTCGGTCAGCGCGCGCTGCCGCTCTCCATCGTCCGTTGTCCGCTCGAGCAACTGCAACTGCAGACGCAAGGCGGTGATCGGCGTTCGCAACTCGTGGGCGGCGTCGGCGAAGAACCGGCGCTGCGCGGTGAAGGCGACGCCAAGTCGCTGCATCAGCCCGTTGATCGAGTTCACGAGCGGCACGATCTCGGCCGGCGCGTCGTCGGTGGAAATGGCGTCCAACGACCCAGCGCTGCGGCGTGCGATGTCGCCCGCCGCCGCATCCAGTGGCTCCAGGCCCCGGCGCAGCGCGAATACGAGCAAAGCCCCGATCAGCAGAACCAGCCCGATCAGCGGCGGAAACACCTTGCCCGCCGACTCACCGGCCATCTCCTTGCGCGACGCCACCCGCTGCGCGGCCTGCGCCACGCCGGCGGGGCGCACGCTCGAATAAACGATCCACTCCTCGCCAGCCACGACCGGGCGCGACAGGCCCTCGGTGGTTGTGAAGGGCAGGTTCACGCGCGGGTCGGACGAGTACACACGCTCGCCTCGCGCCGTCCACGTCAGCGTGACGATCTCGGTGTCTTCGGGCTCGTCAGTCCGCACCGGCAGTTCGAGCGGCGCGTCACCTTCTTCGTGATGACCGGCATGGTGGTAGCTGGCCACCGCCTCGGCCACGTTGCGCAGGTCGCCGTCGAAGACCTCGTTCATCTCCTCGAGCGTGACGAGATAGGTCACGAGCGCCACCAGCAGAGCACCCAGCGACAAGGCACCGAGTATCCAGATCAGCAGCGTACGGCGGATGGATCGCAACGGTTTCGCCCCTGTTTGCCGGTCAGACGTCGGCAATGCGATAGCCGACGCCGCGAACGTTCTTGATCAGGCCACCGCCGAGCTTCTTGCGCAGGTGATGCAGGTGGACTTCGATGGCGTTGCTTCCCACCTCCTGGCCCCAGCCGTACACCGACTCCTCGAGCTTCTCGCGCGACAGCACCGCGCCCGGCCGCTGGAGCAGCGCCTCCAGCACCGCGAACTCCCGGGCGGACAGATCGACCGGCGCTCCATCGCGCGTCACGGTCTTGCGCAGCGGGTCAAGCATCAGGGGGCCGTGGCTCAGGACCGGAGAACCACTGCCCGCATGGCGGCGCAGCAGCGCGCGGACCCGGGCCACCAGTTCGTCCAGATCGAAAGGCTTGAGCAGGTAGTCGTCAGCGCCTGCGTCGAGCCCGCCGATGCGGTCCTTGACCGTGTCGCGTGCCGAAGCGATCAGCACCGGCATCGAGTTGCCCAGCGCGCGCAGGCTCGCCAGGATGGCCATGCCGTCCTTCTTGGGCAGTCCCAGGTCGAGAATCGCCAGGTCGTACACGCCGTTGCCCAGGGCCAGTTCGGCGGCGCGTCCGTCGGTCACCCAGTCGACGGCGAATCCGGCCGAACTCAAGCCCTGCCGGACGGCCTTGCCGATCATCGAGTCGTCTTCAATCAGGAGGATGCGCATGTCTCAGACACTTCAAGGGCGGCGCAGACGCCGAAACCAGCCACCGACAGCCGACCGCCACCGGTCATCGTAGTCGAGCAGCCGCGTGAACCCGGCCGCAGCCCGGTGCCGCAACCCGTGCGCCGCCAACGCGCCAGCCAGCGCCACCGGCAGTGCCGCGAAAATGTCGTAGGGGAAGTGAACGCCCAAGTAGACCCGGCTCCACCCAACGGTCAGACCGACGGCGAGCAACGGGAATCCCCACGGTGCAAAGCGCCGCGTCAACAACGCGGACAGCGCCAGACTCCAGAAGACGGTCACATGGTCGCTGGGCAGACCCGGATCGTCGGCATGCGCCAGGTACTGCGTGCCGAGGTGCAACGTGAAGGGCCTGGGTTGCGGCCACACCAAGGCAACGATCTGTGCCACAGCCAGTGCGAGCAGCACGGCGAGCAGGATCTCCAGCAGTTCGGCGCGCGCCGAGAGCGAACCGCACACCCACGCCCAAGCCATGACCACGGGCACGGCCACGATCAGCCACTTTGCCAGCAGCACGGCGAGCAGAAGCTTGGTCGGCGCCAGACCAGGCCCGGCGTTGAGCAGTTCGAACAGGTGAGTGTTGTCCATGGACCGGCACGCCGCAGGCGTGCGAGCGGTTTGCGACCGGGAGCGGCACACGGGATGCTTTCGGCATCGGACTTAACTCGCACTTAAGCCGGCGCACCCCGTGGTTTGACCGCAACGATCAGGACTGGGGCCAGCCGCGCATCCACGCCCACCACGGGCTCGAAGCAGCCGCCGGTGCCGAACCGAGGAACGTCATGCTCGGGCCCACCACCATCGCCGGCCAACGTCGCCACCACCAGTCTAGAATCTTAATCATGCGTCGTTGGGTGTTTGCATTCCTGTTGTTCGTCGTGCCGTTCCAGTGGGCCTGGGGCGCGGCGGCACCGTATTGCGCGCACGAAGCCAGTGTCGCGGCGAAGAAGCACTTCGGCCACCACGAGCACGAGCATCAGGCTGGCAGCGATCTCGTCCCGGCCACCAGCGATGCAGCGGACGCTTCTGGGGCCTTCCAGGCGGACTGCGAGAGTTGCCTTCTGGCCTGCGCCGAGTTCATGCCTGCAATAACCTCCGCTATCGACACTCTGCCCCATGGCGACGCCATGAGGCAGCCGGAACCCTGTTACGACTCCCACATTCCGGCCAGCCCCCTGCGCCCGGATCGAGCCCACTCCACCCCCGCCGCGCGATCCGGCGGCGACGTGGTGATGGTCTCGCTCGCGGACTGACTGACGACACCTCCACATCGCCGGCGAATCGCTTCTGTCGTGAGACCAGAAGGATGATTCGATGCGATTCCCACTCCTGGCGCTGGCCTTCGTGCTGGCTGCCTCGACCGTTCCCGCGAGTGCGCAGACCGCGGGCTCGGGCCCGCTGACGCTTGCCGAGGCGCTGCGGCTGGCCGAAACCGCCAGTCCCGCTGTACGTGCGCGCGAGGCCCAATTGGCGGCCGCCGAAGGCAGCCGCCGCGAAGCTGCGTCACTGCTCTTCAACAACCCCGAACTCAGCGTCGAGCGCACGCGACGCAGCGCAGCGACTCCCGATGGCAACGCCCGCGAGTGGGGCCTGGGCATCGCGCAGCCGATCGAGATCGGGGGCCAACAGGCGCGCCGCCGCGAGGCCGCGTCCGCATCGCTGGAGGCCTTGCGCGCCGAGATCGAAGATGCACGGCGCCAGGCACGCGCCGAAGCGTCCCTGCGATTCCACGCCGTGCTCGGCGCGCAGCGGCGGGTGCGGCTCGAACAACGTTCGGTCGAGCTGTTCGACGGCACCGCGCAGGCGGTCGCCAAGCGGCGCAGCGCCGGCGAGGACACGCGTCTGGATGCCAACGTCGCCCTGATCGAGGCCGAACGCGCCCGCAACGCGCTGGCGGTGTCGCAGGAGCATCTGCAGGACGCAAAGGCCGAACTTGCCACCGCCCTGCAGTTGCCGCCGTCCGCCGTGCCGGAGGTGATCGGTGACCTCGGCGTGCCGAATGGCGCGCCCCTGCCCTACGGCCTCGATCAACTGCTGGCATCGGCGCAGGCCTTGCCCAGGCAGCGCGCGCTGGCGGCACGCGAAGACGCCGCTCGGGCCCGGGTCGGCGTCGAACGGGCCAGCCGCTACCCGGACGTGACGGTCGGGCTGAACGTCGGCCGCGAGGGTCCTGCCGACGGCCGCGAGCGCGTCACGACGCTGACGCTTTCCGTGCCGCTGCCGCTGTTCAAGCGCAACGACGCGGCCATCGGCCAAGCCATGAGCGATGCGACGCAGGCAGAGATCGAGCGTGCCGCCGCGACGCGCGACGGCCAGGCCCAGGTGCGCCGCCTCTGGAGCCGCCTCGACAGCCAGCGCGAGCGTGTGGCGCGCCTGCAGCGCGCGATGGTCGCCGCCTCGGCTGACAACCAGCAGCTCGCCGCGAAGTCGCGGCAGGCCGGCCAGATCGGCCTGCTCGACCAGCTGCTCGTCAATCGCCAGGCGCTCGACGCCGAACGCGATCTGAACGACGCGCTGGCCGAATTCCACATCACCCGAATCGAACTCGAAAACGCGGCCGGCTGGTCGCAGGAAGGAAGCGCACGATGATCACGCTGCAAGACGACGCGGGGCGTCCGAAGCGCCTGGCCGGGCTGGCGACGAACGTCGCCCTGGCGCTGGCCGTCGCTCTCTCGCTCGCCGCCTGCGGCAAGGGCGGAGCCAAGGACGAACATGCCGCCGAAGGCGACAAACATGCCGAGCATGCCGGCGAAAAGAAGGATGAGCACAAGGAAGGCGCCGAGGAACTGACCCTCACCGCCGAGGAGGCGGAACGCGCGGGGGTGAAGGTCGAGGCGATCAAGGCCGAAGCGCTCGGCGAGACGATCCAGGTGACCGCGACGATCCGGCCCGACCAGGACCGTCTGGCTCGCGTCGCGCCGCGCATCGAAGGCCGCATCACCTCGGCCCCGGCGAAGCTGGGTGACCGCGTGCGCGCCGGGCAGACGCTGGCCACGCTCGACAGCGTCGATGTCGCCGAGGCGCACGCCACCTGGGTTCAGTCCCAGGCCGAACTGCGCATTGCCGAGGCCGACTTCAAGCGCGCCGAGTCGCTGAATGCCGAGGAGATCATCCCGCGCAAGGACTTCCTGCGCGCCCAGGCCGACCGCGACAAGGCGGCCGCCGCGGTTCGCAACGCCGCCGACCGGCTGCGACTGCTCGGCGGCGCACAGGCGGCCAGCGGCAGCGGCGTCGCCGGCTTCGCCGTCACCGCACCGTTTGCCGGCACCGTGATCGAAAAGAAGGTGACGCTGGGCGAACTGGGCAGCCCGAGCGAGGCGATGTACGCAATAGCCGACCTGAGCCGCGTGTGGATCCAGGCCGACCTGCCCGAGGCCGCGCTGGCAAAGGTCCGGCTGGGGGCCAACGCCAAGGTGACGGTGCCGGCCTACCCTGGCGAGACCTTCAGCGGGCGCGTGGGCCACATCGGCGCGATGCTCGACAAGGACACCCGCACGATCGCGGCTCGCATCGAGGTCGCCAATGCGGATGGCCGCCTGAAGCCCGAGATGTTCGCCACCGCGACCATCGAGGCCGGCGGCGACAAGCGCGATGTCATCAGCTTGCCGGATGCGGCCATCGTGCTGCTGGAGGGCCAGCCGACCGTCTTCGTCTATGAGCAGGGGGCGTACGAGGCGCGCCAGGTCGAGCCGGGCGAGCGTCTCGGTGGCCGCACGCTGCTCAAGTCGGGCATCTCCGGAGCTTATGCACTGAAGGCACGCAAGCTGAAATCCCAGCTCGGCCACGGGCATTGAGAAGGACCACGGACCATGCTCAATGCAATCGTTGATGCCAGCCTGCGCTACAAGGTGCTGGTGCTGGTGGCCTTCGCCGTGCTGATCGGTCTCGGGGCCATGGCCTACCGGCAGGTGCCGGTGGACGCCTTCCCCGACGTGACGCCGGCCCAGGTGAACATCTATACCGAGTCCCCCGGCGTCGCCGCCGAGGACATCGAAAAGCTGCTCACCGTTCCGATCGAAGCCGCCATGGCAGGCCTGGCGGACGTGGAAGTCGTGCGCTCGGTGTCGCTGTTCGGCCTGTCCTACGTCGGCGTGTACTTCAAGGACAACGTCGACATCTACTTCGCGCGCCGGCTGGTGGGCGAGAAGCTGCAGGAGGTGAAGGGCCGTTTGCCCGAGGGCTACGGCGAGCCGGAGCTCGGCCCCAACAGCTCGGGCCTGGGCCAGGTGTTCTGGTACACGATCGAGGACGCCGACAAGAAGCTCAGCGCGATGGACCTGCGGACGTTGCAGGACTGGACCGTGCGGCTGATCCTTCGCACGGCGGCGGGCGTCGATGACGTGACGACCTGGGGCGGCCTGGAGAAGCAGTACCAGGTGCAGATCGACCCTCGGCGCCTGGTCAAGTACGGGCTGTCCTTCAAGGAGGTGATGGAACGGCTGGCCGCCAACAACAAGCAGGTCGGCGGCCAGTTCCTCAACATCGGCGTCGAGCAGTATCTGGTGCGCGGCCTGGGCCTGGTGACCAACGCGGCCGACATCGGCACCATCGTCGTGGCCGAGCGCAACGGCTCGCCGATCTACGTGCGCGACATCGCCGATGTGAAGGAGGCGCCCGCCGTGCGCTTCGGCGCCGTCACGCGCAACGGCCAGGAGACGGTGCTAGGCATCGCGCTGGCGCGCATCAACGAAAACGCCGCGACGGTGGTCCAGGCGGTCAAGGACAAACTGGCCATCGCGCAGGCCGCGCTGCCCAAGGGCATCGAGCTGAAGGCGGTCTACGACCGCACCGAGATCGTCGACAAGGCGCTGGCGACGTCGACTAACGCGCTGATCGAAGGCTCGATCCTGGTCGCGGTGATCCTGTTCCTCTTTCTTGGAGAGTTCCGCTCCGCGATCGTCGTGATCGTCACGCTGCCCCTGGCGATGCTGTTCGCCTTCATCTGCATGCAGCGCGTCGGCATGTCGGCCAACCTGATGTCGCTGGCCGGTCTGGCGATCGGCATCGGGATGATGGTCGACGGCGCGGTGGTGATGGTCGAGAACGCCTTCCGCCTGCTGTCGCACGCACGCGAGTCGGGCCGGCCGATCAACCGCACGCACGTGGTGCTCGAAGCGGCCCGCGAGGTGGCGAACCCGATCGCCTTCGCGATCATGATCATCATCGTGGTGTTCCTGCCGCTGTTCTCGCTGACGGGGCTGGAAGGCAAGCTGTTCAAGCCGATGGCCTTGACCATCACCTTCGCGATGGCCGGCTCGCTGCTGCTGTCGCTGACCTTGGTGCCGGTGCTGGCGGCGCTGATCCTCAAGCCCAAGGAGGAGAAGGACACCTTCCTCATCCGCTGGGCCAAGCGCGCCTACGTGCCGCTGCTGGACTGGGCGCTGGAGCGCAAGAAGCTGGTGCTCGGCAGCGCGGTCGCGCTGCTGGTCGGCACGCTGGCGCTGTTTCCGCTGCTGGGCAAGGAGTTCATGCCACAACTGCAGGAGGGCGCGATCATGTTCCGCGTCACCGGCATCCCATCGACCTCGCTCGACGAGTCGCTGCAGGTGTCGCAGGTGCTCGACGCCGAGCTGCGCGGCAAGTTTCCGCAGGTGCGCTCGGTGCTCGCCACGATCGGTCGCGCCGAGAAGGGCGAGACCTCCGACGTCAACTACATGGAGGTGTTGGTCGACATGAAGCCGCAGAGCGAGTGGCCGGCCAAGATCAGCTACTCGGCGCTCGCCTCGGAGATGCAGGAGGTGCTCGAGAACAGCATCCCGACCTCGGTGTTCGGCGCCACGCAGCCGATCCAGATGCGCGTCGAGGAGTTGATCTCCGGCGTGCGCGCAACGCTGGCGGTGAAGATCTACGGCGAAGACCTGGCGACGCTGGACCGCCTGACGGCGCAGATCAAGGAAGTGCTGGAGAAGGTGCCCGGCGTGGCCGACCTGTCGGCCGAGGCGAACAAGGGCAAGCCGCAGCTGGTGGTGAAGGTCAACCGCGAGGCCGCGTCGCGCTTCGGCATCAATGCCGACGAGATCCTCGAGGTGGTGCAGGCCGGTATCGGCGGTGCGGCGGTGTCGACGCTGATCGACGGCACCAAGCGCTTCGACATCGCGGTGCGACTGAAGGACGACTTCCGCACGAGCCCCGAGGCGATCGGTGCGATCCCGATCCGCACCCGCGAAGGCGCGCTGGTGCCGTTCTCGCAGGTGGCCGACATCGAACTCGACGAGGGCTACTCGTTCGTGCGCCGCGAGTCGCTGCAGCGTTATGCGGTGCTGCAGATGGACGTGAAGGGCCGCGACGTGGACAGCTTCGTGCAGGAGGCCGGCGCGCGCATCAAGGAGGCGGTGCCGCTGCCGACTGGCTACTGGTTCGAGTGGGGCGGCGCGTTCGAGAACCAGCAGCGCGCGTTGGCGCGGCTGGCGGTGATCGTGCCGCTGACGATCGGGCTCATCTTCCTGCTGCTGTACACCGCCTTCAACTCGCTGCGGCACGCCACGATCATCATCGCCAACGTGCCCTTCGCGGTGATCGGCGGCATCGTCGGGCTGTTCGTCACCGGGCAGTACGTGTCGGTGCCGTCGGCGATCGGCTTCATCGCGGTGTTCGGCGTTGCGATGCTCAACGGCATCGTGCTGGTCTCGTTCCTCAACGACCAGCGCCGTCAGGGCCTGTCGATCCGCGACGCGGTGCGCCAGGGCGCGGCGCTGCGGCTGCGGCCGGTACTGATGACGGCGTCGGTCGCGATCCTTGGCCTGATCCCGATGCTGATCTCCACCGGCGTCGGCGCCGAGACGCAGCGCCCGCTCGCCACTGTGGTGGTCGGCGGCCTGTTCACCTCGACCGCGCTGACGCTGCTGCTGCTGCCGCTGATCTACGAATGGGCCGAGGCGCGCGCCGAGCGCCGCCTGCAGGCCGCACCCGTCCTCGAAGGAGCCACGACATGAAGGAAATCAAGGCTTACGTGCATGCCAACCGCATTGCCGGCGTGATCGCGGCGCTGAAGGCGTCAGACGCCTGGAATGCGCCCGGCGGTGCCGAGCACAACCTGACCGCGTATGTGGTGAAAGGCTCGCTGCTGCCGCTCGACGACGCCGAGCGCCACTACTCGCTGGACCTGGGCGACGAAGTCGTCGAGGAATACAAGCTCGAGCTGCATTGCAGCGAAGAGCATGTCGACGAGCTGGTCGCGATCATCCGCCGCGAGGCGCGCACCGGCCGGCCCGGTGCGGGCTGGATCTACGTCAATCCCGTCGATCAGGCGGTGCAGGCGGACTGAGCAGGCGCGACGCGCAAGTTGCGCGTCGCGTCGATCGGTGTCGCCTGGACCGGAGTTGCGGATGTTTCGCCACCCGATGCACGGGCCGCTGGCCCTGCCGCTGCTGCTGATCGGGCTGGGCATCGTCGTGGCGATGCTGGGCTTCTGGTGGTGGTTGAGCCACAAGCCGCCGAAAAAGCCCGAGCGGCCGCCGCAGACGTACGCGCAGCGGCTCGAACAGCGCTACCGGGGACAGCGCCAGAAGAAGAAGGAGACCGCGGATGCCAAAGACCCGAGCGATCGAGTTCGCTGAGCGAGGTGCGCCGTTGCGATCGCGGCGGTGGGTGCTGTCCGCGACGGCGCTGGCGTGGGCCGCCGCGTTGTGGATCGTGGCCGTCGACAACCTGGCCTTCTGGCGCACGCTGTGGTCCGTGCGCGACGACTCCTCGCTGCGCGGCGCGCTCGCGCTCGGTGCCCTGGCCCTGCTGCTGTGGACGCTGTTCGCGCTGCTGATCCGGCTGCTGTGCTGGCCGCGCGTGGGCAAGCCCGTCGTCGCGCTGCTGCTGGTGCTGGCGGCGGTGACGGCGAGCTTCATCGACCGCTACGGCATCGTCGTCGACCGGGGCATGCTGCGCAATGTGCTGCAGACCGACTGGCGAGAAGCGGGCGACCTGATGACGGCATCGTTCCTGGCGGACGTGGCGCTGCGCGGCCTGCTGCCGGCGGCGCTGGTGCTCGCGCTGCGCGTCGAGTTCGGCCGCTGGCGCCGCGGCGTGGCGACGCTCGGGGCCCACGTGCTGCTGCTCGTCGCCTTCGGTGCCGGCGCTATCGCCGCGTTCTACGCCGACTACGCCGCCGCCGCCCGCAACCACCGCGAGCTGCGCCATCTGCTGACGCCGACCAACGTGTTCAACGGCCTGCACGGCCTGTGGCGCGAACAGCGCGCCGCGCCGACGACGCTCGAGCAAATCGGCACGGACGCGCGGCGCGACCCGGCCCCTGCGGCTGACCGTCCGCTGCGCGTGGTGCTGGTGGTCGGCGAGACCGCACGCGCGGCCAACTTCTCGCTCGGCGGCTACGCGCGTCCGACCAACCAGGCGCTCGACGGCAAGCCGGTCGTGTACTTCGGCAACGTCAGCTCCTGCGGCACCGACACCGCGACCTCGCTGCCCTGCATGTTCTCCGACCTCGGACGCGAACGCTTCTCGGCCGCCGCCGCAGCACGGCGGGAGAACGTGCTCGACGTGCTGAAGCGCGCGGGCGTCGCGGTACGCTGGATCGACAACAACTCCGGCTGCAAGGGCGTGTGCGCGCGCATCGAGACGCTGGACCTGTCGTCGGCGGGCGATCCGGCCCTGTGCGAGGGTGGCGAGTGTCTCGACGGCGTGCTCCTGCGCGGGCTGGACGACGCGCTGGAACGGCCCGCCGCGGGCGACGGCCTCGTCGTGCTGCACATGAAGGGCAGCCACGGGCCGGCGTACTACCGGCGCTATCCGCCGCAGCTGCGCCGCTGGCAACCCACCTGCGACACGCGCGAGATCCAGCGCTGCAGCAGCGAAGCGCTGCGCAACACCTACGACAACGGCATCGGCTACACGAGCGAGGTGCTGGCGGGCATGATCGACCGGCTCGCAGCCCGGTCGGAAAGCCAGGACAGCGTGCTGCTGTACGTCTCGGACCATGGCGAATCGCTCGGCGAGGGCAACGTCTACCTGCACGGGCTGCCGTGGCGGCTGGCGCCAGCCGAGCAGAAGCAGGTGCCGATGATCGCCTGGCTGTCCGATGGCGCGGCGCGGCGCCTGGGCGTCGGCGTCGCGGAGTTGCGGCATGTGGCCGGCCGCGCGTGGTCGCACGACGACCTGGTACCGACGCTGCTTGGCCTGTTCGCGGTGCGCAGCTCACTCTACGCGCCAGCCGGCGACATCTTCGCGAATGCCCGTCCGGCCGCCGGTCCGAGCGCTGCCGCGAGATAGCGGCGGGGGAGCGGTGACCGCAAGGGCTCCGCTGCCTTTGCGCGCCAGCACGCGGACCTGAACGCGGGGTCAGTGGTGGCCGCCTCCGTGGCCGCGCACATGTCCGCCGTGCCCCCCATGCCAGCCGTGGCCGCCGTGGTACCCGCCGTGCAGCAAGAACCCATAGCCAGGTTCGCCGTAGTAGTGCAGGCCTCCTGCATAGCCCAGGTACGGATACCCCAGGTACGCGACGCCGTAGTACCCCGACACCGGGTAGCGACCCCGCTGGATGCGCGCGGCGAGCGCCGCGTCGCCATCGGCGCGCCCCTGAAGGTAGCGAACCACACCGTCGCTCACGCCGGCCTCGCGCAAGGACACGGCGTCCTGCGGCGAAAGCACGAAGGCGACGCCCCGCTGCGACAGTTGCGCGACCATCGCATCGTCGTCCGGCTGCTGCTTCGACAGCGCTGCCAGCTCGTCCAGCCGCACCGGCGGCGGCGTGGGCTGAGCCGGCGGTGCCGAAGCGCAAGCGGTGGCGAGCAACAGCGCGGACATCGATGCACAGACCCGGAACATGCTCATGATTGCCCTCTCGACTTTGTCGTTGCTCCGACATGGGATTGGAGTCGATTTCCTTGGAAGAGTTCTTCATGCCGCCTCCTGGCGCCGGGTTCGACGGCACAGCGGGTCAGATGTCGGCGACAGCCCGTGGCGCCGCGCTTCAGCCGACGGCGATCACCGGTCGCAACGGCAGCGCATGTCGGAGGGATTCCGCGGCGCCGGCGCGTTGAAACCGATAGCTGCTGCCCTCGGGCCCGGCCGGTTCACCGCGACGCGGTGGCCGCCAGCACAAAACCGCCAGCGTGCAAAGGACTCGGGCGCGGCGTCGACGCCGGATGCGCGATGGCTGCTGATCCTGACGATCCATACACCGATGATCAGAGCGGCCATGGGTGCTCCCGCGAAGCGGCGGGCTTACTGGCTGCGCGCCGCCGCCTGGACGACGATGACGCCTCGCGCGGACCGTTCAGTGCTCGTCAGGGGCTTGATGGCGCTGTCGCAGCGCTTGACATTGACGCGCACCAGATCGCCGGCCGCGAGCGACATGCCGCTCGGCACCGGCACGATCCGCGACCAGCGCGAGTGATGCCGGTGGTATTCGACCAGGGCGTACGGTTGCTGCGCAGAAGCAGCCGGCTCGCTGGCGCGGCAATCCGTGGCCCAATGCTGCCGCGAGGGCAGGGCACCGGCACTTTCAACCTTCGACACGGTTCCGCTGCGCCAGCCGGCTTCGTACTCGCGCCGACCCTCGGAGACGTCCGCCAGTACGGCGCAGCCACCGAGCATGTAGCCTGTCGTCAGCAATGCGGAACCGCCCACGACGAGGAGCAGGGCGCGGCGGCTTGGGAGTTTCATGGCGTTGTCCCTCTGGTTCAGTCGATCTCGGTCGTCGGCTCATTGCGGCGCGGAGGCGGTCCATGGCGTGTCTGCGATCAGCCTCGTCGTGCGCGCGCGCAACTTCGCCCCAGCGGGATCGGCGTCCGACCAGTGGTAGGGGCGGTCCAGAGGTATCGACGACCCCGCGAGTTCGACGATGCGCAGCTCCCCGGCCTCGCCCCCGACCGCGAAGCCGTGGACCCGCTCGTTCCACTCGAAAGCGAGCTGGTGCGTGCCGGGGGCCAGGCGCAGCCGGATGAGCGAGCGCGGCAGCGTTCCGATCTGCGAGCCTCCATCGACGCTGACGGTGAGCGGCCGAACCGCGTCCACCCAGGCGGAGCGCACCACGTACACCGTGAGCACGCCGGGCGTCGCCTCGAAACGCTTGGCGTCGGCTTCCGCCGCCGCCGAGGGCACCGGCTCGGGTGTGCACACCGTGCGCCTCGTGCGCAGCGTCGACAGGCAGTAGCTGCGGCTGTCGGCGGGGCGCGGTTCGGGTGCGCTGGCGCAGCCGGCCAGAGCGACGGACGAGGCAGCGGCTCCGAGCAAGACTTGTCTGCGAGAGAGCATCAGGTTCTCCGTGATCGATTCAGTGGGGATGTTCTAGCACACCCGGGGGTCGGCGTGGAGGCGAGCCTCGACGAAGTTGCAGCCGTCCGCGGCGTGCTGACATGCCGGCCGCTCGACTTGCAGCGTGGTGTGGTGCACTCGGAACCGGTCGGCCAGGATCTTCTTCAAGCGCTCGATGAGTGCGGCGGTGTCGACACCATCGGCGTGAACCACATGCGCGGTCAGGCTGTTCTTGCCGCTGGTCAGCGCCCAGACATGCAGGTCGTGGATGTCCTCGACGCCATCGACCGAGCGCATCGTGCGGGCGACTTCGTCGATATCGATTCCTTCCGGCGTGCCTTCCAGAAGGATGTTGAGGCTCTCTTTCAGCAGCAGCCAGGTACGCGGCAGCACCCACAGCCCGATCGCCACTGCGGTCGCGGCATCGACCCAGGCCCAGCCGGTGACCTGGATCACGAGCGCCGCGACGATCACGCCCAGCGAGCCGAGCATGTCCGACCACACTTCGAGGTAGGCACCCTTCATGTTGAGGCTTTCGGTGCTGCCGGCACGCAGCAGCCGCATGCTGATCAGGTTGATCACCAGCCCCAGCGCCGCCACCACCAGCATCGGCAGCGACTGCACCTCGCTCGGCGACCTGAATCGCTGCCAGGCTTCGAAGAGGATGTAGAACGCGACGCCGAACAGCAGCAGCGCATTGAAGGCGGCGGCGAGAATCTCGAAGCGGTGATAGCCGTAGCTCCGCTTGGCGTCCGCCGGTCTGCGGCCGACCCGGATCGCAGCCAGAGCGATCGCGAGCGCGGCTGCGTCGGTGAACATGTGCGCGGCGTCGGCAATCAGTGCCAGGCTGTTGAAGACCACCCCCGCGACGATCTCGGCGACGAGGAACGTGGTGGTCAGCGCCAGCGCCGCCCACAACGCACGTTCGTTGCCCGTCGAGGGCAGAGCGTGGTTGTGGGCGGCGCTCATGCTCGGAGGTGGCCTACTTCAGCGTGAACCGCGCCGCGACGGCCGGCTTGCCGTTCAGTGCCACATCGGCGAGCACCTTGGTGCCGGCGCCGACCTTGAAGCTGCCCTTGGCTTCGAGCTTGTCGCCGGCCAGGGCCAGCGGCGCTTCGGTCTTGTCGTTGCCGTTGAACACCGTGACCTTGCCGGTGGCACTGCTCAGCTTCATCGCCTTGCCGTGGTCGCTGACGTGGATGACGATCAGCTCGGGCTTGGCGACGAGTTCCATGTCACCGGCCTTGGTTTCGACGACGACGCCGCCATGCTTGGGCTTGTGGTCTTCGGCGGCGAAGGCGGGCCCAGCAGCGGCGGCGGCGAACAGGAGGGTCGTGAAGAGGTGCTTCATGGTGCTTCCTTGGTGGGTTGAATGAGCAGTGGGCGTCAGTGAATGGGCGTCGCGCTGACCACGTCGATGACGGTGATCCAGCCCGCGACGGACTGGCCGGTCCGGGCTGCGGTCATGAGCGCGGCCGAGAGGGTTTCGACCTCGCTGTCCTCGCACAGCAGTTCCAGCTTGTATTCGTTGACGACTTCGTCGCCGAGGGCCATCGAGTAGCGCTTCTCGTCGCTGTCTTGCGGCAGCAGCGAGCCCTTGACGACATAGACGGCCAGGTTATGGCGGCGGCCACCATGCTCGCCACCCCATGCGGGGCTGCTCTTGAGTGCTGCGATCACGTCAGCGATGCGGCTGCCGTGCACATAGGCCTTGATCTCCTTCATGGCGCTTCCTCGTTCGGTTGTTGTGCGGCGACGGGTCGATCCTGCTCTGCGTTCTCGGCTGCATCACGCACGCGTTGCTTTGCGTCCGCGCGTGACTCCGACCATTCGTAGATCAGCGGCAGCAGCAGCAGCGTCAGCAGCGTCGAGGTGATCAGGCCGCCGATCACAACGGTGGCCAGCGGGCGCTGGGTCTCGGCGCCGACGCCGGAGGACAGGAGCATCGGCACGAGGCCGAGGATCGCCACCGACGCCGTCATCAGCACCGGCCGCAGGCGCAGCGCGGCGCCCTGGCGCACGGCGTCGCGGATCGACAGGCCGTGCTTGCGCTGGTCGTTGAGGAACGAGACCAGCACGATGCCGTTGAGCATGGCCACCCCGAACACCGCGATGAAGCCGATCGCCGACGGCACCGACAGGTACTGCCCGGTGATGAACAGCCCGACGATACCGCCGATGATCGCGAACGGCACGTTGGCGATGATCAGCGTCGCGTGGCGCACCGAGTTGAACGCCGTGTACAGCAGGATGAAGATCAGGCCGATGGTCAGCGGCACGATGATACCCAGGCGCTCCATCGCGCGCTGCTGGTTCTCGAAGGCGCCGCCCCATTCCACCCAGTAGCCGGTGGGCATCTTCACCTGTGCCTGGATCGCTGCATTGGCGTCCTTGACGAAGCTGTCGACGTCGCGGCCCTGCACGTCCATCTGCAGCACGGCGTAGCGCTGCAGCGCTTCGCGCCGCACGAAGGTGTAGCCCTCGGCAAGCTCGATCTTCGCCACCTGGGCAAACGGCACGATCGCGCCTTCGGAGGTGCGGATCGGGATCGCCGCGATGGCCGACGGGCTGTTGCGGAACTCCTCGGGCAGCCGCACCGCGATCTCGAAGCGGCGCGTGCCTTCGATCAGCGTAGAGACCGATTCGCCGCCGATGCCGGCCTGCACGATGGCGAGGATGTCGTCGGCATTCAGGCCATAGCGGGCCGCCGCCTGGCGGTCCACCTTGATGACCATCTGCGGCTTGCCCTTGTTGGCCTCGGCCGACAAGTCCGCCACGCCGGGCACGGCGCCGACCACGCCCTTGAGCTGCGCGGACAGTTCCTCGAGCTTGTCCAGATCCTCGCCATAGACCTTGAGCGCCAGCGTCGCTCGAACGCCGGAGATCAGTTCCTCCACGCGCATCTGGATCGGCTGGGTGGCGCCGAACACCGCGGTCTGCACCTCGCCTTCGAGGAACTCCTGCATCTCCCGTCCGAGCGCGGCATACGACTGTTTCGTCGGCCACTCGTCCTTGGGCTTCATGTCCAGCAGGACTTCCATGTAGTTCACGTCGGCCGTCTCGCCCTTCTCGGCACGGCCGATGGTGGCCAGCACCGAGTTCACCTGCGGGTACTTCTTGCGCAAGGCGGCGTCCATCACGTTGGCCACGCGGATCGATTCGTCCAGCGAGGTCGAAGGGATGCCAACGACGCGGAACATGATCGCGTCCTCCTGCAGCGTCGGCATGAACTCCTTGCCGAGCAGCGGGAAGAGGGCAAGCGCGCCGACCAGCAGCGCGACCGCCGCGCCGATCACCGTTTTCTTGCGGTCGAGCGCCCAGTCCAGCATCGGCAGGTACAGCTTCTTCGCGCCGCGTACCAGCCAGGTGTCCTTCTCCTCCTTGGGCTTGAGGATCAGCGCCGCCAGCACCGGCACCAAGGTCAGCGACAGCAGCAGCGAGCCGGCCATCGCGAAGGTGATGGTCAAGGCCATC
>Ga0268299_1001586_pt1 | contig 37253 bp, 32 predicted proteins | sample NOBtaG_FD_193484 | JGI IMG/M metagenome (GOLD analysis project Ga0268299, IMG submission 193484) | Activated sludge microbial communities from bioreactor in Nijmegen, Gelderland, Netherland - NOB reactor | ecosystem: Engineered > Bioreactor > Aerobic > Activated sludge | place: Netherlands... | reverse complement strand
GAAGAAGAAGAAGAAGAAGAAGAAGAAGAAGAAGAAGAAGAAGAAGAAGAAGAAGAAGAAGAAGAAGAAGAAGAAGAAGAAGAAGAAGAAGAAGAAGAAGAAGAAGAAGAAGAAGAAGAAGAAGAAGCTCAGGGATCCGAAGAAGTGGAAGAGATTGAAGGATCAACGGATGAAGCTGAGGATGAGATTGAAAACTCTGCTCAAGGTGCGGAGGATAAAGACCAGGGTGAAAAGCAATGATCTGGTCAACGCCCATACAAATTGAACACAACGCTACCAATTCCGATGAGTTGAAAGGAATAAATGAGCAAGGTCAGAATTTACGATTTAGCCAAAGAATTAAAGTTGGAGAGCAAGAAAGTGCTCGAAGACGCCCGTCGTCTGGGCGTTGATGTCAGTGTGCCCTCGAACACTCTGGAAGACCCCATTGCGGCCAAAATCCGCGAAATGTATTACCCAAAGAAAGAGGTTGTGGCTGCCAAGCCAACAGCAAGATTGATAAAACATCCAACAGCAGCCGCACCCGCGCCTGCGACCATACCTGAATTCACAGAATCACCCGCTTCAATCACTCCGGAAAAAGTCGAAGCGAAAATCGAGAAACAACACACAGAACAGCCCGCGGCTCAACGACCGGCTACAGCAACCATACTCAAACCGCTGACGCCTCCGGTCAAAGCTGAGCCTCAGGCGAAAGCCCCTGCCAAGGTGGCTCCTGAAATTGAAGCCAAAGCGCCTGTGCAGCAACCAACCGCACCTAAACCTTCGCCTGCGGAGGCAGAAGCACCCAAGTCCCGGTTGGTCAAATTGCAGCAACCGACGAAGCCTGTTCCCGCGACTGAATTGACTGGCGAACTTCCAATTGAAGAAGTTGTTGAGCCAAAGTCTGAATCCGCCGAACCTGCCGTTGGGCTTGAAGCTACGGTTGTCGAAGCGCCTGAAATCACGGCTCAAGAACCGACACAAGAGACCGAGCCTTCGACTGCTGAACCACCGGCACAACCGGTTCCGCAGCCCACGGTTCACAAATCGCAGCCCAAACCTGCCAGCGCGCCCAACGACACGGGAACGAAAGTCATCAAGTTGGCAATGCCCACCAGGCCATTGCCGAAACCTTCGCCGACAACTTCGGCAAGGTTCCAGTCTGAAAAGCCTGCATTGACCACCAAGTCTGGCGCGACAGGCAAACTTGACCCTTCGCTGCTGCTGAAAAAAGACCAGACGCGCGACCTGAAACCCAAAGACCCGCATTTATTGCCGTCCGGCGCGCAACAGCGCACGGTGTACATTCCGCCGAAAGATCAAAAGCCTAAAGGTCGCAATCAGCATCGCGGAAAAGACAAGGACCGCGACAAGTTTCAGGATGGTAACACCCACAAATTGGGGCTGAGAAAACAGAACCTGCCTGCTGCGGCTAAAAAATTGATTCCGGCGGAATTGAAGCCGGTGCGATTGGTCGAAGGCAGCACTGTTCGAGAGTTTGCCGAAAAGCTCGACGTCAAAGCGCGCGATGTCGTGGCCGCATTGATGCAGCGCGGGGTGATGGCCACGATCAACCAGATCATGAATCACGATCTGGCGATTGAGCTTGGATATGAATACGGCTTCGAAGTCACCTTTGGCGACTTCGAAGACATGATCATCGAATCTGAGTTCGAGATCACTCCCGAAGCAATGGACGACACCGACCCGCGCGCTCCGGTCATTACAGTGATGGGACACGTTGATCACGGTAAAACCAGCCTGCTCGACGCCATTCGTTCAGCGCGCGTCGCTGAAGGCGAAGCAGGCGGCATCACGCAACACATCGGCGCGTATTCCGTCGAAGTTCCAAGCCCCGAAAATCCCAGCGTCACACGCCGGGTCGTTTTCCTGGATACTCCAGGCCACGAAGCATTCACATTGATGCGCGCTCGCGGAGCCAAAGTCACAGACATTGTGGTTCTGGTGGTTGCGGCGGACGACGGCGTGATGCCTCAAACCATAGAAGCCATCGAACATTCCAGAGCGGCAAAAGTCCCGATCATTGTCGCCATCAACAAGGTGGACAAACCGGACGCCAATCCTGAACGCGTCAAAAAGGAATTGGCAGACCGAAACGTTTTGTGGAGCAATTGGGGCGGCGACGTGGAAATGGTCGAAGTTTCCGCCAAGAACCGTCAAAACATTGACGGCTTGCTGGAAATGATTCTGCTGACGGCGGACATTCTGGAACTGAAATCCAACCCGAAACGCAAAGCGACCGGAACCGTGCTGGAAGCCAAACTGGATCGCGGACGCGGCGCAGTGGCCACAGTCCTGGTCCAGAACGGCACGCTTCGGATTGGCGATCCTTTCATCGTCGGCAATTTTTCCGGCAGAGTGCGCGCTCTGGTCAACGACTTGGGCGAACGCGTGCAGGAAACCGGGCCGGCCACTCCGGTCGAAGTTCTGGGATTGGAAGGCGTGCCTTCCGCTGGCGACCAGTTTCAGGTTGTGGACGATGTCGTCAAGGCTCAACAGATCGCCCAATTCCGGCAGGCGAAAGCCCGCACAACGGCATTGGCTCGCTCGGCGGCGCGCGGATTGGATCAACTCGCCGCGCAGATGGAATCCGGCGAAGTCAAAGAACTGCTGGTCATTCTCAAAGCTGACGTTCAAGGTTCGGTGGAAGTGTTGAAAGACACATTGACCAAACTTTCCACCAGCAAGGTGAAGGTCCGCATAATTCGTTCCGCCGTCGGCGCGATCACTTACGACGACGTGCTGCTGGCCAGCGCTTCTCAAGCCACTGACACCGGAGCGGCAACGGTCATCATCGGTTTCAACGTCCGACCTGAATCTCGCGCCGAAGAAATCGCCAAACAGGAAGATGTGGATATTCGGCTGCATTCGATCATCTACAAGGTCGAAGAAGAAATTCGCAACGCGATGCTTGGCTTGATGGATGCTACGCTGAAGGATGTCGCTCTGGGCAAAGCGGAAGTCCGAGACATCATTCGCGTACCGAAAGTCGGAGCCATTGCCGGTTGCATGGTCATCAACGGTTCGATCAAACGCGCAGCTCAGGCTCGTTTGATTCGCAACAACGTCGTCATCTTCGAATCTACGATTGGCAGCTTGCGTCGCTTCAAAGACGACGCCAGCGAAGTCCAGCAAGGTTATGAATGCGGCATCACGGTTGAACGTTTCAGCGATTACAAGATCGGTGACATCATCGAAGCGTACATCGTTGAAAAAGTCGCCCCGACGCAGCTATAAAAAATCAAAAGGCAAATATCAAAAATCAAAAGTTGTTGGCGACGCCATTCAATTGTTTGCATTTTTGCCTTTTGCCTTTTGCCTTTTGATTTTCAAAATGCAGTATCGTCCGAACAGATTAGCCCAGGAACTCAAGAATGAAATCAGCGCGATTATCTCGCGCGAGATGCCTCATCATCGTCTGGGCTTTGTCACCATCACCGAAGTCAAGGTCAGCCCCGATTTGTGCCACGCTCGTGTTTTCATCAGCGTATTCGGCTCCCCGCAAGAACAAAAAGACACTCTAGAAATACTCAACAACGAAAAATCGTTTTTCCGCCAACTGATTGGCCAGCGATTTCGATTGCGCCATACGCCAGAGGTGTCTTTTGTTTACGACGAAACGATTGAACACGGCGACCGCATGTTGCAGTTGATGGAAGAAATAAAAAAGGAGTTGCCGGAAGCGTGATTACCAACCGTGGCGGGGTTTTAGCCGACTCGCGCCCCAAATCACGCCCCGCAATCGAAGCATGTTAGGCCAAGTAATTGATCTGATTGAAAAGCACAACCGTTTTGCCATCACGTCCCACATCCGTCCAGATGGCGACAGTATGGGTTCGTCTTTAGCTCTTTGCTGGATATTGCGTGGATTGAACAAAGACGCAGAAGTCATTATGTGCGACAGCGTTCCGCATTCGTATTCCAGACTTCCCGGCGCTGATGAAGTGCGAGTCGTCAAGGATATTGACCGGGATTACGACGCCGTTTTTGTGATCGAATGCAGCGACGTTACTCGCCCCGGACTTCCTGCCTTGAAAGATCAGTTCGTCGTCAACATAGACCACCATTCGACGACGGCGCTGTTCGGCGATTTGAACTGGATTGATTCGACGGCGGCTGCCGTGGGCGAAATGATCTACAACCTGGCCAAAGCCATCGGGGCCAAAATCACACCTGAAATCGCCAGTTGCGTTTACGCGGCTTTGCTGACCGACACCGGCTCGTTCCACTTTTCCAACACTACCGAACGCACCTTCAAAATCGCCAGCGACTTGGTCAAATACGGCGCTCAACCGGCCAAACTTTCGCAAGCGATTTTCTACAATTACCCTTACGCCAAAATCATGCTGGTCGGCGCTGTGTTGTCCACTTTGCAGCGCGATGAATCCGGGCGAATCGCCTGGATCACCATGTCCAAAGAAGCGCAGGAATTGAGCGGAGCCACCGAAGACGATTCCGACGGCATCATCACTTACCCGCTGACCGTCGGCGACGTCGAAGCGGTCGCCTTTTTCCGCGAATTGCCGAACTCGACCTATCGAACCAGCTTGCGGTCGAAAAACCGCGTCAACGTCGCTCGCGTCGCTGAACACTTTGGCGGAGGAGGTCACGCCAACGCCGCCGGATTCACCATTCAAGCCGATTTCGATGAACTCAGCCGTGACGTGATCGAACGATTGAAAGAAGCCGTCGCCCTCGCACCGGCAGTCAACGGGCGCGAAATCAAGCCTCGGTAAGGCAATGAACGTTTCACATTATTCGCACGGCCACCGTGTTGGAGGTTTTGCCGTCCGCCGTCAGCGCGACGACTGATTTCGCCGCTCCCGGTCGCGGTTCAACCGGCGACGCCTGCGCTTTCTTCGTCAACCGTGACCAGAATTCTGAAATCGTTCAGGCGGCGCAGCAATCCGGCGTCGAGCCGCAACCGACGCTCCCGTTTGATCTGATCAAGAACTTCCGCAATCGGGCGCCCATCGAAGTACGGCAGAACATCCAGCACGGGTCGCGAAAGAAAAAGCCCCTCGCGGTCATAACTTTTAGCTTTTACTCCCCAACTATCAGGCCCGCATTCAGCGATTGAAAATTCGCCCTGTTTGAGCCGCGCTGGAAGTTCAGTCGAAGTCATACGGCGGTAAGCCTCGCGCGCCGGTTGCGCCAGTGACCGCGCCTCAGGCCCGCATACCAACAGCGCATCCCGCCACGAGAGCGGGCTGACCCGGCGCGCGCACTCAAGATAAAACTCGCGCTCGCGCCCGAACCAATCGCCCCAAATTCGCTGCCGCGCGTCTGGCTCGGCCAGATCTTCGAGCGCGCCCTGGTAAAACGGCCAGCAAGCCGTTTGACCAGGGCCGAGTTCGCGCGCCAGCCAATTCGCCAGATCAATCTCGACAGCTTTCAACAAATCCCTGACCGCATTCCAGTAATCCAGCGCAACCGCGCCTCGTTCGAGTTTGCAGAACCAGGTCGAGCAAATGCTGTTGCGGTTTTTCCAGACGCCGCACAAACCGCCCTCCTGCTCCAGGTAATGCGGGCAGCGCAAACTCGGGTCACGCCCGAAGGCGTCGTCGCTCAGATTGTCGTAAGCCTGCGCAAAATGCGGCGGGCGCAAAAGTCCGAACGGCGCGACGGCGATTCCCGCGTTGATCCGCGCCTCGATTGACGCGCGCCCTTTCGCCGCAGCCGGGTCGTCATCGGCCAGAATCCGCCCGACCAGATAGTTCGGCAACTCCGGCATGTAGGTGCAGCATTTGGTCGAGGGGTGATAGAAACGCGCGGGGGTAGCCACGTATTCATCCGCGCTCCCGCACATAACGCAATTCAGGCAAGTGGCGCGCGGCTCGTCGGGAATCGGCCCGGCGAAAAGTTCATCCATCCAGGTGGCGTAAAGCGGTGGAAACGGGCTGGGCAGGGTGAGTGACATCGCGGCTCCTTTGAACAGTAACGCGAGCGGTAGCGAGCGTGACTCCGCCAATCACTAATTAATCGAGCCACGCTTGCTACCGCTCGCGGTATTGTTTAGCGGACAAAATCCATCATTATTCCTGCTGCTCACCGCCAGCCTTACGGACGGTGAGATTGGCCTTCTTGCCGCCTTTGATCTCTTGGGCGTAATCGGCGTCGGCCTCGTTCAAGGTCTGAATGGTCAGGTCTTGAATCGCGCCGGCGTCATGCTGTTGATTCTCATTCGCTGTTTTGTTTTCTTCCGGTTTCGTGTTCATTGTCGTTGCTCCTTTTCGTTTAGAACGTTAATTTCGTAACCACAACCTCACTGATCGTTGGGGTTGCCCTTTCCCGTCCGCCTGTGACCTCTTCGACGTTCTGCGCTTCCAGGTCTTCAATCGCGACCGTCTGGTTGTTGTTTTCAGTGTTCTGCTCGTTCATCGTATTTTCCTCCGTTGGTTGAAAGTTGTTGTTGTCGTTTTGCCTTGAGCGATTCGTTCCCGCTCACCTGTTAAGGCGTAAACCGCTGGCGAAAACTATCATCACGGTGAAATAAAATAATTCGCGCCGCTGAAAATAAGATAAGCCACGAAGCGAAGCTGTGAATCTTCTCTTCCTGGCTTATGCTTTTGTTGATGATGTAACCGGTTTACCGCGACAGCAGAATGTGCTCACGGCTTTCGCTTGGGGCATCCTGCGCCTTGTTTCAGTTGCAGATACACCTGCCCGCGCAGCCACTCCGAGCGGAAATGATCTGACTCAAGCGAGACTGGGTTTTGCCAAATCATTCGTGGTAAGCTTTTGCCATCATGAAATACCAAGCGATTTTGACGAATGCTTTTTCACGCCGACTTCGCCCCATCGGTTTCATTACCCTGATAGCAATTTTCTGCCTGCTGGCCGTTTTGGCTGCAAGCGCCCCCGCTCAGGCGACTCGAACGAGAATCGTTCCCGAAAAGCCGCGACCGATTCCTGCAAAGAAACCGCCGCAAAAATCCAAGCCGCTGACCGCCAAGGATCATCGCGAAGCTGAGCAGCGTTTGAAAGATTTGGGGTATTGGACAGGAAAAGTTGATGGCAGTTGGGATGTCGCGTCCAGAAACGCCTTGATAGCTTTTCAGAAGATTGAACGGCTGAAACCAACCGGCCAATTGACGCGCGCGACTTTCGATACATTGATGTCAGCGAATCGTCCTGCGCCGCGTGAAACCGAAGTCGCTCACATTGAAGTTGACCTGGTTCGACAAGTGCTGTTCGTCGTTGACGACACTGGCACGGTCACTCGCGTATTGCCTGTTTCTACCGGCAACGGCAAAGAATTCTATTCCGAAGGTTGGGCGCGTGACGCCATCACACATCCCGGACGGTATCAGGTTCGCCAGAAAATCCCCGGTTGGAAAAAGAGCGCACTCGGCGAAATGTATTACCCGGTTTACTTCATGTACGGGACGGCAATTCACGGCTCGAAGTCTGTTCCGACCAAACCCGCCAGTCATGGCTGCGTGCGAATCCCCATGTTTGCCGCGAAAGAGTTTTACCGATCCACGCCCGTTGGAATGCCGGTCATTATCCACAAAGAAACTGTTTCTACTGAAATCGTCAAGCAGTAATTCTTTGCTTCAGGCCAACGCTTCCCGCAGAGTTTCAGGAAGCGTTGCGGGTCTGCCATCTTTGACGCAAACGACGGTCATTGAACCTTCCAATGCCAATTGACTGCACTCTTCGTCGCTGAAAACCTGATAGTCGTAACGGATTGAACTGTTGCCGAGCTTTCCAACGGTCACGCGCATGACAAACGTAGCATCCAGCGGCAGCATTCGATGAAAGACTGCGTCAACGTGCTTGCGAGGAAAATCATATTCACGAACTTCCTGGCTGCCGCTCAGAAACTCAATTCCCACCGAACGAAGCAATTCGACTTCGCCTTCCTCGAAGTACTCGAAGATGCGCGGGTAATGCAATCGTCCGGCTGCGTCGGCATCAGCCCAGCGAATTCGTCGCTTCAATTCGATAGAAGCCATCCATCACCTCATTTCGCCAGACGTTCAATCACGTCGAAATAGAATTTCACGCCGTCAGCAAAGGCCTTTTTGCCGATGCGTTCATCGTTGCCGTGAAATCCTCCGCCCAATTCCCTGCCCGGCGCGACAAACGGAGAAAACCCATAACTGTGAACTCCCAGCACGCGGAAATAATGGCTGTCGGTAAACCCGGCCAGGACAGGGTGCGTAATGATTGCGCCCGGATAACGGCGTTGGACGACATCGGCAACCGCTTTGACCAGATCGGTGTCAATCGGCGAAGCATTGGCTTCAAACGCCAGCACGGTTTCGATTTTGATCGAATCATCTTTGATGACCTCGCGCAACTCGGCGATCCAACGATCCAGCTTTTCTCCAGGAACCAGCCGGGTGTCAATTTCCGCCGTAGCCACAGGCGGAATGACGTTGACCTTGTTGCTGCCGCTGAGCATGGTGACGGAAATCGTATTGCGCGTCAGGGCCTTCGCTCCGGGGTCGAATTCCAGCATTCGCGCAAAAGCCGGGTCTTTGATCGCTTCGCGCAGATTGGAGTATTTCGCAGCCAAATCTGGCGGCAGCAGCGGAGCCAAGGCTTTGAACGACTGCTCAACCACAGGCGTCAACTGAACCGCTGGCGAATAATCCAACAGCCGGTTCAATGCTCGCAGCAGACGGTTCACGGAGGAATTCGGTCGCGGAATCGAACCGTGTCCGGGTTCGGCGGTCGCCGTCAACCGCAACCAGGCTGGAGTTTTTTCAGAAGGGCCAACGCCGACAGCCAGAACCTTGCCGCTCTGATCCACCATATTGCTGCCGCCTTCGTTGAATAAAAATTCGGCTTTTCCCAACAATTCCGGATGATGTTTCGCAAACCAACCGGCTCCGTGAAGCCCACCGGCTTCTTCATCCGCCGTCGCCAGAAAGATGATGTCGCGCTTCAAAGGAACTTTCGCGCGTTTCAATGCCACCATGACCATAAACTGCGCCAGGCCGACTGACTTCATGTCCTGAGCGCCTCGCCCATAAATAAAGCCGTCTTTGATTTGCCCGCTGAATGCCGGAACCGACCAGAACTCAGGGCTGTGCGGAACCACGTCTGTGTGATTCAACAAAACGACTGGCCGCTGACTGCCGTTGCCTTTCAACCGCGCCCACAACGTTCCGCGTCCGGGGAACGGTTCAAAGACCTGATGTTCTATGCCTTCGCGTTTGCAAAGTTCGGCAAAGAAATTGGCTGCGCGCGTTTCATTGCCGGGCGGATTGGTTGTGTCAATCTTCAGGTACTGAACAAACAACTCAACAGCTTCTTTTTGAAGCGAATCCCAATTGATTGACGATTGAGCCTGCGTCGAACTTGACGCTAAAAAAGTAATTCCCAGCAGCAGGCTGAACAAAGCAGCCCGTCGAACGAAAGTCATGTGTGTCTCCTGAATATGAGAGTAAAGTTGCGGCATCTTACTCAGCCGCCTATGGCTGGGCAACCGCGCGCAACATGGCGTCCTTCGATTCTTTCCCAAATCGTTTTTGCAGCATACGCACAAGCGGATAACCAATCCTGGCCATTACCGAAGCGGGACGCGAAAACGCCAGGATGTCATACCAGACGCTGTCGTCTTTGAATTGCCATTCGATCAAAAACCGCTCTTCGCCGACTTCATCGTGAGCGGGCAGGGTTCCGTAACCGAAACCGAATCGCCGCGAATGTTCGTCCGCTTCATCAATCACGTACACGATCTTCGCCGGATGGCATGACCAGAAGCCAAAATGGCTGCACAACACTGCGACCGTTGAGCCGATTTCAATCGGCGCATTCGGCCAGCACAATTCCAACCAGCCCAGGTCATGCATCTTCCAGTTTCGCACCGCAGCAACTGCTCGCTGAAAGGCTTGTTCGCCTTGCCCAAGCTGAATTCGGTTATGGTCAATATTGTATCCTGATGGAAGTTCACCGTACGTCGCTCCAACCTGAGAATAGGACAAGGAAAGATCTTGCTGAGTGTCCAAGAAGCATCGAATGCGGGCGGCTGATGGCTTAGTCAGGGCAAACATCAATGCTCCTTGGCAAAGAATTGTTCAACGTCTTCGATCTTTCGCGTAATGCGCGCAGGCGGCAGACTTTTCAAAAAACTTTGGCCGTAGTTTTTCGTGACCAGGCGAGGGTCAAGAACGGAAAGCACGCCGCGATCAGTTGCGCTGCGAATTAAACGACCGATTCCCTGTTTGAGCGAGATGACCGCTTGCGGCACGGAGTAATCCGCAAAACTATTGCCGCCGTGATTGTCCAGATAACGTTGTCGAGCAGCGACCACCGGGTCGGACGGAACGGCGAAGGGCAGCTTGTCAATAATCACGCACGACAACGCCTCGCCGCGCACGTCCACGCCTTGCCAGAAACTCGCCGTAGCGAACAACACTGCGTTCGGCGTTTCGCGGAAACGATCCAGAATGCCAGAACGCGAACCTTCGCCCTGCATCAAGACCGGAAACTCTATGCGATATTCGACCAGTTCGCGCAAGGTTTTCATTTGCGCGTTGCTGGTACATAGCACAAAAGCGCGGCCACGACTGGCGTTCAACAGTTTGATGATTTCACTGGCAGCGGCTTCGGCAAAACCGCCATCGCGTGGGTCTGGCATTTTCGGCGGCAAATACAGCAGCGATTGAGTCGTGTAATCGTAATTCGATTCGGCAATCAATTCATCGGCTTTATCAATGCCCAGCCGTTTGCGAATGAAGCCGAAGGAATTGGCCGTAGTCAGCGTCGCCGAAGTCAGCACAACGCTTTCGATCTTGCTGAACATGCGGTCGTCCAAAATTCCCGAAGCATCAATCGGTGTCGCCTGCAAAAAAACTCCGCGCCCACGCCGTTCGCACCAGTTGACGAAGCTGTCATTGTCGTTGAGCACAGTGAAATCCAGATCGAACTTCAATTGTTCGGTTCGTCGTTTAATGGCGTCCATTTCCGGCGGTGCATCTTTGACTCCGGCCAGTTCCGCGCTCAAACGATCCAGCGATTGCCGCAAGGCTCGAAACCGTTCGCCCGCAGGCGATAAAACTTCCTGACCATTCCGATCTTTGCGGAGGAACATCTGCGGGCGAATGACAAACCGGCCTTCGCCATTGAAGGTAGAAATCGAAAACCCGGATTCGCCGCCCAGAAACGTCATCCAGAAGTATTCTGCGTGCCTGGCAACGCGAGCGGAGACTTTGGTGATTTCGCGCGCTGAATCCACATCGGCGATTGCCAGCCGCGAAATGTCGTTGAGCAGATCGTCCACCTGATAATTGGAAACCGTTGCGCCAAAGTATTGCGCGGCGATGTCTTCTATCTGATGAGCTTCGTCAAAAATCACCGCGCTGTAATCTGGCAAGACCTGTCCCCACTCTTTGTCGCGCAACGCCAGATCGGCGAAAAACAGATGATGATTGACGATGATGATTTCCGATTCGACCGCGCGCTGGCGGGCTTTGGTAATGAAGCAGGCCTCAAAGTCAGGACATTTTTGCCCGAGGCAGGTATCTGAACGGGCGTCAATGTGACGCCAGAACGAAACGTTATCCGGCAATTCCACCAGTTCTGCGCGGTCGCCGGTTTCACTTTCGTAAGCCCAGTTTTTGACCAGATCGAAGTGATCCATTTCATCCAGTCCCTGCAACACAGGCTGGGATTCGGCGCGCTTCAATCTGAGCAGGCACAGGTAATTCGACCGGCCTTTCAGATACATCGCCCGAAATTTTTTAGGCAGGACTTTTTGCAGAAATGGAATGTCTTTGTTGAAAAGTTGTTCCTGAAGATTTTTGGTGCCGGTGGAAATGATGACTCGCTTGCCAGTGGCGATGGCCGGAACCAGATACGCCAAAGTTTTTCCAGTGCCCGTTCCGGCTTCGACCAGTAAATGACGCTTGTTCGCCAGCGCATCGGCAACGGCTTCGGCCATCGCCACTTGTCCGGGGCGGTATTCATAATCGGGATGATGGCGAGCGAAAAGCCCTTGCGTGCCAAAAATTTCTTCCATTCGTAACCAGGAATTGAGTTCAGAGTTTGTTGCAGCTTTGAAACCGCAGTCTAACACACCGCCCAATCACATCAAGAAAAGCTCCACTCCATCGTAATCCCATCGTAAGTTGATTCACTTTTGGCTTTACAAGATTTTACCTACTCACTACTTGACAGGATGGCTGGATGATCGCAACCTGACGACTCTGCGCGACGTAGTGATGAATGATGGCAATCGCCGCAAAACGCTCAATCGGTTGTCACTTCAAATCAGAACAATTTCAACAACCAGGAGAATCCATGAAACAGCAAATGCATGCCCTTCGTTATTTTGCCAGCACGTTGGCCGTGAGTTTGGCGCTCAGTCTGGTCTGTTTTGCCCAGACAGCTTCGCCTGTTCAATCGGCTCAAACCGCCGCCACAGTTGACCACATTGCAATGATGGTCGCCGACTGGACTCGCGCTCGCGATTACACCAAAGAATATCTTGAAGCCATGCCCGAAGACGGCTATGGCTTCAAAGCTGCGCCGGACATTCGCAGTTTTGCCGAACAGATGCTGCATCTGGCCAACGCCAATTACGCGTTTGCCGTGGCAGCAACAGGTGCGGCCAACACCAACACGGTAAATCTGGAAAAAACCGATTCGATGAAAACCAAAGCCGCCTGCACCAAAGCCGTATTGGACAGCTACGATTTCGTCATCAACGCGGTCAAGGGCGCTGACGTGAAAAAACTCGGCGAAGCCGTCAAACTTTTTGGTCGGGACACCACGCGCGGCGGCGCTTTGGCCAAAGCCTTCGAACATCAAACTCACCACCGCGGACAAACTACGATTTACCTGCGATTGAAAGGCGTCAAACCGCCCGCAGAAAAATTGTTCTAGCCTGCAAAAGCTTCAGGCAGAACAAAAAAGAAACCGGGTCTTCTGATTCGCAAAGCGTTGTAGCGAATCAGAAGACCCGGTTTTTGTTTATCCGACTGGATTACTTTTTCAAGCTGCGGATGTGAGCGACCACTGCTTTGACTTCCGCCGGTTTCAGCTTGCCTTTCCAGGCAGGCATGAAATCGCCTACGCCATTGTTGATGGCGGCAGCGATTTTCGCATCCGAATGATTTTTCTGCCACGTGGCATTGGACATATCTTCAATGCCCTGCTTTTGGTATTTCGCTTCGCCTGTGCCATCGGCTTTGTGGCACTTGGCGCATTTATCGGCATAGATTTTCGCGCCGTCCTGAAACACCGCAGGCGTAGTCGCAAAACTTCCAGCCGCCAACGCAACCAGCGCTGCCGCCAACGTAGCGGTGCAAATAGTCATTTTGAGTTTATTCATTGTAAATTCAATCTCCTTGGTTTTAGTGCCGGACTTGCCGGGAATAAAAAGGGGTTATTTCAATTTCAGCATCCACTCGACAATCGCTTTCTTGTCGGCTTCAGAAATATCAGGAAAACTCTGCGGCATGGGTTTCTTCAGATCATAAGCTCGCGCGTCTTCCATGATCTTGAACAAATCCTCCGCCGTGCGTCGCGGCTTGCCGGTCATGCCTGTCAACGGAGGCCCCAAATCGGCGTCGCCCTGGCCATTGGCTCCGTGACAATCGGCGCAACTTTCCATATAAGCCGCCGGGGCCGCTCCGATTGCTCCTGCCCCACCTGCTCCAACCATGGCGGTCGTCGCTCCGATGATCTGCGGCTCAAAAGGGGCTTGAAAGAACGCATGCATTTCTTCTTCTTGCTTTTTCAGCTTTTCGGCAAATTCAGGGTTATTGCGATCCTGATGCTTGGCCAGAAAAATCAATCCGATAGAACCGGCGATGGTCAGCAACAACACCAGACTGGCAATAGGACGTTTGAACGGATTGCGTTCAACATTGCGATCCAGAAACGGCAGCAAAAACAATGCGCCGAAGATGACTGCGGGCAACACAGCCGTCGGAATGATGGACCAGGGACCAGGAAACCATTTCAATAATTGAAACAGCGGCATGAAATACCAGGGCGGACGCGCCAGATAATCCGACGACGGATCAGCAACCGGCCCAAGCTCCGCAGGCATTTTCAGGGCCAGATAAACCAGAGTCACGAACACAACCAGCATGGCCACCGAATCAAAAAACACCTGCTTGGGGAAAAAGCGATCCACTTTGTTGTCGTCGCGGTTGTGATATGGCCCAGCCGGCCCGGCTTTGCGAAACAATGCCACGTGCAATCCAGCCAATAACGCCAGCAGCAACGGCAGCAAAAACACATGCGCAGTGAAGAACCGCGACAAGGTAACAGTGGTCAGTTCCGTGCCACCAAGCATGATTTTTTGTTGAATCGGTCCTACTACAGGAATTTCTCCGGCGATTGATGTTCCGACTTTCGTGCCGAAATACGCCGCCTGATCCCAGGTCAGCAAATATCCAGTGAAACCAAATCCCAACACGAGCAGCAGCATCACGACGCCAATGACCCAGATCAATTCGCGTTTCTGCTTGTAGGCTCCAAACAGAAACGTCTGCGCCAGATGCGCTACGGCCAGAATGACCATCGCGCTCGAACCGTAATGGTGAATGCCGCGCAGCAAGGCTCCGCCCGGCACTGCTTTCTGAATGTAAGCGACGCTGGCGTGCGCGTGGTCGGCGGTTGGCACGTAATACAAGGTCATGACAATGCCGGTCACCACCTGGATCGCAAACAGGAATAACAACGCGCTGCCCAGAACATAAGCCCAGCGAGCGCCGCCGCGTATGGGTTCGTTCAAGGCTCCGTCCATCAAAGCCTTGACGCCTGTGCGCTCATCAACCCAATCCACCAGTTGGTCAACTTTGGATTTGTCAGCCATATCAGCTCAAGACCTCCTTTTGCGCAATGCCCTGCTTGAAATCCTGATACCGAACTTTCAACACATCGCCTTCGACCTTGTATTCCAGCGAATCCAGGCCGCGCGGTGTCGGACCTCCCTGCGAATTGCCAGCGACATCCCATGTGCTGTCGTGACAGGCGCAAATAAAGACATCATCTTTGGCATTGACTGTACATCCCAGATGCGGGCAGACGGCGGTGAACACAGTGACTTTTTCTCCACTGCGAATCACCCAGACCGCTCGTTGCGCCTGAAACTTTCCCCAGCCTGCATCCTGAGAAACAACGACATTCAATTTGACCGGCTTGCCTTCGGCAATGTTCGCAATCGGGCCAAGGTCTGCCCAATTTTCGACTCCTGCGGCGGATAAGGCAGGCGATATGGCAAACCGCCCGATGTTGATTCCAAGCACGGCGGTAATCCCTCCGGCAATCAGACCGGAAAGCACACCAAGAAACGAGCGACGCTCGGTGTTGTCTTGTGTTGATTGATGATCCGACATTGAAACTAATCCTCCTGGAAATCGGCAATCGTGACACTTCCGACATTACAGACACACTTGGAAGCGGAAATTCTGAACTTGAACTGTTCAGCCGTGAGTCAGTGCAATTGTCGTCAGTGACTGCTTTTATGATTTTAGAAACCTGTGGTTGAAAGAGTCGCAATTCTTAACTCGGCAGGCGAATTTTGCAAATGCGCGCCATTCAATTTTCACGTCCGAAAACGGCGAGACGCCACGCCTGCTCATCCGCTACACTTCAACCATGGTTATGGATCACAAAAGCTGTTATCAGGCAGTGCTCTCGCACGATGCGCGTTTTGACGGGGTCTTTTATGTCGGCGTTTCCAGCACCAGGATTTATTGCCGCACGGTTTGCACCGTCAAAACTCCCCGCCGCGAAAATTGCAATTTCTTTTCTACAGCCGCCGCAGCCGAACAAGCGGGTTATCGGCCTTGTTTGCGTTGCCGACCGGAACTTGCGCCCGGCAACGCGCGCATTGACGCCGTCAGCCGGTTGGCGTCATCTGCGATCAATCGTATCGAAGACGGTTTGCTGACGGAAAAGCGACTGGATGAATTCGCCGCCGAAATGGGCGTCACCGACCGGCATTTGCGCCGAGTCATCCAAAGCGAGTTTGGCGTTTCGCCCATCGAGCTGATTCAAACTCAGCGGTTATTGATGGCCAAACGTTTGTTGACCGACACTGATTTGCCGATCACAGAAATCGCTTTTGCCAGCGGCTTTGCCAGCCTGCGGCGTTTTAACGCTTTGTTCAAAGAACGCTATCGTCTGAACCCAACCGAGTTGAGAAAAACGCGCGCAACAGCGGCGGCAGAAACATTGGTGTGCGAATTGTCTTATCGCCCACCGTTGGATTGGCAGTCGCTGTTGAATTACCTGAAAGCTCGCGCGCTTAAAGGCGCGGAAACGGTCGAAGCCAATCGCTACGCGCGAACTGTGACTGAAGGAAAACAAACCGGATGGATCGCGGTTGAACCGGTGGAAGGAAAATCCGTGCTCAGGGTGGAATTATCGGCTTCGCTGGCAAAGGCGATTTTGCCAGTGTTGGCGGGCGTTAAACGAGTTTTCGACTTGAAAGCCGAACCGAACAGGATCGCCGAACAACTTGGCGAACTAGCGGCAGCGAATCCGGGTTTGCGCGTTGCGGGCGCATACAACGGATTTGAAATTGCCGTTCGCGCCATTCTTGGTCAACAAATCAGCGTTAAATCGGCGACGACGCTGGCGGGTCGTTACGTCGCCCAGTTTGGCGAGCCGGTGGAAACACCGTTTGCGGCGTTGACGCATCTGTCGCCAACGCCGCATCGCGTCGCCTCGGCTGAACTTTCCGAACTGACTTCACTGGGAATCATCGGCGCGCGCGCGAAATCAATTTTGGCGCTGGCTGAAGCCGTTGCAGCAGGCAAACTGGTTCTTTCGCCCGGCGGCAATGTCGAACAAACCATTGAGCAATTGAAACAGCTTCCAGGCATTGGCGAATGGACGGCGCAATACGTGGCGATGCGAGCATTGGCCTGGCCGGATGCGTTTCCACATACCGATCTGGGTGTGTACAAGGCTTTGGGAACGAACAAACCCAAACGCGTGTTGGAGCTTGCCGAAGCCTGGCGTCCCTGGCGCGCTTATGCCGTGATGCACCTTTGGAAATCTTTGGAGGGAGACAAATGACGACTTATTACACTCGAATTGACAGCCCGATTGAACCGCTGCTGCTTTCTTCAGATGGCGAATCGCTGACCAGTTTGTCCATGCTCGCGCAACGCCACGGGCCATTTTTCATCGACGATTGGAAACGCGATGACAACGCCAGACCTTTTGCTGAAGCGAGAAACCAACTGGCGGCTTATTTCGCCGGCGAACTGACTGAATTCGATTTGCCATTGAACCTGATTGGGACTGAGTTTCAAAAGACTGTCTGGCAGGAACTGCAAAACATTCCTTATGGCGTGACGATCAGTTACAGAGAATTAGCAGAACGTGTCGGCAATCCCAACAGTTCGCGCGCAGTTGGCGCGGCCAATGGACGTAATCCGATTTCAATTATCGTTCCCTGCCACCGCGTCATCGGCGCAAATGGAAAATTGACCGGCTACGGCGGCGGCATGGAACGAAAAGAATGGTTGCTCGCTCACGAAAGCAAGCGCTGATGAACCGGCTCAGTTTTTCTTCGGTGGGCTTTGCCAGATTACGTTGACGATCATCCATTTGCCGTCGAATTTCGCCAGATGAAAATAATCGGTTCCCCATTCGGCAACCAGCTTGGCGCTTGCCGTCTGGTCTTGCACTTCATAAATGGTGATTTCTTTCGGCGCGTCTTTTCGCAATTTGCCTTCTTTGTTGTAAGTCTTGGCGACTTCGATCAACCGTTCAAAAGTCATCGCGGAAGCCGGGCGGTAAGTTTCATCCGCAGGCGGACGATAAAACCCAAGCTTTGCCAGTTTGGGATGCACGCTGCGTTCGATGCGTTCCGGCTGGACGTTGTATACGCCTTCGACGTAATCCAACACGGCCAGTCGCACCGCTTCCTTGTCATTGTTCGTTTGCCCCAAAACCGTGTTCGCAGCCACTCCTGTCACCGTCAGACAGGCAATCATCAGCAAAAATCTCTTTTTCATACTCCCTCTTTCTTGTAGTTTGAATTCAACGCACAACAGAGTTGGCGTTTTTGTAGCTGCCATATTTCAACCAGTTCAGAGCCGGTTGCTGGCCGCCAAGCGATTCATCAATGATTTCCGGCACGATCTTCAAACCGTTCGCGCCGTTGGTAAAGACCACCAAACCGAATTGCTGTTTGTCATACATCACGACATAAGCCTTCATATTCCCGTTGTCGCCCCAATGCCAGTAAGCCAATCCGTCATCGGTTTTTTGTAATCCCCAGCCAAGCCCCCACGAAATCGAAGCCGATAATTTTTCCGGCGGCTTGGCGGTGTTGTTCGTGCCGCTTTCGCTGACCTGGATTTGCGGCGTCAACATCTGCCGCCGCGTTGCCGGCTTCAACCCATTGCCGTTGGCAATGGCAACCAGAAACTTGCCGAAATCCTGCGCCGTAGTTCGCAAACTGGCCGCCGCATTATGCTGCATGGATTTGTTCTGACCGGTCATCTGGCCAGCATTGCTGTGACTGAATGCATGCTGAGCGACATAACTTTCCTGCCAGACATAACTGCTGTCGTTCATTCCCAGCGGCACGAAAACCGTGCGCTTCATAAAGTCATTGAATTTTTCGCCGGTAATCTTTTCGACGACTTTGGACAGATAGACAAAACCTTCGCCGGAATAGCTGAACCTTTCGCCCGGCGTGAAGTGAATCGTCAGTGAATTATTCTGCCGTCGCCAGTTTGGAAATCCTGGCCGATGGCTGAGCACGTGACGCGCTGTAATCTGATTGATGCGCGCATCGTCGCCTACGTCGTAATTGCCGGGCAGATATTTTATCAGCGGAGCGTCAAGATCGAGTTTGCCTTCGTCCACCAGTTTCAAAACGGCATAAGCAAAAACCGGTTTGCTCAAGCTGGCGGCTTCAAAAACAGTGTTGTCGGCGACAGGTTCTTTGGTTTGGGCGTTCTTTACGCCGAAGCCTTTATGCCAGACAAGCTTGCCTTTCTGAATCACCGCGACTGACAAACCGGGAACGTTTCCTTCTTTCAGCAATCGCGGAACACAAGAATTAAGCCGTTCGATGATGGTTTCTTTTCCTGCTTTTGCCCGCAACGGAGCGGTGGGTTGTTCCTGCGCCAGGCTGCCACCAATTCCCAAAAACAGACAAACAGCAACCAACAAAAAGCGCTTTTTCGCAAACATTGAAATCTACCTCTGAATTTGTTGAAAGTCGTAACGGAGAGATCACGATCACTTGCGGTCAACTCATCAACGCTGCCAGCAGCCAATCAGTTTCGACTATTTCCTCAACAGATGTCTTGAAATGACTGAATTCACGTGGCTGGATGTGAATCTTGTGTAATCAGGAATCCGTCGCGTAAACTCCGTTTCCACGCAATCCAATTCAATCAAAGTGGAGACCGAAACTGAATGAAAATTCTTCACGCAGGGTTTCAGGAAAAACACCTGCTGCTGTGGGGCGAAACCGCGCTACCAGAAGCTGAAACAAAAACAAAGCCTGCGCGCGCCTCCATAAAAAAATCCGCCGAACCTGCAAAACTGATATACGACCTTGGCGACGACGGTTTGCTGTCGGCTCTTTCGGAGTTGTTTTCAGGAATTGAAATCGAAAAGAGCGAATTTGAAAAAGTCACTGTTTGGTTGCCGACGGTTGACGGCCAACCACTGGCTTCAAATGTGCTGATCGCCGAACCGCCCGAATCCAAATCGCCGCCAACGCTTGCTCCTTGGACTGTCACAGCGCTGCCGATGGCCACCGTCGAAGCGATTGAACTGCTCAGTTTGTGCGTTGACAAAGCCATGCTTTCGCCCGGCGTCATCGTTGGTTGGGATTTGGCTTTCTGGGCAACGGCGATGCGTTTTGCTGGCGCAATGACTGCGCGCCAGCAATTTCTGCCGTCAGTCGTCAAGGAAGACGGAGCTTACCACGCACGCTGGCTACCTGTTTTTGTCGGCCCGGACGCGGAACGATTGCAAAAACTGGCGCGAGTCATGCCGCACGTTTGCCGCGCATTGTCGGCTGATTCCGCGATTCCGCCAACGACTGCCGCCGCTTTATTGCTTTCGGAATTCGTCGGATTGATTGTGGATCATCTGGCGCGCGTTGATCGCGAACATCAAACCCGAACCAAAAACTCTTTCAATTCGCTGCACGACCAATGGTTGAACGCATTGCGGACGATGAACAGTGAATTGACCGGCAAGGAATCAGAGCTTGCGCAATTCGCCAAGCAATCCCGCGACTGGCGCAGGCCGATAGAAATTACGACCTCGTCGCCGTTCCGGCTCTGCTTTCGCCTTGAAGAACCAGGAGCAGCAAAAGCCGCTGTTAATAACGACTGGCAAGTTCGCTACTTGTTGCAAGCAGCAGACGACCCCAGTCTGTTGATTCCAGTTGCCGACGCCTGGAACGCAAAGAAAAAACAAGCAGCTATTTTGAAACGACCAAATTTCAATGTGCGCGAATATCTGCTGTCATCGCTGGGCCAGGCGGCTAACGTCAGTCCGCACATTGAACAAAGCTTGAAATCATCGGCGCCTGCCGGTTACGAATTGGACGCAACCGGGGCTTTCGATTTTTTGCAGGAAAAAGCCTGGCTGCTGGAACAATCCGGTTTCAACGTCCTGCTTCCAGCGTGGTGGACTCGCAAAGGAACCAAGCTGAGATTGAGCGCGCGAGCCAACGTCAAAAGCCCTAAACTTCAAGGCGGTGGCAGTCTTTCGTTGAACGAAATCATAAAGTTCAATTACCAAATCGCTCTCGGAGATGAAGTTCTCACGCTCAAGGAACTGGAAGAACTGGCCAAACTGAAAATGCCGCTGGTAAAAATTCGCGGCCAATGGATTCAACTTTCCGCCGAAGAAATTCAAACCGCCATCGAATTCTGGAAAAAGAAAGCCACTGGCAAGGCCAGCGTCCGCGAACTGGTTCACATGTCTCTGGGCGTTGGCGGCGCAAACAAATCCGTCAAAGGCATCGCTTTTGAAGGCGTCATCGCCGACGGCTGGATAGGCGATTTGCTGGCGCAGCTTGACGGGCGCAAGGCATTCAAGGAATTGCAACCAACTGAAAAATTCAGCGGTACGCTGCGGCCTTATCAAACGCGCGGTTTTTCCTGGCTTTCGTTTCTAAGCGAAATCGGCTTTGGCGCCTGTCTGGCCGACGACATGGGATTGGGCAAAACCGTTCAGACTCTGGCTCTGATTCAGCGCGACTGGCAAGCCAACAACACGAAAAACCGTCGGCCTGTTTTGCTGGTCTGCCCAATGTCGGTCATGGGCAACTGGCAGAAAGAAGCCGCTCGATTCACACCAAACCTGCCGGTCATGATTCATCACGGTTTGACGCGAGCCAAAGGCGCGGCCTTCAGGAAAGAAGCAGCCAAACAAGCTCTGGTCATTTCCAGTTACGCGCTGCTGCACCGCGATCTGGCAATTCTGGAAGGCGTCAATTGGCAAGGCGTCATTCTGGACGAAGCCCAGAACATCAAAAACGCCGAAACCAAACAATCCAAAGCCGCGCGTTCGCTGAAATCCGATTACCGCATTGCGCTGACTGGGACTCCCGTCGAAAACAACGTTGGCGATTTGTGGTCGGTTATCGAGTTTTTGAACCCGGGATTTCTGGGAACTCAGGCTGAATTCAAGCGCAACTTCTTTTTGCCGATTCAAACTCAACGCGACGAACAGGCGACCGCTCAATTGAAACGACTGACTTCGCCTTTCATTTTGCGCCGGTTGAAAACAGACAAAACGATCATCAACGACCTGCCGGAAAAAATGGAAATGAAGGTCTTCTGCAATCTGACCAAAGAGCAGGCTTCGTTATATGCCGCAGTCGCAGAAGACGCAGGCAAATCGCTGGAAGAAAGCGAGGGCATTCAACGCAAAGGGTTGGTGCTGGCGACGTTGATGAAGTTGAAACAGGTCTGCAACCATCCGGCGCAATTTTTGGGCGACAACTCGGCCATTCCCGGTCGTTCAGGCAAACTGGCCCGATTGACCGAAATGCTGGAAGAGGTTTTGTCAGCCAAGGAACGCGCGCTGGTTTTCACTCAATTCACCGAAATGGGCGACATCATTCAACGCCACTTGCAGGAAAATTTCGGCCACGAAGTTCTGTTTCTGCACGGCGGCGTGACCAAGAAAAACCGAGACCGGATGGTTGAACGCTTTCAAAGAAACACAGCCGGTTCGCCGCCGATTTTCATCTTGTCATTGAAAGCCGGAGGCACCGGACTGAATCTGACGGCAGCCAATCACGTTTTTCATTTCGACCGATGGTGGAACCCAGCGGTTGAAAACCAGGCCACAGACCGCGCTTTCCGCATCGGCCAACAGCGCAATGTGCAGGTTCACAAATTCCTGTGCGCGGGAACTCTGGAAGAAAAAATTGACGAAATGATCGAACGCAAAAGCGAAATCGCTTCCAGCATAGTCGGCTCTGGCGAAGGCTGGTTGACTGAACTTTCGACCAAAGAACTGAAAAACCTCTTCGCTCTGCGAGCGGATGCGATTGGCGAATAATCAAACACGGGAGAATTTCATGAGTTGGTATAGCCGCAGAAGGAAACGCAGTTATTACTATGACGATTTTGATGACTTCGATGAAGAAGATGATGAAGATGATGATGAAGATGATGGCGAGGATAGCGATTATGGATATAGCGGCTACGGCTATCGCTATGCCTACAGACGAAAGATCACGCCTGTTGGCGGCATCAAGGCACAATCGAAACGCGGGGCTTTCGGCGAAACCTGGTGGGCCAAACGCTGGATCAGCACGCTGGAAAGTTTCAACATCGGCGAACGATTGAATCGCGGCAAGTCTTACGCGCGCGGCGGCCAGGTGCTTTCAATTGACATCGCCAAAGGCGAAATCAAAGCCAAAGTGCAAGGATCGTTTGCCGCTCCATACAAAATTACTATCACGTTGAAGGAACTGGACGCTGCCAGTTGGCGAAAACTGACAGCCGCGCTGGGAAGACAAGCCATCTTCGCCGCCAAACTCATGGCCGGAGAAATGCCTCAGGAAATCGAACAGGTTTTCAAAGACAACGGCCTTTCGCTCTTTCCTGAAAAGTTGCGTGATTTACAGACGAACTGTTCCTGTCCAGACTGGTCGAATCCATGCAAACACATCGCTGCCGTTTATTTTCTGCTGGCCGAAGAATTTGACCGCGATCCTTTTCTGCTCTTCAAATTGCGCGGTTTGGAACGCGAAGAATTGATTGCTGCGCTAGGCAAAACAGCCGGAAAAACAATTGAAACTGACGCCGAAGCAACCTCTGAAGCTGAGTTGCCGCCGGAACCGCTAGCCATCGAAGAGACGAATTTCTGGCAAGGCGGGGCGCTGCCGGAAAACATCTTCGGCGAAGTCAGAACTCCGCCGGTCAACGCTGCGCTGCTGAAACGATTGGGAAACTTTCCTTTCTGGCGAGGCGAAGAGACCTTTTCAGAGGCCATGGCTTCGATTTACTCGAAGGCCTCGGCTGAAGGATTGAAAATTTTTTGAATCTTTGATCGGATGAAAAGCGATCTAGTTCGAAGCTGCTTTCCACACAGAACCGTCTGCATAGTCTATGCTTTGCACAATCACTCTTTCCGAATATAAGCCCTGAGACTCTTTACCCGCCCTGGCTGCGTCAATCGTGCCGGTCGGAGAAGTCGAAGCACGCATGATCACATTTTTGGTTTTGCCTGGGCCGATCTTTATTTCACTGACAAACCTCCTGCGCCCCAACTCTTGTTCTGTGGCCGGATCAGAAAAAACATAATCCCAAGCGAGTTTGTGTATGCTCTTATCTCCTGTGTTTTTGATCTTCACTTCATAAATATAAACAACCGAAATTCCACTTCCACCTGGTTTTGCTTTGGGTGGGCTGTATGGCTCTTGTCTGGTTGGCATCCCCTGTTCGCTCAGTTTTTCATTCAGTCTTTCCCGCTCTCTACGTGCCTGCTCTTCCTGGTCACGCTCGCTTTGAGCTTTGAAATAGTCGCCATCGAGCGCAGCATTGCGAACCTCCATACGCCATTTCTTTTGAAGAACTACGACACTGGGTTTCGCGGATGAATCCGACTGAACCTGAGTGGCAGCATTTGAGGCCAATAAAATCAGCATAAATACCGCGACTTGAACTTTCATGGTGAAACCTCCTGAAAATTGTTTTTGCCCAGCCTTTCAGCATCACAAGACCGCATCAACATTCTCTTCGGTCAGCTCTCAAAACTCTTTCATCTGTTCGCGCCCGGCTTCTGTTTCGTCGTAACGAATCGGCTGCACGCCGGATTCGCGGACGAATTTGACAATGCGCGGATCAACGTAAGCCAGCCGCTCCCAGTTCAGATTATGCGCGACTGCTTCGCCGGGATACCCAGGATGTCCGAGATTGCGAATCTCTGCATCGTCAAAAGCCAGATGTCCGACTATCAGATATTCGCCATCATTGGCCGACTTCAACGCGCTGATGACATCGGCGACATAATCGCCCGGATGCCGCCGATCAATCGGGCTGCTGCGCGGCAAAGCCAATCGCCCGCCGATTCGCCGTGTGTCAATCAGCCGGTTCTGACGACACCATTGCCCGAATCTATCCGGCAGTCCGGGGACGATGTTGACAGTCCCCATATGCGCGTCGGCATAACGAATGTCGAAACCCAACTTGCGCGCCTTGTCCAATTGCGCCTGCAATTCGATCAAAGCTTCGTCAGCTTTGGCTGAAGCGCGGACCGCATCATTGGTTTGAAACAAATGACCATTGCCATCCACCAGCGAAGGAACTTTTTCGCGTGGCGCGACCGGCCCCCATTTGACGTTATCCCATTCCGAAGTCAGGTCGCAATGCAACCCGAAACAGATGCCTTTTTCTTTGGCCATCATCTTCGCGGCTTCTTCAACGTATGGCGTTGCCGCCAGCACAGAAACGTTTTTCAGAATTCCCTGCTTGAAACATTCCAACGTCGCGCGATTCAAACTGCGCGCGGCTCCCAAATCATCGCCACGAGTAATCAGTCGAATTTGTTTCGCGCCGGTCTGGTTGAACAGGTTCAAGGCAGGCAAGGCGGCTAAAGAATTTCGCAAAAAAGTTCGTCGTTGCATCGGTCACTCCTTGGTGATGGTTTCATCCAGGTTCAACAACACACGCGCAACGGCAGTCCACGCAGCCAGTTCTTCCATACGCACGCCTTTTGGCAAAGCGAATGCCTTGTCTGGATCATTGGTCGCCAGATTCCAGGCGTTCAATTCTCCTGCCAAAAATCGTTCGCGCTGGCGATTGAACAAACCAAGAAGCTCATTGGTTTCAGACTCGGAAGGCTTGCGAGAAAGCGCTGTGCGAAACGCGAAGCTCATGCGTTGCCGATTCGTTGCGCCGCCTTCGCTGACTGTTTTCAGCGCCAACGCGCGTGCCGCTTCGACAAACAAGGCTTCATTCAGCGTCGTCAATGCTTGCAGCGGAGAATTCGACCGCGTGCGTCGAACGCAGGAAATATCACCCGTCGGAGCGTCAAAGGTTTGCAGCATTGGATAAGGCACAGACCGATAACGGAACGTGTACAGCGCTCGACGGTAACGATTTTCGCCTTTTTCTTCTTTCCAAACCTTTGGCCCGTAACTAAAAGGTCGTTCAAATAAAAAAGCCGGCGCTGGTGGATAAACGCTGGCTCCGCCGATTTTCGGATTGAGCAATCCGCTGACAGATAACGCAATGTCACGCACCAATTCTGCGTCTACGCGGAAACGCGCTCCACGAGAAAGCAGTCGGTTATAAGGATCATTCGTTTGCGGATTGCGGGCTGCGGATTGCGGATTGATTGCAGAAGTTTGCTTGTAAGTCGCCGAAGTCACGATTAATCGGTGAATGTATTTCAGCGACCAGTTCGCGGTTCCCGTCTGCGAACTGCGAACCGCGAACTGCGAACTCGGTTCCATCAATTCGACCGCCAACCAGTCCAGCAATTCTCGATGAGAAGGCGCGGGGCTTTGCATGCCGAAATCTTCCGGCGTTTCCAGCAAGCCAATCCCGAAATACGACTGCCACAAACGATTGACGATGCTGCGCGCCGTGGTCGGCGAATTTCGATCCACCAGCCAGCGCGCAAACGCCAGCCGATCCGGCTGGGCGGTTTCCGGCAAAGGATGCAGAAACGCCGGAACGCCAGGAGCGACAACTTTGTCCGGGCGCAGAAAATCTCCGCGTTTCAACAGATGACTTTCACGCAACTCTGCGCGTTCCTGATAAACCAATTGCGTTGCGCCTTCGGGATGTTCGGCCAACAGGCGCGCAATTTCAGTATTGGCTTCGCGCCAATCGGCAACCGTAGTTCGCCAGTAACTGAAAACTGCAGCTTGCTGAGCCGGGCTACGATGTTCAATTGGGATCGAAAGAATTTCGCGCACAGCGACAGGCAACTGATCGGCTTCGACGTTGGACGCGGTCGTGAACGACAACCGCATTCGTCCGGGCTGATTCTGCTGATTGTCGTTGTTGTTCCAACCTCCGTGGTTTTGTTTCAACGTAAAGGTCAACTCGACTTCAGCGCCAGGGAAAAAGCTGAGCGGTTTTTCCAGTTGAAATACGGCTTTGCGCGGTTGGTTGCGAAGCGCCGGGCCGGCGTCAATCGTCCAGGCAGTTTCGTTTTTGCCGTCAATTGTGAATTCGATTGGGCCTACAGTTCTGCGCTTCCCGCTCTGGTCATCGAAGATGGCTTCAAGCTCGCGTTCAGGCAGCGAAATGTCCGCCGTGGCCTTGGCGATTTTCAGCTTATGAGCTTTTTTCGGATCGGCGGGAAACGCGGCAGTGACTTCAAATTCGGTCAATGCGCACGCGCCGGTTGTCGCCCGTCCGGGTCCGCTGCGCGGTAGGTTCGGATCAGTGAGCAGTTCCAACCTGAACGCCGTGATGTTTTGCACCTTGGTTTTCAGCGTCATTTTCACCGCGTGTTGAACCGGCGCATATCCATCGGACAAAAACGAACCGTCTGGTTGCGGCAAATAACGTTGGCCGCCTGTGGAAATTTCATCTACTTCGGGCTGGAAAACCGTCCAAGTCGGCTGATTGTTTTTGACGTTCGTTTCCCACGCAACCATTCGCTCGCGCCAATCAGGCGAATGGTGCTGCAACTCGGTTTCAACCTCGCGCACGCGGCGGAAAATTTCGGCGCGTTTCATCTGCTCCGCAGGTGTGTACACACCGATGTTCGCTTCGTGCGAGTTATTCAGGAAAGCGAACATCCGGTAATACTCTTCCTGGCGCAACGGATCGAATTTATGGTTGTGGCATTGCGCGCATTGAATGGTCAGCCCAAGCACGGCTTTGCCGACGGCATCCATGCGGTCGAACATCGCCTCCATGCGGAACTGTTCGGGATCAACGCCGCCTTCCTGGTTAATCATGGAATTGCGCAAAAACCCTGTGGCGACGATTTGCTCCTGGGTGGCGTTTGGGAGCATATCGCCCGCAATCTGTTCGATGATGAATTGATCGTAAGGCTTGTCGGAGTTCAGCGCATTGATTACCCAATCACGATAAAACCAGACGTATCGAGATTTGTCTTTTTCGTATCCGTCGGAATCGGCATATCGCGCCGCATCCAACCACAATCGCCCCCAGCGTTCGCCGTAATGTGGCGAGGCCAACAAACGTTCAACTTGTTTTTCATAAGCGTTCGGTGAGTTGTCGGCGAGAAAAGCGTCCACTTCGGCAATCGTTGGCGGCAAGCCTATCAAATCCAAACTCAATCGCCGCAGCAACGTCACGCGGTCTGCTTCAGGCGAAGGCTTCAAACCTTGCTTTTCCAATCGCGACAGCACAAAGGCATCTATCGGATTTATGATCCAGGTTGTTTGGGACACTCTGGGAATGACAGGCCGAGCGGGGGCAATGAATGCCCAGTGTTTTGGCGGCTCTTTCCCTCTGTCGCTCCGTCCCGCTATCGCTCCGTCCCAAGAAGCTCCTTCGTCAATCCAGCGAGTAAGCAGTTCAACCTGCTCAGGCTTGAGCGCTTCGCCGCCGAGCGGCATACGCTTTTCGCCGCCTTCGCCACGAACACGATGCAGCAAGCGACTGTTTCGACTGTTACCCGGAATGATGACTGCGCCGGAAATGCCGCCTTTCATGGCGGAGGTTTTGTTATCGAGTCGGAGCTGGCCTTTGACAGTTTGTTCGCCGTGACAGCTTTGGCAATGCGCGCGAAAAATCGGCTGAACGTCGCGCACAAAATCCACCTTGGCGTTTTGCGCCGATGAGGAACGAACGACAAACATACTGCCGATGGCGACGAACACAACTAACAACTTCAACCAGAATCGAGTCGTCATAAACTGACCGCCCCACTTTTGACTTTTGAAATTTGCCTTTTGACTTTTGATTTCACTGCGCGGTGTATCCGCCGTCCACCATCAAATGCGTTCCGGTGATGAACGAAGCTTCATCCGAAGCCAGAAACAAAATCGGGCAGGCGACTTCGCGCGGAACGCCCGGACGATTGAGCAGATGCTTCGCGCCTTCGGTGGCTTTGAATTCATCCATGGTGATGCCTGCCTGCGCGCAATGTTTTTCCGAAGCTTGCGTGATGATCGTTCCCGGACACACCGCGTTGACGCGAATGCCAAACGGAGCCAAATCCATAGCCATATTTTTCGTCATCTGAATAATCGCCGCTTTGGTGGCGCTGTAGCTGACGAAATGCGGCTGAGCGATAAAGCTGGACATCGAACCCAAATTGACGATGGAACCGCCGCCGGTTTTCTTCATCGCTTCACTGGCAAAACGACTGACCAGCGCCGTGCCAATGACGTTGACGCCCAAACTGCGCTGCCAATCTTCGACCGTCGCCTCCAGGCCTTTCAATACAAAAGCCGCCGCGTTGTTGACCAGAATGTCTACCCGACCGAAAAAGCGCACGGCTTCGTCAGTCAGTTTTTGCGCGTCGGATTCTTTGGAAATGTCTGCGTAAACAAAAATCGCCTTGCCGCCCGCAGCATTGATTCCGGCGGCAGTCGCTTCGCCGCCTGATTGGTCAATGTCGCCTATGACGACGTTTGCGCCTTCTTCAGCAAACAAAAAAGCGGTGGCCTGGCCAATGCCAGCGCCTCCGCCTGTGATGATTGCAACTTTATCTTTCAGACGATTCATTCAAAATCCCGTTTTCTTGTTTGAATGTATTTCAGTTCCGCAATTAGCGCCCCAGACTCACCCGAAGCCCACACCCCGATGAAATCTCCTTTGCAGGTATGCTCATTGGTGGGCACTTTCAGATCAGGCATGTTGTTGCCGTTGACGAACACCGCAGTGAATAACGAATCCACCACAACCCGGACGCCAATCCATTCGCCGAGCAAATACGATGGAAGGTTCAGTTCGACAGCCCGTGTGCCGATTGCAACCGTCAAGGTGAGCCATGCCGAGTTTGCGTTTACTCCAAATGAAACCAATTCAAAGCGGCGATGATTTTCCGCCCGAACAACCAATCCGACTTTTTGATTGACTGCTGCAATGCTCAGATCGAGTTTTCCCAACGGCAATTCCAATGCTTCAAACAAAGCGAGGCTTTCGGAATCGGCCCCTTGCGCTTCCAGTTGAACAGCTTCTTTGCCTTTGTGATGAATCGGCGACGCCGTCAGGTTGAAACATCGCCAGCCTTCGCCAGCGGCAATCTTCCACAAATCCACTTTGCGAGGAATCGTCCCCGGATCGCTGATGCCTACGCCCAGGTAAAGCAGCTTGGCCGCTTGCGAAAAAAACTGGCGAACACTCATGAAGCTATTTGGTCTCCTGCTTTTTCAGTTTTGGCGGCTCGTTGGCGGCGCGTAAATTCTCTACGATCTTTTTAGCCAATCCCGGAGCCGCGAGATTGCAATCCCAAGCCGTCACACGGCCAGCGCCAAGAATAACACCGGCTCGCCGATCTCGAATGCTGTAGGTGAAATAAAAAGTCAGCGTCATATTGTCAATTTCAATGATGAGGTCGGCCAATCGCTCTTCATCTACCAACTTCACATTCCATTCGTCGAGTTGAGCCGAATGCTTCATCAAGGCGTTTTGCAACATCACCGGCTTGCAAAGCGATGTTTTGCGAACGATGTAAATCAACCGCGCTTCGCGGACTCGTTCCACACGAGTCGAATTCACAGCAGCGGAGGCTTTTCCGGTTCGGTCTTCAATTTTTTCCGGCTCTTTTTTCCCCTGACTTAGCGACAAACCTCCAGTCAATAACTGTTTGCCAGGTTGATCGGCCAACCCAACAACAACCGAAAGCGGCACGGCAAAATTCAGGTTCTGTCCATTCAATCCACCAACAATTAACCCGATCCCACGCCCTTCGCCATCCACCAACACGCCGCCGCTCGATCCCGGAGAAACTGGCGCAGTGAATTGCAGTAGTTTGTAACCTTTGCCAGCGCCGGGAACGTCATCGGCCAATCGAACACCGCTCAACAATCCATCGGAAAACGTCCAATTCATGCCGAGCGGGTTTGAAACAGCAAAAACACGCTCGCCGATTTGTTCGTCAGAAATCGAACGAACCGCGATGGACTGCATGCTTTTGACTTGAACGCGAATGGCCACAACGTCTCGGCGTTCATCCACGCCCAGCACTTCAACGCGGTCATAAGTTTCGCCGTCTTTCGTCGCGACTTGAATCTGTTTGGCGTCTTTGATGACGTGATAAGCTGTCAGGATTACGCCGTCTTCGCGGATGACGATGCCGGTTCCTTGCGCAGAAACATTGCCTTCTGAGCCAGCTTTGATTAACACAACAGACGGGCTGACCAGCTTGACGACTTTTATCGAAGCGACAAACGTCGGCGCAGGTGGTTCATTCGGTTTAACAGGCGGTGGAGTTTGCGCATAGGCAATACCAGCAACAAACATCACGACAATGACTGAACACACTTTTGAACAATGTGAAGCTGACATACGGGTTTCTCCTTGTCGAAAAATTGTGCTGCGGGAATTCGCAGACACCTTTTTTTTCGCAAGCTCAATGCCAGCCTCAATCGTTGCAAAAACGCGAGCTTCTTGAAAAAGAACGAAAGCCGATGGTGACAATGGTCAGCTTTTTCTGGCGTCAGATGAAATCAATACGTCGCGCGTCCGCCGGTCATATCGAACGTGAAGCCGGTGGTGAAACTGGCTCCGGGCGAAACTATGAACGTCGCCAGATGCGCAATCTCGTCCAGTTCGCCGCAACGTTTCATCGGAATTTTATCGGTCATGTATTGAACCTGCTGTGCAGGCAGAGCCGCAACCATAGGTGTGCGGATCACCGCTGGAGCCAGCGCGTTGACCGTGATTCCGGTTTCGGCGTACTCCTTGCCCTGCACTTTGGCCATACCGATGACGGCGGCTTTCGAGGCCGAATACGCCAACATTCCGGCATTGCCTTCTTTGCCGGACACCGAAGCAATGTGCAGAATGCGGCCATAATTGTTTTTCAGCATCCACGGCAACACAGCGCGCGAAGTCAAAAACGAACCGACCACATTGACTTCAAACACAAAACGAAAATCGTTCAAGTCCACTTCGTGAGTTTTGATATTGGTTTTACCCGTGACGCCTGCGCTGTTGACCAAAATGTCCAAGCGACCGAAGCGATTGCCAATTTCATCAATGACCGTTTTAACCTGAGCTTCGTCCGTGACGTTGACGGCGTAGGCAACAGCATTCGCGCCGACTTCTTTTGCCGCCACATTGGCAGCCTCAGCGCTCAAATCCAACAGCGCGACCGTAGCGCCTTCGCTATGAAGTTTTTTGGCGATGGCCAGGCCAATTCCTGAAGCTCCGCCGGTGATAACTGCAACCTGACCTGAAAATGAACTGCTCATTACTGAAGAAATGCTCCTTTTGAAAAGAAAAGTTCAGAGTTCACGCTTCAGCGTGTCGGAATCAAGATACAAGCTGAAGCTTGAACTCTGAACGTTTGGTTACGCCGCAATGGACTGGTGCGGATCAATCACGAATTTCTTGGCCGCGCCTTTGTCGAAATCTTTATAACCCTTCGGCGCATTGTCCATCGAGATGACTTGCACGTTGACGGCTTTGGCGACGTTGATCTTGCCATAGAGAATCGCCTGCATTAACTGGCGATGGTATTTCATCACGGGACATTGGCCGGTCATGAAGTGATGCGATTTCGCCCAGCCCAGTCCGATGCGAATTCCCAGTTTGCCGATCTTGGCGTCGTCATCAATTCCGCCCGGATCGCCCGTCACGTACAAACCCGGAATGCCTATGCCACCGCCCGCGCGCGTGACTTCCATCAACGAATTCAAAACAGTCGCCGGAGCTTCGGTTTTCGCGCCGTCGCCGTGGCCGCGGGCTTCAAAGCCCACGCAATCCACCGCGCAATCAACTTCGGGGACGCCAATGACTTGTTCTATCTGTTCGGCAACGGTCGCATTCTTGCTCGACACGTCCACGGTTTCGCAGCCAAATTTCCGTGCTTGTTTCAATCGTTCGGGAATCAAATCGCCGACAATCACACAAGCCGCGCCGAGCAATTGCGCAGACGCCGCACAAGCCAATCCGACCGGTCCGCCTCCGGCAACGTAAACAATAGAACCCGGCCCGACTCCGGCAGTGACTGCGCCGTGATAACCAGTCGGCAAAATATCAGACAGACAAGTCAGGTCTTTGATCTTCGCCATCGCCTGATCTTTGTCTGGAAACTTCAACAGATTGAAATCGGCATACGGAACCATGACGTATTCCGCCTGCCCGCCGATCCATCCGCCCATATCAACATATCCGTAAGCCGCTCCGGGGCGCGCCGGATTCACGTTCAAACAAATGCCGGTTTGCCCGACTTTGCAGTTGCGGCAACGCCCGCAAGCGATATTGAACGGAACCGACACCAAGTCTCCGACCTTGATGAATTCCACGTCGCGCCCGGCTTCGATCACTTCGCCGGTGATTTCGTGACCCAGAATCAATCCTTCCGGCGCAGTGGTGCGTCCGCGAACCATGTGCTGGTCGCTGCCGCAAATGTTGGTTGAAACAACTTTGAGAATGACTCCGTGATTGCATTTGCGCTTCCCCAGCGCGAGCTTGGGAAAATCAATGCTTTGAACTTCTACAACTCCGGGTTTGATGTACGCCACACCACGATTGTCAGCCATAGCGTTAGTCCTCACTTGATGGAAAATACGGCTTGATTGATGTTTCGACCGGGCGGATGCCGACCGCTTAGTTGGAAAATTTGTTGGAAAATTTCAGATTGAAATTTAGACACACGAACTATAACGACCAAAGCCATGACTGACAAGACGCCCTGCGCCAAAGTGCGCTGACCTTGACCATTCAGTGCCACAGGCTTACCATCCGTTCGCCTTATCACTCGTCTCAACCTATTCCCTTGCGCGGTCATTAAGCGAGGAGTTTTATGTCTCCTAAAACCGATTCTGAATCGCTGAAGCTGTATCCGAATAGCCTGTTTCAACAAGCCTTGCCATTGCTTGATAGTGTAGTTCGAACTGCTTGCCTTCATTGCCAGCATTACCCGACAGACGAAGACATTGCTCGATTCAGCCAGCGATTAATCCTGCTTTTGCTGGAAGACGACTGCCATCGCCTGCGTTCGTTCGAACAACGTTCGTCGTTTCACACCTGGCTGCAAACATTGGCCACTCATTACGTCAGCCGGTTTCTACGACGCGAACGCCGACAGATGGCTTTGGACGAATTGTCACCCGATTTTTCTCCTCAAGCTCCTACTCAGGATGACGAAATTTGGGAGATGGAAAAGATGAAATTGCTGGATAAAGCGACGAAACGGCTGACCAAGCGAGAGCGGCAGTTGCTGGCTCTATTGCGTCAAGATGAAGTGAGCTCAGCCGACATTGCTCAGAAGTTGGAAATTAAAACGGAGTCGGTTTATCGGGCAAAGAATGAATTGATTACCAAACTCCAGCGAATTCTCGGCATGATTGCGGGGGGGGGCAATTTTTCTCACTCAAGATTTCCTGAGTTGATGACTCTATAGTCATGAATGCCTGCTTTGAAAATTGTTTGTTAGCTTTTCGAGTTGATTAAATTGCCAAGCCCATTGGAATGGCAACCGCTTAAGGAGGAATGATGGCTAAGCTCAAAACCAGTCTAATTTTCCATTCGCTTGTTTTATTGATTGTCTGTGCCGCCTCAGTGTTTATAGGCTTCACTTTTAGAAGCAGCGCCGGGACCGCCACCAAAACATCAGTTCATCCACCTCTAAAGCAATCAGATGAGAAGATGATTGACGTGCAAAAGTTTCCTATAGAGCCATTTGAGCTTAGTGAATTCAGCGTCAAGAACACCAAATTTACTCTGCGTCAAAAGCTCAACGTTAGGACGCTGGTGGAGCGCGGTGGCGGGGAGGTCGAGGACTGGTTGGAGAACCTTGAGTTCACGCTTACAAATAAATATGACAAACCGATTGTCTGGATTAACCTCGGAATTATATTCCCCGAAACTGCGGCGTATGGCCCGCGCATGGTTTACCAACTGGATTTAGGTGTAAATCCCAAGTTCGTTGGAACTGATAAAGAGCATACGTTTGGAGATCCGATTGCTATAAAACCAAATGAACAATTCAAATTCACACTTTCCAGCACATATCTAGGGCGTATTAAGAAGTTTCTCGAATTTAAGTCATTTCAACTTAGCTATCTAAATCAGGCAACTATACGAGTATCAATTATTGTATTTGATGATGGCATGTGGTGGGAGCAAGGAACCTGGTACAAACCAGATCCAGATAACCCAGGTAAGTATGTGACGGTTAAGAGTCCGAATTAAAGCTATCACAAGAACGAGAGCATGTTGTTTGTCACCACTTGCGAAGCCGTAAGCTGTACCCAATTTTAGACAAACCGTCCTAATCAATACTGTGGACATATTTTGAACGAGAGATAAAGGACTTAGCGACAATGACTTAGCTATCGGGGAATTAAATCAAAGTAAGCGCATGAGCTGACTTTGATTTAATTCATCGCCAAAAGGCTAAGTTGTTGATTCCGTTGAACTCGACTTTATCCATTTTTGATTTCAATAGACGCAGAATAAAGTGGTCGTTCAGATGTTCGCCACAACATATTGACAATTCGACGAATGACGACCAGTCAGAGCCATTTGCTGAGTTCACTAATTAGGCGAAATGCTCCAAAAATGGCTGAAATCCGTTGTTTCTATCCGTTCAAAAATGGACAAAGTCGAGTTGAAGCTGCTTCCTGAAAAAGTGTCCACAGTATTGCTAATATCAGAGACTAAATAGTCCCATCTTTCGAATGTGTCAGAAATGTTGTCGCGCCTTAAATTGGACGCGATAGATAAGAGAGGTGTGTTTATGATTCGAGTTTAGACTAACTGGATTTGTGTTGGTCAGAAAAGACAGCGGTAAATGGCTTGCCAAATACCGCTGTCAGGTAGTGTGATTGAAAGTGTGAACAACAAAAACACTACCCAATCGCAGCTTAGCAAGTTGGCGGCTTTCCGCCAATCGGTTTATCATGTTTGACTCGCGCAAGCGATGCTTTGTTTGAACTGATTGACGCCGTGCTGACTTCGCCTGCAATTGCTTCGTTCCCAGAGTTGTCTTGCGCGCCGGTTTTTCATCGTCAATGGCCAAGCGTCTACGAAGCTTTGAAAGACGGAAAACTTGATTCGACAGAGTTGCTCGGACTTGAGGTCAAGAATCTGCCGCCGATGAGTCGTCCTTTGTTAGTGGGCGATCACACCGCCTCGCTGCGAGTTCAGGCGCGAACGCTTGATGATCGTTCTTTCGTCCATCAGCCGACGCTGATCAAAGGGCAAAAGCCGATCAGCATCGGGCATCGTTACAGCACGCTCGGCGTAGTCCCGCCGAATGGTCCAAATGATCCGGCGGTTGCCGGAAGTTGGTTTTTGCCTTTGCGGCCGGCCAAACTCGCCGAGCAATTGAAAGAGGTCTGCCCGTTGTTGGCCGAACAATCGCTGGAACGCCCGCTGGGCTTGTTCGACAGCGAATTCGGCAGCGGCGCTTTTCTTGAACTGACCGCGGACATTGACTGCGACTTGCTGTTTCGCATCAAGCCGAACCGCAAGTTTTATCGAGCGCCGGGGCCTTATAAAGGTCGAGGTCGTTACCCGGTTCACGGCGATGTCTTTCGGCTTTCGCAGAACAAGACCTGGCACGATGCCGACGAACAATGGGAATGCGATGACGAGAAACTCGGACGAGTCAGAATTCAGCGTTGGGACGACCTTCATTTTGAAGATGCGCCTAAACACATCATCACTGTGTTTAGAGTCGAAAGGCTGGATGCTCGCGGAACCAGACGCGATCCGAAAGTGATCTGGCTCGGTTACTGCGGGAAGTCGAAGTTGCCGCTGCACGACCCAACCTGGCGACAATACTTGAGCCGCTACGTCATCGAACACTGGTACCGCTTCATCAAGCAATCTTTGAATTGGACCTTGCCGCAATTCTCGACACCCGAACGGAGCGAGTTGTGGAGCAACTTGATGCTGATCGCAAGCTGGCAATTATGGTTGGCTCGAACCGAAGCGGTAGACAATCCGCGACGTTAGCAAAAGGCGCAACCACCGGAAAAAATGACTCCGGGAAGGGTTCATCGCGGGATGGGCGGAGTTTTAGCCGGGATTGGCACGCCTGCCAAAGCGCCCAAACCTCGCGGAAAATCGCCGGGCTGGGAAATTGGACGAGTTCGCCGCAAACGGACTCGCCACGCAGTGATCAAAAAGCAGCCTCAACCGGCTGCTGAGCTAAAGAAAGAGGCAAAAACGCCCTGTCCATAGGCAGCCTGATCTTGCTCAGGTGAATTATCAATGACCAATTACCATTCCGGCTCCAACAAGACAGAGCCGGGTAGTCTAAACTCGAATTATGAGAAACCATTTCTTCAGCGTTGCACTTATTGTAAGTGCAACACTTTCCTTTACAGTTGCAAATAGAATTTCGCTATCCAGCAATTTCATCTTCTCCTCGGTTACATATCCTATTGTATCAGCGCAGGGGCCGCCACCAGGCGCCGGCCAATGTTCAGGAGGGGGAACGGGTATAGATGCAACTGCTGGACAGTCTACCTCAAATCCTTGTGGAAACCCTGATTGTAATAGTACGGCAACAACTGCGCCGTATCCGCAGACCGGCGGATGTGGTACAAAAAAAATAATGTCAGAAAATGTGAATTGCGAGTGGGTGCGGCTCTTTTAGAACGACGGCAAAACTGCAAAAAATTGGGAATTTTCGCAAAGTTGCCTTTTCCTGAGAGCCAATTTCCCGGAGATATGCTCATTCGGCAGTCATACCTCCTCGTTACT
>Ga0268299_1001585_pt1 | contig 37298 bp, 40 predicted proteins | sample NOBtaG_FD_193484 | JGI IMG/M metagenome (GOLD analysis project Ga0268299, IMG submission 193484) | Activated sludge microbial communities from bioreactor in Nijmegen, Gelderland, Netherland - NOB reactor | ecosystem: Engineered > Bioreactor > Aerobic > Activated sludge | place: Netherlands... | reverse complement strand
ACTAATTAATTAGTACTGCTTTTTACAACAGCCTTAGACGCCTCTTGCAATCGCCTTTCCGCTGCAAACCACAGGCTAGTCGACCTTAACCTATAAAGTCAAGTCATTTGTCATAAAAATTCTTTTGGCGATAAAAATATTTTTTTGCGCAATTTTGTAATTATGATTAGAAATCAAGTGTATATTATCTTATCTTGTGTATGATCTATCTTAAAAATTTAATTGCAATCCAGTCGAATCAGTCTTTGCAACGGTTCGGCTGAGAACAGCCAGAACCAAAAACTGTGGAAGCCGGACGACCACTTTGACGATGGCGTTCAAATTGATGGAAGTGGCGCAGAAGAAATGGCTCCGACTAAGGGGTTATAAGTTGTTAGCGGATATTGTGCAGGGCATCAAATTCGTTAACGGCGTTAAACAAAATGGAGATCAAAAACAGCAGGCCGCTTGATTCTCCATACACCAGATTTGACTATAGCTCACTTTTAAGCGCGATTGCCCTAACCAAATCTCTTTTGGACAAGCATTTATTTGTTGTTTAATCGCAACGCATGCTTCTGAATTGTTGCCAGCAAAACTTCCTTTGTAAAAGGTTTTGTCAAATACTCGTCTGAACCTGCCATACGTCCTTTCGCCTTGTCAAATACTCCGTCTTTACTTGACAACATAATAACGGGTGTCGTAAGAAACCGATGATTCTTTTTAATCATTTGACAAGCATTGTAGCCATCTACCTTTGGCATAACGATATCCATGAAAATGATATCAGGCTGGTTATCAACAATCTTCGATATTGCATCAAAACCGTCCGTTGCAGTTATCACTTTATAGCCCGAGTCACTTAAAAGGAATTCCGCACTGCGCCGAATGGTATTGCTATCGTCAACAATCAACACCTTAATACTGTGTGCTATAGAAACTTTATTCACTTGCTCTATGAACATTGTCCGACTGAAAACAACCAGACTTGATTAAAAGGTATGCTTCGCTTTTTCATTCAATTTTGCCTCACACTGCAACTAACTGCATTACTTGATCGAAATCTTGAAGGGTTCTTATTCATAGAAAAACTGCTAAAAAATTAGAAAGTGAAAATTTATTATAAATGGCAAGAGCCGATAATAGAACTTTTATTGCCACCAAATTTTTTGGGCTTCCCAACAACTCATGTTATATTCAATAGTAAAGACGTTGGACGTTGCTTCCTTTTAGAAACTGAAATCAAAACATTCTTACGATAATCAGAAAATTATAAAAACATGACTTAACTATCTAATTTTCAGAAAAATTGACGTTAGCCTGATTGTCAATAAAAAAGCTTCAAGCCCGTTGTATACAATTACTACCGATAATCCATCAAAAATCAAACGATTTCAAACACACGACACCCCCAGCAAATATGTTTGAAAACATACCCATCAAAGTACTGCATATTCTCGATCATTCCCTACCACTTCATAGCGGCTACACATTTCGCACAAGATCTATACTGGCCATACAGAATCAAATGGGCATAAAAACAGCAATGATAACGAGCTGCAAGCACGCGAAAAACAGTGCCTGCACCGATGCAATTGAACATGCGGATGGTCTGACTTTTTATCGTACCTATCCGACTTATCTCAGCAAAATTCCTGCTGTAAATCAGCTTGATGTTGTTTTGACTCTGAAAAGAAGGCTTGAATCCGTTATTGCCCGAGAACAACCCGATATTTTGCACGCCCACTCACCCTGCCTAAATGGACTGGCAGCGCTCCATGCGGGGAAAAAACATGGTATACCTATATTATATGAAATGCGCGCATCGTGGGAAGATGCAGCTGTAAGTCATGGCACTTGCGTAGAAAATGATCTGCGGTACAAAATTTCCAGAACATTGGAAACCTATGTACTTAAACATTCCAATCATATCACTACGATATGCGAAGGATTGAGAAGTGATATACAAATGCGCGGCATTTCTCCAGAAAAAATCACAATTATTCCCAATGCCGTCGACATAGACCAATTTCAACCGATAACCGAGAAAGATACTGCGTTATTGGCAGAGCTGGGACTCGAAGGAAAAAAAATCTTTGGATTTATCGGTTCTTTCTATGAATACGAAGGACTTGAATTACTCGTCAAGGCAATGCCCGCAATGAAAGATAATTGTCCTGATCTCCATCTGCTTCTGGTCGGTGGAGGACAAACCGAAAACAAACTTAAAGCAATAGTAGCGCAACTTGATCTAACCAGTCACGTTACGTTTACGGGTCGTGTCAATCATAAAGAAGTAATGCGCTATTACAGCATTATAGATTTACTTGTTTATCCTCGACTGTCTATGCGGCTGACCGACCTGGTCACGCCGCTCAAACCACTAGAAGCGATGGCAATGGGTAGACCCTGCCTGGCTTCGGACGTCGGCGGCCATAAAGAACTTATAATCGACCAGAAAGATGGTTTATTATTCCAAGCTGATAATATGGATAGTCTCATTTCGCAATTGAAACTGGCATACAAAATGCGTGATTTTGGATTGATCATTCAAAATGGACTAAACAAAGTAAATACAGAACGCAACTGGAGCGTCAGTGCCGCACCCTACAAATCCATTTATACAATGCTGATGAACACACATCACATTCCTCTATAACCGTACTCAACATAACCGTAATGAATAAACCGCGTTCATTCGAGAAATTATGGCGCAAAAGATTCGAAAATTTTGCCACGCAGGCAGAAGATGACGCCGGCATTGCTGGCTGGTCGGCAACTGGTCTGGACGCGCGTTTACGCAAATTTATGGAAATCTGGAGCAGCTCTCCCGAATTGAAAAAAAAAACCTGGCTGGACGCAGGATGCGGAGCGGGTACTTATACTCGCTTTATCGCCCAACAGGGCGTCGAGATCGTAGGATTGGATTATTCATTTCCTTCGATACAGAAAGCCAAATCCAGAAGCGACGGTTCTATTGCATGGTGCATCGCAGATATCAATAAAATTCCGATTAAACCACATACTTTCGATGGCGCCATTTGCTTTGGCGTCACACAAGCGCTGGATAATTCCAGCGGTGCTGTTCAAAGTCTAGCAAAAATAGTCAAGCCCGGTGGGTATGTATGCATAGATGCATTGAATGGCCGATGCCTACCGCATATCTGGGAACAATTTACGCGCTGGATGTTAAACAGACCAATACATTTACGCTATGAAAGTCAACGTAATTTATCCGATTTAATGCAGCGCGACGGCCTGACTGACATTCAAATTTACTGGCTACCGATCTTGCCGACACGTTGGTATCGTTACCAATGGATCGTGGAAACCCGTACTGCAAAATGGATTTGGCATCACATTCCGATCCTTGGTCAATTGCTGTGTCATGCATTTATTCTATGTGGTAAACGATCTCAGGATAAAAGCAATGCCTGACTTAACAGATCGACTAGGTGCTATCCCGGCAAATATGCTGGCGTCACTCGCAACTTCAGGAAGGCGCGCACGATTGTCAATCCTGATTTATCACCGAGTCCTTGAAGTACCCGATTCATTGACAGGTGATCAATGCGACAAAGATTTTTTTGAACTGCAAATTCGTACACTGTCCAGATACTTCAATGTACTGCCGATGCCTGAAGCCATTCAGCGATTGAAAGAGAAAAACCTGCCCAGAAAGGCGGCTTGCATTACTTTCGATGATGGTTATGCAGACAATGTCGAGAACGCACTACCTATTTTACAAAAATTCGGTATTCCAGCAACTTTTTTTGTTGCGGCCGGGTTTATTGACAACGGTGTAATGTGGAACGACAAGATTATCGAACTCATCAGGCATGCACCCGGAGATCGTTTAGATCTAAATGCTGTCGGCTTAGGAAAATATGAAATCGAATCACCTAAACAACGCCGCCAGGCATTGCTTACATTGATTAACAAAATAAAATACCTGCCGCTTGACGAAAGACACACACTGATCGAACGGCTGTACCAGTTAATACCGGTAACATTACCTGATAACATCATGATGACAACCGATCAACTTAGACAACTCCATCATGCTGGAATGGAAATCGGCGGCCATACACTCAATCATCCGATTCTTGCGCGCATCGACTATAAAACCGCACATGATGAGATTGCCAATGGAAAATCAAAACTTGAAAATATTATTCAGGCACCTGTACGATTCTTTGCTTACCCTAATGGCAAACCAGGGCAGGACTATCTTCCTGAGCATGTTACTCTACTCAAGAAAATTGGCTTCGAAGCAGCTTTTGTCACGGCAACTGGTGCTGCCAATTACGAAAGTGATATTTACCAGCTACCTAGATTCACTCCTTGGGACACCGATCGTACTCGATTTATCTTACGTATGACACACAATATGTTCAAGACAACTGCTACAGTATCTGTACCGGATGATGACAGAATCGTGCACTCATGCAACCTGCAGTAGTCATCAACCAACACCGCCAGACAGCGATCATTATCGCCAATCGAGGCAAAAAACTGCAACTGATCAGATTGGGAAAAGGGCAGTTAACTGTGTCGTCCCTTACAGCAGATGAAATTGAAGCTTTGGGTTATCGAATCTGCGACTACTCTCCGCGTGAAGCCGCGCGTGCCTATCTCAAGCATGGCGCAGGCGTCAGCAAGCGCGCCAGAGTATGCCTGGAACAAATAACGCAAAATCAGCTTCCCGGCATTCTTGGTTTAGCTTAACTGTTACTCCGGTTGTTTTTCGGTAGGATTACTTCCTGCGCAATCAATTGCAGGCCGATTAACGGAATAATTCTTTCGATAACTAACAGCCAACAATTAATTGTATCAAAACGCATATCAACAGTGCCTTAAACACAAAACGACACACAAAACATTGGAGGTCTCATTAGGTCATAGGCGTATCCGTCAAAATCACACTAACTGTGTACAAAATCAGCGTGCACATGAGGATTACAAAAAAACCGTACCGAATAAATGGCTACCATATTGAGAAAAACAGCAGCGATCATCAATATACATAACCACTCGGCAACCCAGCCAAGTGCACCAAAAAATAGATTAACAGTATATTCGAAGTCAGCTAAGTTACTATTAAACATGGACTAATTTCCGGCTATGGTCATTTGGTCAATCAAAATAGAACCGCTTTGTTTCGAACCACGCACAACGATATCATTTCCAATGGCCGATATGCCCTGAAACATTTTTCTCAGATTACCAGCAATCGTAATTTCCTCGACGGGATAGCAAATTTCCCCTTGCTCAATCCAGAAACCTGAAGCGCCTCGCGAATAATCGCCAGTGACGGAATTTATGCCATGCCCCATCATCTCGGTAACCAGTAAGCCGGTGCCCATGCTTTTCAGTAGTGCCGTGTAATCAATCGGGCTGTTGTTATAAATTTCCAGATTATGTATGCCGCCTGCATTGCCTGTTGTCTGCATGCCCAGTTTGCGTGCTGAATAACTACTCAGAAAATATCCTTGTACTACACCTTGCTCAACCACATTGCGCTCAACTGTCACCACCCCCTCGTCATCAAAAACGCTGCTAGCCAATCCTTTTGGCAGATGCGGCGATTCCTTTATGATGATATCCCGTGCGAATATCTGTTGTCCAATGCTATTTAGCAAAAATGATGATTTACGATAAAGATTGCCGCCACTGATAGCACCAGAAAAATGCCCGACCAAGCTAGACGCGACTGGCGCCTCAAATAAAACCGGAACTTCGCAGGTATCTATTTTTCGAGCACCGAGACGTAAAACGGCTCGTTCACCGGCTTTCCGCCCGATGTCTATCACAGACTCCAGATCTTGCGAATCTCGCGCCACGCTGTACCAGTAATCCCGTTGCTTGGAGTCACCTTGTTCAGCAATAGCGACACAGCTGACACTGTGTCTAGAATAGGGATAACCGCCCAAAAAACCCAGACTGTTGGCATAAACGAATTGGGATTCGCTGACACTGATACTTGCACCTTCTGAGTTAGTTATTCGATTGTCAACCGCAAATGCAGCTTGCTCACAGTTCTCTGCAAGATCAATGGCTGACTCTACTGACAAATCCCACGGATGATACAAGTCCAGATCAGGAAATACCTTGGTTAGAAATACTGCATCAGCAAGTCCGGCACAGTCATCTTCGGCGGTATGTCGTGCGATTGACAGTGCTGCAGCGACAGTATCTTGAATCGCTTGCAGAGAAAAATCCGAAGTGCTGGCGTTACCGCGTCTCTGTCCGATATAAACGGTTACAGAAAGACTCTTGTCACGATTATACTCAATCGTCTCCACAGCACTTTTTCGCACCGTAACAGTCTGACCAAAGCCATCCGAAACATGAGTCTCACAAGCGCTGGCTCCGCCCTTGATCGCTAGTCTCAAAATATCCTCGGCAATCTGTTGAAGCTTGGAAAATGGATTAGAAAAACGTGTTTGTGCCGCTACTCTGGTATTATTCATATTGATATTGCTCAAAATCGCAAATGTATTATTTTTAAGGTTGCTTAAAAGTTTCTATAGACATTAGTGCTATATGATAACAGCATATAGTTTTGGGTAGCGTGTTGCGTCAAAACGAACTCACAATCCAAATTGCGGGGTTCGCTACTCAAATGTTCGATTATTTTATTTATTACTGACTTTCATGCAAATCAACCGAACCGACCATCCACACGAGAATCTGGAAGAAAAATTCAGCAAAACAAAACAAAAAAAAGCTATGTTCGCCTTGCAGAAATTAGGGGAGGATTTAGTTGATCTGAATGAAAAGCAATTGATAGAGCTGAATTTACCTGAGCAATTATATGATGCCATTATGGAAGCAAAGCGTATCAACAAATTTGGCGCAAAACAACGCCAACTGCAATTCATTGGTAAAATTATGCGCCGGATAGATGTGACACCTATCCGAGAAAAACTCAATGCATGGAAACAGGTTACTTTGAGTCAAATTGCGCACCTGCATCGGACAGAACGGTGGCGCGAACAGTTGCTTATGGATCCAAGTACAGTCACCGAGTTCGCTATAGAATTTCCGACCGCCGATATCAAATATATCCGTCTTCTAATACGAAATACACTTAAAGAAAGAGAAACCGGCGGTCCGACTAAAAATTACCGGCTATTATTTCAGGCTATACAGAAAACTCTGCTGGCAAGCAATGTCTGAATTCAGCGCACTTCTTGAAATCTTGCGGCATCCAATATAGACCACAAATGTATAAAACCACCCAAGATGGCCGGGATAATCAGGGCCGCAAAGAAGTAGTTTATACTTACAACAACAAAAAAAAGAAAAGCTTGCGACAATCTACCCTGAACTAACTGACCTAAACCAGGTATAAGAAAACTGCATATTGCAGCTAGAACATTACCTCCGGAGCCTTGACCTGCCATCACATCAGCCTGATTTGGTTATCAAAATGTTGATCTCCCTCTACCGACTAAAAACCAGATTTATAGTCAACATTTGTCAAATTCCAAACAACAATTTCTTCGACTGTATTTGGGCATCGTGTAAATATTTTTAAAATAATCAGAGTTGTCTGAAAACAAACGCAGACAGTTATAAAAAAAGAAATAATACGGTCTCTGGTAGTGAATATAGCTTTAAGCAAATACAAAAAAAGAACATTTATATACTAAAACGTACTCATTTTGGTTTTTATTTCTGTCTGCAAACTGTACGAATAGAAGATAATGAGAACATGTATTTAGCTTATACATATAAGCGAATCTCAGCTTAGTCTCTACACTAGCAGTTAATCACCCAGTATTTCTTTTAAAACACCTCCAATCCAGCATCACTATTAAAAATAGAAATAATGGTCCACTAATAATGCAATAAACAACAGAGCAAGATAGAGAATTGAATATCGGAAAGCTTTTCGTGCAAGATGGTCACTATAATTGCGATAAATTTCAATAGCATAATATAGAAATATTGCATTAAGCACACCAGCGCTTACAATATAAATCAATCCACTCATCTGAGTAAGGTACGGAAAAACCGTAATTATGCAGAGGATAACTGTATACAGCAAAACATGCAATTTTGTGAATTGATCTCCATGTGTCACCGGAAGCATCGGCATTCCTATGGAAGCGTATTCATTTTTCCGATAAAGTGCCAAGGCCCAAAAATGTGGAGGCGTCCATGCAAAGATAATCAAGAATAGCAATAAAGCATCAGCAGTGATCTCGCCTGTGACTGCAGTCCAACCCAATACAGGCGGCATAGCACCCGAAGCGCCGCCAATCACAATATTTTGCGGTGTCAACGGTTTTAAAATAATTGTATAAATAATTGCATAACCAACAAAAGTAGCTAGCGTTAGCCACATTGTTAGTGGATTGACCCATTCATATAATATGAACAGGCCGAAGCCACCGACAATACTTAGGAAAAACAATGTCTCAGGTATGCTGACTTTACCTTGAGGTAATGGCCTTCCCTTAGTTCTCGCCATCACAGCATCCATTTTTTGCTCTACCAAGCAGTTAAGCGCCGCAGCCGCGCCAGCCACCAGAGCGATACCAATTGTCCCCCAAAATAGTATATCCAGCGGTACGGCACCTGGTACCGACAAAAACATGCCTATAACCGCTGTAAAAACGATCAGTGATACAACGCGAGGTTTTGTTAAACGATAAAACTGGTGGATGCGTGACGCAGTTTCATGCCACATTATGGAAGTTGCCATTCTCATTTCTCCTACATTATTCGATGAGTAAGAAACTCAATCGTTTATTTTCTCTAATACATTAAAATTTATAAATAAATTTTAATGTTCCATCTGGGATACTTGCAGTAGCCGTTTGATATCGTCACTCATTTTCCTTGGCTCAAGATTTTCAGGGAAACGCATCATCAAATTCCCTATCGGATCGATAAGATATATGTGTTTCCTTCGTGATTCCCGAGCTGGAATCTGTTCAAGCAATTCACTGTCACGAGCGTTTACAAAGAATGTTCCTGCATAACTTTTGAGTAGCTCCGGATCAGCTTTCACATTGTCATCGATAAGCCACAACCGCTCAATCCGATTCATTTCTTTATTCTGCATTGTTCTGACTTGCCGCATATAATAAAGCTTAAGCTGACATGCTTCGTCGCAGTTTCCTGAGTCGATTGTCAGCATAATCCATTTACCATGCAGGTCTTTCACTCTGAGTATTTTGTTCGTATCCTGTGTTACGCCAGCCGAACCAGTCAATTTCTCAATTTCAACCAAATCACCGTAATTAACACTGCCGGGTCTATAACCCATAAAAAACAGGGTATACGATATAACTACCGGCGAAAATAGCAACACTAATAAAAGTATAAACTTGCGCCTATTACTTTTTTTGATTATTTCTTTTGACATTTAAAATCAGGAATATAATTATTGTCATAAACGCCAGTGAAAACCACTGAACAGCATAACTGATGTTTTTGGATGCTCCAGAATCTGGTTTAATCCAATCCCGAATCAAACCATCCTTCGAATCGTTATTCTGCAGAATCATTAGTGGTTGCACAACAAATCCAGTCATTTGTTGATATTGCTCGAGATTAAAACTGCTCCATACCGGTCCGGAATAAGTCGGCTCTCCAAATTGAAAAGTTTTAAATTCTGGAGATATCACTACACCCTGTATGATTATTTCACCGACAGCTGTTTCTATTTCTGGAAGTATGGAACGATCAGTACCTGTTGAAATCCATCCTCTATTGACAACAAGCAAAATCTTACTATTCTTAATTTGTAACGGAGTAATTACATGATAACCAGCATGGCCTTTATAAGTTTTATTATCCAGATAAATGGTATATTCAGGCAGATAGCGCCCTCTGACTTCTACTTGTCGATACTGAACATCCTCTAGCTTGAGCAGATTTCCTGAAATTGCCACTACTGGTTCCTTCGACAATTGCTCAAAACTTTTGTGCCGAGAGCTTCTTTCTTCAGCACGAGATAACTGCCATTTGCCTAATTCAATAAAAATAAAGACAGAAAACAAAACCAAAACTACTGCCCATAACTTTGGGTTGAACTGATAACCGAGTAGAGTCAACGTTAATCCTTTGTCTTTTACTCCAGAATAACTTGCTTTATCTCTCTATAAGAAATAAAAGATTCCAGACTTTTATATTTCACATGATATGCATATTTGCTTTTGGGCAAACATGCAAAAATACTCAGCCGAAAATGTAAAAACTGGAATCTCGCATAGTCTGTCTCTGTCTTCCGCTTTACAGCAAATATACAAAAATGAACAGACCTAACCAAACCACGTCAACAAAGTGCCAATACCAAGCAACGCCTTCAAATCCAAAATGCCGATCCGGTGTAAAATGACCGGCTGCACATCGGAAGTAAATCACAATCAACATGATTGTACCCAGTGTCACATGGAATCCATGAAAACCAGTCAGCATAAAGAATGTTGAACCGTATGCACCTGAATCCAGTCTCAGATTCAAATCTTCATAGGCATGCACATACTCATAAGCTTGAAGGCTTAAAAACAACACACCTAAAGCGATTGTTGCAAGCATCCATTTATTCAATGCATCACGGCGATTCTCTTTTAAAGCCCAGTGCGCGTATGTAATAGTGACGCCTGATGTCAGCAGGATTGCTGTATTCAGCGCAGGCAATCCCCATGCACCCATTTCTTCAAATGGTTCATAATGTTCGCTAGGGCCTGTAACTGGCCATCCACCAGCAAATGCTCCCCACGCGGCCTGTCCTAGCACTTCACTTTCTGCTGCCAACCAAGGCACTGACAGTACTCGCATATAGTACAGCGCACCAAAAAATGCAGCAAAGAACATGACTTCTGAAAAAATGAACCATGTCATACCCCAACGGAATGATTTATCAACATCCAAACCATATTTTCCGCTTTCACTTTCCGCAGCAACGGTGCCAAACCAACGGAAGCACATATAAAACAAAATGGCAAAACCGATCGCCAGTAAACCATAACCGAGCTCGATTTTATTCATTGTTAACGCTGCACCAAACCCTAAAAACAATAACGCTGACGACCCGATTATCGGGTATGTTGACGGGGCTGGAACATAATAGTGACCAGAATCCTGACTCATTCTTCCCTCCTACTGATTAATATATAAATTTCTAATTAACAATCATTTTAACTACAAACAGAATTGTAACTACAAAAAGCGCTCCACCGATTAAGCCACCAATAATCACCTGCGATGGTTTAATACTTGCTGCATCGTTCTCCAAATCACTTTTTTTTCGAATCCCAATAAAAGCTGCAAGCACCGCCTTCGCTACCTGAAAAACTGAAGCATTCGACTTGTCGTGATCACTCATGCACCAACCCTCCTATTTTTCACTAACAGCCTTAGCCCCCACCGGGAGTTCAAAAAATGTGTATGAAATAGTTAACGTATGCAAATACTCCGGCAAGCTGGGTTCAATAACAAACTGAACCGGCATTATCCGAGTTTCTTTCGGCTTCAAAACCTGTCGTGTAAAGCAGAAACATTCAAACTTGCGCAAATGCTTATCCAAAAAACGTGGACTATAACTTGGTATAGCTTGTCCAGTTATTTCACGATCAGAATTATTTGTAATCTCATACATTACCTCCACTGGTTCGCCAGGGTGAAATTTGATACTACGCTGTAATGGTTTAAAATCCCAAGGCAATCCCCTGGTATTCGCATCAAATTCCACCGTAACCCAGCGTTCGGTATCAACCTCCATAGTTTTAACCAGCTTATCGGGTTGCAGCAGATTATTTATGCCGGCAACTTCACAAAACTTTTCATAAAAAGGCACCATTGCATAACCAAATACGAACATCACAACTGAGAAGATTAATAACTTCTTCATTATCGTCAGATTATTTTCGATTTTGTTACTTTGTACCATTTTCAATTACCTACAATTAATATTCTGTTACATCCACGATTAACAGATTCTCTGTGATTTGCACTCTACGGAAGCGAAGAAAGTCACTTACTTCAAATCTTACTCTCCTCGCTCCCACATTTTTCTCTTTTTATAATTCTTTGAAAAAAAAGACTCCTATATAAAGCACAATCACCGTAAGCAACAGAAACATTGCTGTTTTAAATTTCTTACGTTTCAAATCTGTTTGATCTGACATACACAATCCTCATTATCGAATAATTAATGAGAAACGGACTTAAAGACCGGTGGCTTCTCGAAGCTGTGATATGGCGCCGGTGTTGGCAAATGTGTCCATTCCAGCGTGGTAGCACCATCCCATGGTTTTTCAGGAGCAGCTTCTTTACTACGTATGCATTTGATCACAATATAAACGAACAGCAACTGACTAATTCCAAAGCCGAACGCACCAATACTTGAAATCATATTAAAGTCTGCAAATTGGAGTGCATAGTCAGGAATTCTGCGTGGCATACCCGCTAATCCCAGGAAATGCTGCACGAAGAAAGTCACATTGAAGAAAATCATAGACAACCAGAAATGCCATTTGCCTAATGTCTCATCGTACATATGACCTGTCCACTTTGGCAACCAGTAATAAGCGCCCGCGAATAAAGAGAACAGAGCACCCGATACCAACACATAGTGGAAATGTGCAATCACATAGTAAGTATCTTGTACCTGAATATCGATTGGAACAATCGCGCAGATTACGCCGCTAAACCCGCCGATTACAAACAGGAAAATAAATCCAATTGCAAAAAGCATTGGCGTTTCGAATGTCATCGAACCCCGCCACATCGTTGCAGTCCAGTTAAAGACTTTCACGCCGGTTGGAACCGCAATTAACATCGTTGCGTACATGAAGAACAACTGTCCGACGGTAGGCATGCCTGCAGTAAACATATGATGTGCCCAAACTACGCAGGACAGTATCGCGATGGAAGCTGTCGCATAGACCATCGAAGAATAGCCAAACAATGGTTTGCGCGAAAATGTAGGAATAATTTCAGACACAATCCCAAATGCGGGCAGAATCATAATATAGACTTCCGGATGCCCGAAAAACCAGAAAATATGCTGGAACAACACAGGATCACCACCGCCTGCCGCATTGAAGAAGCTTGTGCCGAAGTGACGATCTGTTAACAGCATTGTTACTGTTCCTGCCAGAACAGGCATTACCATTACAAGCAGATAAGCGGTTATCAACCATGTCCAAACAAACAACGGCATATCCATCAATTTCATTCCAGGAGCGCGCATGTTCAATATGGTGGTAATAATGTTAATCGCACCCATAATCGATGATGCTCCAAGAATGTGCACCGCGAAAATCATCATATCTACACCAAGGCCACCTTGCGTTGACAGCGGAGGATAGAAAGTCCAACCGCCTGCAGCAGCGCCACCAGGAACAAAGAAAGAAGAAACCAGCAACGATGCCGCCACCGGTAACAACCAGAAACTCCAGTTATTCATCCGGGCAAATGCCATGTCCGGCGCACCAATCATCATCGGAATCTGCCAGTTAGCGAACCCCACAAATGCCGGCATAATGGCACCAAAGACCATAATCAGACCATGCAGAGTTGTAAAAGAATTAAACAATTCGGGTTCCAGGATCTGAATACCTGGCTGAAATAGTTCCGCTCTGATACCCAGAGCCAGAAAACCGCCTGTGAAAAACATCGCCAGACTGAACCACAGATACATCGATCCAATGTCCTTGTGATTGGTAGTCGTTATCCAGCGCATGATACCTGTTGGGTGATGATCTTCGTGACCGTGACCATGCACGTCGCCATGTACTGCTGCCATAAGTATTTCCTCCTAATTGTTATCTGAATTCTCTTCTACAGCTTCTATCGCCTTATCGACGCCAGACGCTATTTCGGTAGATACAGCTGCCAAGCTGACTGCTTTAGATGTTCCGGCCAGTTTCTCAGCCGCCCATTTTGCGTAAGCCTCTTCATCCAGGACTTCTACCACAATCGGCATATATCCATGATCTTTACCACACAGCTCCGCACATTGTCCGCGGTATATACCAGGACTATCCGCAGTAAACCAGGTGTCGCGTATAAACCCGGGAATTGCATCCTGCTTGACACCCAAAGCCGGAACCCACCAAGCATGAATCACATCATTAGCCGTCAGAATAATGCGCACTTTCTTACCAACCGGAACGACCAGGTTATTATCCACTTCCAATAAATAATTTTCACCCTTCGGCTCTCTGTTATCCAACTGCGCCCTCGGTGTTGACAATTTACTGAAGAAGCTGATGCCCTCACCTTCTCCCTGCAGATAATCATAACCCCACATCCATTGATAGCCTGTTGCCTTAATGGTCATATCAGGACTGGACGTGTCTTTCATCGCTATAACAGTTTTTGTTGCTGGCAGCGCCATGGCAATAAGAATCACACACGGAATCACAGTCCAGATTACTTCAACAGTAGTACTGTGATGAAAATTGGCAGCCTTGTAACCGAGTGACTTACGATGCTTTAGTACAGAATAAAACATCACACCAAACACACCGACAAAGATAGCCAAACAAATCCACAGAAGCGCAATATGCTGATCATAAATATCCTGCGCTATTACGCTCTGCGGCTCGGGAAAGTTGTATTTAGACCCCACCGCCATGCTTGAATACAAAGCAAGAGCGGACATTCCCATAAGGGCTGCTACTGATTTATTTCTCATATTTTCCCCCACATGATTATTGCTAATTTTTGATTCCAGACATGAACACGCTGTTACGCAAAATCGGTTTTTATTCTGATCCGCACTCAGGAGTCACAGCCTGGAATCTCATCTTGTAAAAAAATAACCATACTACGATCGACGACATGATGTTTTCGTTGGCCGAAAATTTTTATTATCCATAACTTACAAATCCCAGTTAAAGATAACATCCAATACTGCTAAATCGAATCGAAATTCTAGCATGCCGCGAGTCCTCAAACAAGGGAAAATCATGATTTTTATAGCAATATTCCCCTGTTTATAAAGTGGTATTTGAAAAATTCATTCTTTAAAAAACTCACTTCGGCACGAGATTTTTTTATTTTTTCCGTTTTCATAATTACCCATTCATCAGCCTGCTAAACTCAAACCCGCAAGCTTCATAACAGGCTAATGCATGGTCACTTTTAACTAGACATGAATCGCGGCACAGGTTTACTTGAATAACGCACTGAAAAATCTCTGTAGGATTTTTGCAAAACGTCATAGAACGAAATAGTGAAGCCAAGTGACACATCTGAAAAAAGTTTGAAGGCAATGCATAATGAGTGCGACCGAATACTTGCACTCGGACTTAATTTCTCCGATCTGCCTTACTAACTACGAAACGATCTGCAATCCTAATCACATCAACACAGTATCAGCTCAAAATCCAACCAGCCGGTTTAACACGGTTATTCCGGAGACATTTGTTCAAGCAATTTGATCTGCTCCACTAACGCTTGCCTTTCTTCATTCAAGTCGCTAAATCTAGCATATAAACGATCTAGTTCAACAGTATACTTCTCAATCCGACCCTTTTTGTCCCGCTGTCGCTGAAGCATTTCTTCATATTTTGGAATGGGCGTGGTTTGAGCTGCAGTGCCCGGCAAATCAGCAACATCCGTACCGACCACTTCATTGCGGCGCAATTCCTGAATCATAAGAAATTGCTGATGAATCGCCTGCGCTTCTTGCTGCACTCGGATTAATGCTTTTTCGAGTTGCACAATTTTTTGGTTATCTTCCGACCAACATAATTGCGACAGAATCATTAGTATTAAAAAAATCAGTACCCTCACGGCATGATCTCCTTTTCTTGGGTCAATTCGCGAACTTTGCAAAACCCCAGAATAGTAAAAACAATGAGTTATAAACTCAAATATGAACTTTTGGAAAAGTCTCAATTCATTTAAAGTCTATAACACATAACATAATAGCAAGTCCTTTAAGTAAAGTTGGAAATTTATCAGAACCAAAACCTGGCCTGCTATCACATGCGCTCGAATATGGCGGCGATACCCTGACCACCACCAATACACATTGTTACAATCGCAAAGCGTCCACCAGTACGATGGAGTTCATAAATCGCCTTGATAGCGAGTATTGTACCGGTTGCACCGATTGGATGACCTAACGCAACAGCACCGCCATTGGGATTCGTTTTTGATGGATTGAATTGCAATTCCCGGGCAACAGCGCACGCCTGAACAGCAAAAGCTTCGTTGGATTCTATGACATCAATTTCTTTAATTTGCAGTTGTGCACGCTTAAGGGCTTTTTGTACAGCAGGGACGGGGCCTATTCCCATTAGTTGCGGATCAACCCCGGCGTGACCATAGGAAACAAGACGAGCAAGAGGTTGCAGGTTATGTTTTTGGGCTGCCTTACCTTCCATGAGTACAACCGCCGCCGCACAGTCGTTGATTCCGGAGGAATTTCCTGCGGTAACCGTTCCATCTTCCATAAAAACAGCTCTTAATCTCGACAATGCAGCAAGATCCACATCGTTACGGGGGTGCTCGTCAGTATCAAATACCGTTATATTCTTACGATTTTTGATTTCAATTGGTAATATCTGATCCTTGAAATAACCCCTGTTAATAGCATTGATGGCTCGCCGATGACTTTCGAGTGCATAAGCATCCTGCGCCTCACGACTAATCTTCCATTTAGCGGCGATGTTTTCAGCGGTTATACCCATGTGCACGCTTGCAAAAGGATCCGTCAACGCGCCCACCATCATATCGATGACGCCGCCATTGTTCATGCGTTGCCCCCAGCGCAGTGCAGGCAGCAGATAACCGCCACGGCTCATGGATTCGGCGCCACCAGCGATAGCTGCATCAACATCACCCATCTGAATATATTGACTGGCGGATATAATTGCCTGCAGACCGCTGCCACAGATGCGATTAACCGTAAGCGCCGCAATAGTGTGCGGAAGCCCACCATTTATGCATGCCGCTCGTGCCAGATACATGTCGCGGGGTTCGCCATGGATGACATTACCAAAGACACCATGCTCGATTTCAAGCGGATCAATACCGGCTCTGTTAACCGCTTCAGCCACAACCTTTGCAGTCAGTTCAACGGGTGGAATATCTTTAAGGGCTCCACCATAATCGCCAATAGCCGTTCTTACACCACTGAGTATTACCACATCACGCATTTAACGACCTTGTTTTTTTAGGGTATCTTTTTCAAGAAACAATTGTCACTATTTGATTGTACAAGATATGAAAAATATCCAGTTTACCTGCTTCATTATGTTTCTTCTAAGCGTCTTGCGGTCGAAGGTCGGTTGCTACGCTAAAAATCCATATTTTGTTACAATACGTCGCTGCTCAGAAAAATATTCCTTTATATATCAATTACATGCTGCGTCAGAATTTTTTTGCTCATGCTTCGTTTTGTCTAAAAATTAGAATTTTCAAAAGCGCCTTAAATTTCTTTTTCCAGATATTCGATGGTCAAATTTGCAACTTTCGGCACACCTATTTTTAACTGTAATGGATAAACCTGCTGATTGCCGACGCGCTGATAACCCCGGCGCTGATAAAATGAAATAAGCTCAATACGCTGCGAAACAACAAACATGCGAATTTTATCAGTCACAAACTGATGCTTGGCAATGATTTCTACTTGCCGCAGGATATATCCACCGATTCCCTTGCCCTGAAAATCAGGATGCACCGAAAAAAAACCAATATAGGCATGATGTCGTTCTTTCGCAAGATAAATACAGGCAACAAGCCGTTGCTGCAGATACACTACATAAAACCGCGCATCCGGTTTTGCCATTGCAACGTTAACTTCGCCAAGTGCAGTGCGATCGCCGCCAATAATATGCGTCTCCCTCGTCCATCCACGATCGCCACGATAAGCCAGATTAACCAAGTCACAGATATCCCGACAGTGCCTGGGCAGCGCCTGCACCAGCGTAAATTGAGATAAAAACGAAGTCACGTCAGTGACGTCATGCTTCATGACTGACAATAAACTGCATGGTCTAAAATAAATTCAGAACAGGGCTTTTAGTTAATGCTACTGCAACGATGTACGCAAAAACACACTGTGCTGCAATCCAGGCATTGATACGTATCCGCCGCGTTTTACCGAAGCGCATGGCAACCATACCAAGACCAATATAAATTAACAGACCCGAAACTTTGGCTGTGAGCCAGGGATCGCTGATCGGTGTTTGCTGAATTTTATAAGCCAGCGTGATCGCGCTGGCCAGTAGAACGGTATCAACGACATGCGGCAGAATCTTGACCCAGCGTTGGCGCAATATCGTCGATTCCCGAATCAACCAAATGCCGCGTATAAAAAAAAACAAAAAACTTGTAACCACGCTGCTGACATGAATCATTTTAATCAGTGTATAACTCATCAGCCGCCCCCGGGAATCAACCACCCATGACTGCCAGCGACGGCACCGGCAATAGTGACCAAGCTAAAAACAAGCAAGATCAAATGTTTACGCTGAATAGCAGCAAATGTCTGCGCAGTAATATTTTGTGGTGGCGATTTTACCTGCTTTCTTGATTTAGGCTCGGCGACAAAAAGCATAAAAGTGAACAGCAACCAGATCAACACCATGGCATGCATCCACCAGTACTGCCACTGGACAAAACGATGCCAGGCATCAAGAATGAAAGTCATGTAAAAACCGCTTAAACCGACAAGCAATGTGGTCAGGCGCGCCTGTGCCGCAAAACGGTGCCGAAAGCTGGTAAAAAAGGCCATCGCCTCTTTGGGCGATGGCCTTTGCTGTAATACAGGCAGCAGTATCAGCGTAACCATCGCCACACCGCCAATCCAGAGCACCACACTCAGGACATGCACCACTCTGGCCAGAACAAAATCATCCATGATTATTTATTATATTAATCCGATATGGTTTCGTCCTCACTGCCAGCCCAGTTCACTGCCTCGTTAAAGTCATCAAAAACTATCACCTGTGCATCAGTAAACAGATTGGAAATCCATGCGCTCCATGCTTGCCACTGATCATTAGTAACGACAGCGATGCGATTAAAGTCATTACCATGCTCGCGCATGAACTTAAGATCTTCCCATGCGACATCGACGGTATAGTCAATCATATCACGCAAATCAATGACGACATTGACCTTACCGCTAACGAAGGAGTGATAAATAACTTCGTCTTCAAACTGTTTATAATCGGCTAGTGTAAATTCACTGATCACAGCAACAACGATCAGATCATCTTGTTTTTCTATGGTAATCATGATCTCACCTTCTTAAATTATAGCGTCATCATAGGCAAATAAATCAAATGGCGCAAATACTGTACGGATTTTCTTCCGGATGGATAGCTCGTTTACGTTTATACGGAATTTCGAATCAATTCCATCTCAAAGCAGACAATAATAACCATAGAGCAATTTGGATTCCAGAATTATTTCCGAACAGCCGCGATCAGCATCCTGTAATTCAGAATACCGCTCATGGCACCGCCCAGCATAATCAACGCCATACCCAGCCAGGCAACTGGCGGCAGAGTCTCGTTCCAGATCAGCGCTCCCCAGAGACCCGCAAACAAAACCGTACTATACCCCAGCGCACTAACCACCAGTGTTGTTCCGGTACGATAAGCGCGCGTCATCGCCAGTTGCGCCAGTGTTGCGGTAATGCCGATGCCAATCAGCAAATGCATATTCTGCTGCGTGACCGGATTAAACGTAGTGAACAGCAACCAGACACCTGTAACCACTGTACTGATCACCGTAAAATAAAAAACCACACGCCACTCGGATTCGCCGAGGTTACCCAGCTGCCTGACGTTCATATAAGCAATCGCGGCAAAAAAACCCGAAATCAATCCGAGCAATGCAGTCATCCATTGATCATTATGCAAAGTCGGGCGCAGCAGGAACATCACCCCGACAAACCCGGTAGCTAGCGCAACAACCATCGGCCAGTTCAATTTTTCCCTAAGAATCAGCGTGGAGAACATTGCCATAAACAACGGCCAGGTATAATTCAAAGATATCGCCGTTGCCAGAGGCAACTCCGTAATGCAATAGAAAAACATCAGCAGACTGCCTAATCCGGTCACCCCGCGGCTGCAGTGCGTTTTCCAGTGATTCGTACGCAAAGTAAGGCGATAATGGCGAACCGCCATCCAAGTTATCGCAACCCCCATCAGGGAGCGATAAAAAACCAATTCGGCGGTGGAAAAATGTTCTGCGCCAAGCTTTACCAGAGCTCCCATACAGGCAAACAGAAATGCAGCAACCAGCATCCAGAGTGAACGCATAAAAAAACCAATAAAAAAACGGGCAGCAGGATTATAAATGCGGCTCTACTTCGCGCCGCAGAAATTGATGAAAATGAACCATCCCGGCCTCCATCGGCATTTGATACGGACCCGTTTCATTGATGGATTGATCATATAAAGCGCGCCGCCCTTCCGTCATACGCATACAGATTTCTCTGTCTTCAGCAGCCGTTTCTCTATAGGCAGCCTGTTCGGCTTCGACAAATTCACGCTCAAACAGCGCGATTTCTTCCGGATAATAAAATTCGACAATATTAATGCAACTTTCAACTCCTGTCGGAATTATGCTGCTGATAACCAACGTATGCGGATACCACTCAAGCATGATATTGGGAAAATAGAGCAGCCACACTGCGCCGTGCGGCGGCATGGTATTCTCATACTGCTGCGCAAGAACCTGCTCCTGCCACTTCGCATAAACAGGCGTACCCGAACGTTTCAGACGGGCTTTGTTGACGCCGACAGTCTGCACGTTGTACCAGTCTCCAAATTCCCAGACGAGATCTTCAGTACTGACAAAATTTCCGAGACCGGGATGAAAAGGATCAACATGATAATCTTCCAGATAAACTTCAATAAATGTTTTCCAATTGCAGTTATAGTGATCGATCTGAACACGATCAAGCAGATAGCCTGAAAAATCAAAATCGTCAAACACACCGAGATTAGCCATATCCTTGGCGACCGGACGCTTCCCGCTGAACAGCAAACCATTCCAGTTCTGCAGCGGAGTTTTGTTCAGGTGAATACAGGGATTCCGATCAAAATGAGGCGCCCCAAGCAATGTACCATCCAGCGCGTATGTCCATCGATGTAGCGGACATACAATACTTCTGGCATTGCCTCTGCCTTCGAGGATACGGGCCTGACGGTGGCGACAGATATTGGAAACCAGCTCTATGTTCTGCTCATTACGTACCAGAACTTTTGCACTTTTCAGCCATTCCAAGACATGATAATCTCCGACCTCAGGTACCATAACTTCATGGCCGATATAGCCCGGCCCCTGATCAAACAGCACTTTTTTTTCAACTTCCAGTACGCTCGGACTAAGGTACCAGTCAATCGGTAATTGGATGGATGTTTTAGCCAGTTTGGAAATTTCAGCCAGATTAATCATATTTTAGTACTGTATTCCGTATTTCAATACTACCCGTTGCCACAAATGATCAGCCACCCAGACAAATAAAAAGCCCCGAGTACAACTTTAGGGTCTTCAAAGGGGCGTCTCTAAATTCAGAATTTTAAACAAGACGAGAACAAAAAATGTTGGTGCACTATATGATCGATATGCAAAGAAACACTTTTTGTGCACAACAACATATTGTGACAAAAAGTTACACCAATTATACAAGAAAACACCTGCATGAATTATTCTTTTAGTCCACGCATAAAAAATCAACCGCATGTTTATTATAACAAATACGACCACCATCAAGCGCGAAACAGTCATGACATGCCAGTGAACTGACACATGAATCCATTTTTTATCAAATGTACAAAATGTTGACACAAGCTGTCACAAGAATAAATTTTCCAAGAATGTATTACAATGTTGAATTGTCGATCTGAAACTCTGTTTTATGACAGAATTTTCTTGCACGCTGACTAATTTTAATCTGACAATTATACCTTCCCGGGAGTTTTATTGATGTCATTAATGGACGATGTTAAAAGAATACTTCGCGACACTCTGGTTCTCGACAACGAACGCGTCGAAAAACTTAACACAACTTCACCATTACTCGGCGATATCATAGAACTTGATTCAGTTGGTGTGGTTTCAGTGTTGACAGCTATTGAAGAAGAATATGGCATCGTTGTGGAAGACGATGAGATCTCTGCCGATGTGTTCAAAACCTTGGGAAGTCTGATCGAATTTCTCGAGCATAAGATCGGCTAATCCAGAGTGAGCCGGGAAGTTATTTGGGAAAATTCGTACCGGCAGAAAAAATGGCCGCTGAAATCAAACCCAGTAATTAATAAAGGTGACCATATCGGACTCCTCTCCTCTATCTGGCTTCCGACACAAATCATGAACGAGGCACCGCAAAAAATAACCGGCGTTCACACTTTATATTGACCTGCTGAACCTTTCCTTTACAGAACAGGAACAAGATTGGAGATTGACATTTACTCCGGTCACAGTACTTTCATAGGTAAAAGTCAGCGCGCGCTCATTCTTTCCGCGCTTCATCTTTATATACAACATTCAGGAGATCAGCGATGCAGCGTGTATCTTGGAGGTTATGTTTTCTGGCGCTATTTTGCCTACCGACTCATCCGCTCAGCGCCGAAACACTCGCGCCCGGACATGTCCCTGGCGCGCAAACGATTGATACCCGAATTGCAAAATCATTGTTTGATCAAGGCGCGGTTTTTATCGATGTACGCAAACAGGAAGATTATGATGCCGGACATATTTCCGGCGCACACCACCTTCCGGTCGTCAGCGATTTCAACGAGCAAAATCTCGCCGCTCTTGCTTTAAAGGAAAATCCGATGGTGGTTTATTGCAACGGCATACACTGCATGGGCAGTTCAAGAGCAGCGCAACAGGCAGTCGCATGGGGATGGACGGCTGTTTATTATTACCGGGACGGCATACCGGACTGGAAGCTTCACAACCATCCGGTTGATCATTCGGCAAAACCATGAAGGACACTTCTGAAAATCCGAATTTGCGAACATCCGCCTCGCAGATAGCCCGCTTGCCCGTTTCGTTACAACACTTTGTTATGCGAAAAAAAATGTTTTCCTACCTATCAAGCCTGTGCTGCATCACTATTTTCTGTTTAAAACTTTGAGTCTTTTTAAAAACGCCCTGAATCACTAAGTGTCGGAATTTTTTACGCCGACTGCCCCTTCTTTTAAAAAGGCTTTTTACGAGACATATTAGCTATATATCAACTGGTTACCCTCTTTTTGAACCAACCAAATCAAAACGATAAAAACATAAGTCATTGTATTTTTATGACTGAGTTTTTAGCATATCTTTTGAGGCTAACATGCAAATCGAATTTGCATGTTAGCCTCAAAATGTCGAATTATTTTACAGTCCATTTCCGTTTAAGCAATTTTTATAAAAAACGATATCATTGTTAATATAAAATATATTATTTATCAATCTATTATTTAAAAATTTAGACACTGGCACGATATTTGCTTACCTATTAAATTGCAGCTTCGCTTACTTATTCAAGGAGCTGATCAATTTATCCAAGGAGCTATCATGAAATTAAATAAATTTTTAACATTAACCGCCGGCGCGGTTTTAAGTGCATCTGTAGCTGGAACATCATTTGCCGTTCAATTTGTTGGCACGCCAACTGGATCGCCTAACTTAAGTCCACTTTTTGGCACATTAATCGACTTTGATGACCAGGCAACCGGAACAGTTGTCGGCGCCAATGATTATGCCGCATTGGGTCTGGCATCGATTACGGAGACAACAGGTTCTGGCGCCGCATTCGCGCGTTACGCTGGAACGCAAAGTAATCCCAACTATATCGGCACCGGTGTTAACTATGAAATAGGTGGCAGTGCCAATCTTGGCTGGGACGGAACCTTCCGATTTGAATTCGCAAGCCTTGCAAGCATGGTTGGCATTGGCATAGCTGATTCCAGAGGCGATCCTGAAATTATCAGAGCCTATGACAGCAGCAACAATTTGCTCGAATCTTATTTAGTACCTGTTGGCACGAATGTTTATACCGGTATCGACCGTGGCGGCGTGTATGACATCAAGTATCTGGAAGTCGTCTGTGATTTCTGCGCGCTGGATGATTTGCAGTTTAACAAAATACCCGAACCCGGCACACTGGCGCTCCTGGGCCTTGGCCTGCTGGGCTTTGTCGGCATGAGAAAATTTACCACCTGATAGCACTGAATTAATATAGTTTGATCAGCTTCTCAGGGTTCAGCCGGATTTAATCAATCCTGAAGAACCCTGCAGAAGGCCCGTACCCTCATCCGGTTTTAAGACATATCGCCAACCCAGTCTTCTTCATGCCATGCATGTTGTTACAATCGGCCTGACACCTTTTTCAGCAATTTACAAATTTAATACACAACGGACATTTGAAATCGCGCGAATTCACCCAATTCTAAACGTCATACCGATAGGCTTTTATTTCAGGCTGCACCAAAAAAAACACTTCACATTAAAACCTTCCGCAATCATCGATCAGTCTTACCCGCCGTTTACGCCGCGCGTATAATAGGTGCAAATTAACGACTTCCACTTGTTCATGCTTGAACTCAAATCCGTTTTCGCTTCGGATGGCCTGCTATCCCGCCACATACCGGGCTACCGGGCACGCGACCAGCAACTGGAAATGGCACAGGCAATTGCCGAAACAATCGAACAAAACGGCCTGCTCGTCGCCGAGGCCGGAACAGGAACAGGAAAAACATTTGCTTATCTGGTGCCCGCGTTGCTCGCAGGCGGCAAGGTCATCGTCTCCACCGGAACGAAGACACTACAGGATCAGCTGTTTAACCGGGATATCCCCAGCATGCGCAATGCGCTGAATGTGCCAGTGACCGTGGCTTTGCTGAAAGGACGCGCAAACTATATCTGCCATTACCATCTGGAAAAAAGCCTGCAGGATAATTACCTGAGTTTCGTCAATCGCGAGGAAATCAGATATTTGCAATTGATTGAACGTTATGCATTGCGCAGCAAGGATGGCGATAAGAGCGGACTCAGCACGGTGCCGGAAAACGCGTCGATCTGGCATCACGTAACGTCAACGCGGGAAAACTGCCTGGGTTCAGAATGCCCGAACTACAAAAAATGTTTTTTGATGGAAGCGCGGAAAAATGCCCTCGCTGCGGATGTCGTGGTCGTGAATCATCATTTATTTTTTGCCGATGTGATGCTGCGTGACGAAGGACTGACCGAACTTTTGCCTGCCTGCAATACGGTCATTTTTGATGAAGCGCATCAATTGCCGCAAACTGCGAGCCTTTTTTTTGGCGAATCGATCAGCACTGGTCAGTTACTGGATCTGGCGCAGGATAGTCAGGTCGAAGCACTGCAATCGGCACGCGATTGCGTTGCATTGACTGATGCAATAGCAGCCTTGGAAAAAGCCGCGAAAGATTTGCGTCTGACGGTTGAAGATGAAAATGTCCGCTACGCCCTGACGATGATTGAAAAAAACAAGGCATTCAGGCCGACGCTCAATCAATTGGTTGAAAAGCTCTCCGAACTGACGGAAATCCTTGAAACACAGGCAGAACGCTCAGAAGGTCTGGAAAATTGCTGGCATCGCGCAAATAATCACCTCATTTTGATCAAACGCTGGTGTTTAACGGATCAGGAAAGCGAAAACATGGATTATGTGCGCTGGGTGGAAGTATACAGCCGGGTTCTGCAGCTGAATGCCACACCGCTTTCCATTGCGGAGATCTTCGGTCGCCAGCTTGATGCTTCACCGCGCGCCTGGATTTTTACTTCAGCGACGCTGTCGGTTAAACAGAACTTCGACCACTATCTGCATGAAATGGGGTTGGACGCAGCGCAATCATTATGCTGGGACAGTCCGTTTAATTATCCGGAACAGGCACTGCTGTATGTGCCGGCGGGTCTCCCTGAGCCCCATCATCGTGACTATATTGAACAAGTCGTCAAAGCGGCACTCCCCGTGCTTAAAGCAAGCCGGGGACGTGCATTTTTCTTGTGCACCAGCCTCCGCGCCATGCAGCAGGTGCATGATCAGTTAACCGCAGCGTTCGCAGCGGAAGATATTACTTTCCCGGTATTGCTGCAGGGCGAAGGTTCACGTTCGCAAATGCTGAAGCGATTCCGCGAGCTGGAGAACGCCATTTTGATCGGCAGCCACTCGTTCTGGGAAGGTGTTGACGTACGCGGTGAAGCACTGTCACTGGTGATCATTGATAAACTGCCATTTGCGCCACCGGATGATCCGGTTTTGTCCGCGCGTATTGAAAAAATTAACCGTGAGGGTGGCAATGCGTTTATGGAGTATCAACTGCCGCACGCCGTTATCAGCCTGAAACAGGGCGCTGGCCGTTTGATTCGCGATGAAAACGACCGTGGCGTGCTGATGATTTGCGATCCTCGTTTAACAACCAAATCCTACGGACGGAAAATCTGGCAAAGCCTGCCGCCGATGCGGCGCACGCAACAACTCGCCGATGTGGAGCAGTTTTTTATGACGGAGAACTCGCAAGCGATTTCTTAGAACCTGAGGTTCATGGTGAGGACGGCAAATCGTGGCATTGTTTCCTGTATGCAATGTCAGAAGAAATCCAGTCGCGCCATTCGTTTTTGCTCATATTGCGCGTCAGCTTCCGGCACAATTGCTCAATCCAGTTGTTATTCGCCGGCCAAATGCGCAATGTCATGTCATCGCTGCCTGAAACGATGCGCGTGCCATCCGGATTGAAGGAAACACTGTTGATGCGCTGTTCATGGCCTTTCATCGGATGGCCGACAGCCTCACCGGTGCTGCTGTTCCATAGACGCAGAGTTTTGTCGCTGCTGCCTGAAACAATACGCGAGCCATCCGGGCTGAAAGCAACACTGTTAACGCGATCCTCATGTCCAACCAAAGGCTTTCCGATCGTCTGATAGGTTTCAAGGCTCCATACGATCACTGTGTGATCCTTACTTGCCGAAGCGAGTGCTTTACCGTCCGGACTGAACGCGACACTGGTTACAGCACTTTCGTGCGCAGCGAGCTCAACAATGGATTCACCGGTATGGGTGTTCCATAGCCGCACCGTACCGTCGTAACTTGCCGATGCAATCAGTGCGCCATCAGGACTGAAGGCAACGCCGCGCACCATTTCATTATGGCCAGACAGCGGTTTACCGACAAGCTGACCGCTGTTTCTGTCCCACAACCGGACCGTGTTATCCTTGCTGCCTGAAGCGATAAAATTTCCATCAGGACTGAAAGCCACACTTTCAATACCATCCAGATGCCCCGTCATTTTTTTGACCAGCGTCTGAGTCTCGGTTTCCCATAGACAAACACTTTTATCGCTCGCACCGGACACAATCCACTGGCCATCCGGACTGAATGCAATGCCATTCAGCGATCCGGTATGCGCTTTCATTGGCCTGCCGACCGTATTGCCGCTCTCGGCGTCCCATAACTGAACGGTTGCGTCATCGCTGCCGGATACGATATATCTGCCATCAGGACTGAACGCCACGCTGGCGACAAAGTTGTTATGTCCACCTTTCAATTGCGTATTAATAGGCTGATTATCCTGCGCATGCCAGAGCCTCAGGGAAGTGTCGCGGCTGCCGGATAGAATAGTGTATCCATCCGGGCTGAATGTAACAGCCATTACTGATTCTTCATGCCCACGCATCGGTTTGCCGGTAAATTTACCCGCAGGTTGATCTTTTTCGGTTTTCCACAAACGCAGTACTCTGTCATGACCTGCTGTTACAATCGTTTTACCATCCGGACTGAATGCGACATCCCAGATAATGTCCTCATGCCCGATGAGTGGATCACCCAGCGGTTCAAGGGTTTGTGCATCCCACAAACGCAGGGTTTTATCCTGACTCGCAGATGCTATCTTCAGACCATCCGGGCTATACGCGATACTTGTGATGCTGTCTTTATGTCCACGCAGCGGCCTGTGGACGGACTCGAATGTTTCTGCATGCCACAGTCTCAATTCATTGTCATGCCCCCCGGAGACAATGCGTCTGCCATCCGGACTGAAAATGACGCTGGTTACGCCTTCTTTATGATCGCGTAACTCAGCGACAGACGCCAGCGTGCGGACATTCCAGATACGCAGGGTTTTATCAAGACTGCCCGAAACGATGCGCAGGCCATCAGGACTGAAAGCCGCGCTGGTTACTGTTTCTTTATGCCCTTCCAGCTGACCCAGAAATTTCAGCGTCACGGCTTCCCACAGACGAAGCGTAGCATCCTGACCCGCAGTGATAATATAGCTATCATCCGGACTGAAAATCACCTTGGTGATGCCGCAACTGCGCCCCGCGTTACCATCAGGCCGACATTGATGCGCATCAGGCTGCATGCTGATAAGCTGTCCTTGCAGATCCCACAGCCGTAGCGTATTACTCATACCGGCGGAAGCAATATGCGTTCCCTGATGATTCATGGCAAGCGAAGTAATACGCTCGCCAGTCTTCCAGAGTTTTTGCGTGGCGTTATTTTTCGCTAACACTGTCAGAATCGCCGAATCGACAACATCGCTGGGCGTGATTTGATGGATCGCAAGCAATTGCAGCATTGCCCGTTCATCGCCGCCGATGCGCGCGCCATTCGCCATGTCCAGACTCTCGGACACCACGCGCAGACTGCTTCGTGCAAGAAAAGTTTTTTCTTTTTCAATATGCGCGGTGTACCAGCCATAAATGGCCACAGCCGAAAAAGACACCGCCAGCAGCAGGGCTACCCGTAATTTGCGCGCCAGCTGGTTTAATTTTTCAAATGCCAGTTGACGCTGGGTTTCTTGTTCCTTGATTCTCAGCCGTTCATTCTCGATGCGCCGCAAGCGTTTATCACGCGCTTTGCTGACAACACTTACCAACCTGTCATGGATCAGTTCAATCCGATTGGCGCCCTGTTGCTGGTCGATGCGCAGCAAACGATACTTATCGGCAAGAATGGAAAGTTGCTCCCGCGTGATGAATCCATCCTGTAAAGCCTGATTGACGGGATAACTGCCGCGATATTGATCACCCTGAATAAGATGAGTTTCAATAAACTCTGAAATCCGCTCCGGCATTCCGCGAAGCGCCTCATCGTAAAAATCCTGCAAAATATCCTGCCCAGCCTGTTGCAACAGCGGTATGTCAATTTTACCTCCAGGTGGGCGGCGCAGATTGAGCTGATAACAGCATAAACTGAGCAGAACAGGTTCAATGACTGGCACCACACTTGACCTGGATGAGTCCAGATTGCCGACAAAATTAACCAGTGATTCAGCGGCACCTTCCGCCAAAACGGCGGCACCTGCACGGGCAACCGCATCAATAGCGCGCTCACGACTCATCGGCAGCAAACGCAAGCGGTTGCGCAAAAGCGAAGGCACTTGTTCTTTCCAGCTTTCCATTTCAGGAAGAAAATCCTCACGAAAAGCCAGAACAATGCGGTAGCGTTGCGCCATAAGATCAAGCGACGACAGTCTACGCCCATCAGTCCAATCGCCTGCCAGTTCATCCGGAAAGCGATTTTCTATCAGATCAGCCAAGCTATTGAGATTTGATTGAATATATTGCGCATCTGCTACTCCACGTGAAAAGACTTCTTCAAACTGATCGAAAACCAGAATTGGTGTCAGTGGAAAGTTATCCTTACTCCAGATTTCCAGATCGCGACGGTGCAGGTATTGCCACAAGCTCTCGTTGTTATTCTGCGGCGTGCACTCGATTTGTGCAGATGCCAAAGCGGCCTGGAACTTTATTGCAGCCTGTTGCAACGGCGGCAGGCTGGCTGATGGCCTGTAATCCAGCCGCAAATGCACTGGAAAAAAATGTTCACTTCGCAACAATGGAAAAAATCCGGCCTGCAGCAGCGATGTTTTACCCAACCCGGATTTGCCGTAGAGCACAGTCAGCGGCGCAAGCCGCACCATGCGTAATAATTCCCTGGCCTCTTCAGAACGGCCGAAAAAAAAATGGCTGGACGACTCGTCGTAGGATGCCAGGCCGGGCCAAGGATGTTCTGCATCGAGCGGTATGGATTCTTGACGGGAATAATTGATCATATATCAGTTATCCGGAATGATATGCCTGCCAGATTGTCATGAGCGATATTGATTCGTGCGTTCGTTGCGCACCAGTTTTTGTAATGCCAGACGGGTTTGTTCATCGGGCTGCCCCGCCGGCGCATGGCCAATGAGCAATTGCTTGAATTCGTGAGGAATATAGCGATAGTCTGCCAGTTTGAACGACTGATCGACGATTATTGGAAAAATGAAGGTTCTTCCCTGTATGGCCTTACTTCTGTCGATGGCTTCATGCCATTCGCGGCGAAAGTATTTTTCCTCCTGCGCATCCGCCGCCTTCGAAATCAGCGGAATAAAATAACGGCAGGTCTGAATACCTTCCAGAATACGATCCCGCAAACTGTTTCCTGGTTCTATCGAATTCTTGTCAAACCAGATTTCCTGAGTTGTAACACCTTGAGACATTAATGACTCAATCAGTTTTTCTGCAAAAACACTATCGGTACCTCGGCAATAACTGACAAAAAACATTGCTCCGCGCGGCACATTTTCGACTTCTTCCTGTGTCGCCATCTTATTTCGCGCCTGCCATCGTTGAGACAGCGCCTTAATAAAGGCCGCTGGCGATAAATCCGAAATGACTTTAGTTCCTGCGCTGTAGTTCTCGAGAAAATAAACCAGTGCCTTTTCCAGCACTTTATCTTCGACCAGCCATTCCCGCTTTTGTTGCGTATCGAGCAATCTCCCTTGTTTGGCGATACGCAGAAAAAAACGGCACAACCACTCAGGAAAATTGCAGCCGATAAGTAGCAGGCTGCGTTGCTGCAGTTCATCCAGAAACCTGATCGGAACATGACTGCCACGCGCGATAATATTGTGAACGTATTCCAGCAAATCTTCATCGTGCACGGCGAACATGGGGCCTGCCCGGGACTTGCCAAATAAATAGAGCAGTTGAATCTCTCCATGACGCGATTGCCAGTCTGACGGCAAATCCGATCCTTCACTGGTCGGTAAATAAGGCGAATAAATAATTTCATTGACCGGGCCGCGTTCCCGAAGGCAGCGAAAAAGCTGATCGTCAGGCGTCAATGTAATGAACAGTCGAAAGGAAGTGATTGCCGCGATCTGCCGAACGGGCTCGGGAATACATGCATCCGGTCCGGTTGTCAGTTGCTTGATGGCTTCATGAATGTCCGCATATAAATCCTGCAGATCATAGTCCTGAATACTTCTGATTTGTATGACTGCGTCGTTCAGCGCGTTATATGGTGTTAACGACGTATCATCCGACTCTATACCATACTGCTTTAATAAATGGCGGGCTATCCTTACCTGAAAAGAAACATCGCCTTCCGGCGCGGTTAACACCTGCTGACCAACAACAGGGATCACTAGACCATCTTCGATGCGTCTTAGCAAGCGATCCCAGTTTTTCTCGTCCATCGCACATGTATATGGAAAGTTTTATGCGGCAACTTACTGGCGCTGAAGATTAATGGTGATATCCGCTCCTAGATCGCCCGTGGTAAATGCAGCGTCGCTGAATGCTGGGAAACCCAGTCGCAGCTCGGGGTTATTTGAAAGTCCGAATGGTTCATCAGGCATCATATTCCATTTTTTGTTCAGCTTCCGGTTACCGTCGACATCGTGATAAACCGCTACAGCATAGACTCCCGGTTTATCAAGATTAAAACAGACGACATGCTGCTCTTCTGTCGCCGGGATACGAATGCGTTTTGTGCGTCCTTTTTTATTCAAAAAATTTTTTGGATCATGATAAAGCTCAACGCTCAGTATGCCCCCGTTGCTTACTCCGTTAATCGTCACTCTGACCTGTTGAATGTCTGAATCACAAGAATCAGCGGCTTCGTAGTACCGAATATCCAGTTTTTCTTTACCAGCGACAAGGGGAACAGAAGTTGCAGCGAGTATAAAAATGCAAAAAAATTTGACAAGCTTTCCCTGCATCATGCAGATTCGGTTTTGTTTTACAGAATTCATTTTATCGAAGCCCACAAATTGAGTAATTCTAAACAAATCAAAAAAACACCACGAACATTTGACACCTGCTTTTTCATGATATCAGAAGTTTGCGCTATCTATTTGCTCAACCGTTCTATCTGCACAATCCGTATGTGCCTTAAGTCGGCATGGATTACTCTTCCGGTTAACATGCTCAACCAGATTTACGGGATCATTAGACATAATCACCATCCAGTTTTGAACCACAAAATTCTGTGTCAGTACAGCGCCTGCATTTTACCAACACGACCTTGATTCGGGTTGAATCGATAAAACTGCGATGGGATTAGCTTTCTATGTGATGGTGGCACCGGATTTCCAAGCTGATGGAGCGTCAAGCGAAGTGCAGAACCAACACTTAATCAGCAGACGGTTTATCTAACATTACCAACAGGAAAATCAGATCCATCAAGCGAAGCGGGAAATTATTGACATTGGAACCGAAGATTGCAACACGAAGATAAGGATAAAAAATATAAACGGGATATGATCAAGCAACCTTCTGAAAAATTGTTACTTAACCCACCCCGTTTCAATTCGGAATTCTGGTGCATTCAAAATTCAAAGAACGTCAGAATCTATTCAATTTACCAGCAAAAAAATTATTACTATAATCCGGCCACAAGCAGTCAGCTTACCTATTCGAATTCAGTTTTCCCGGCAGACTTGAATAATAGAATGCAAGATTCTCAATATCTTCCTTGCTTAATGCTGCTGCCATGCCATTCATAATCGGATCCGTACGACTACCGGATTTGTAATCTTTTAGCACTTTTGCAAGATATGTTCGTTGCTGACCACCAATATGCGGAAAACTAGGCGCAGGGCTATTTCCGTCAGCGCCATGACAAGAAGCACAGGCTTCCGCAGCCTTGCTTTTACCTGCCTCGATATCGGCAGCAATAACCTGACCAGATACCATCAAAGCAACACTGCTGAGCGCTGCAATAATACTTTTCTTCATAACTTGTTCCTTATGTGAATGTCGTGATTAGTTATTTGCGTAGAAAGCCGCAAGATCCTTGATATCTTGATCAGATAATGTCTTTGCAAGCGCTGTCATGGATGGATGACTGCGTGTGCCGTCTCTGTAACCTTCAAGCGCCTTAATCAGATATTCAGCATGCTGGCCGCCGATCTTAGGTACATGATAGGCTTCGGGAAATGCCGTGCGATAACCTTCAATGCCATGACAACCAACACACATGGAATTTTTTTCCTTTCCTGCAGCTGCATCACCTGCCTTAGCAATACCTGAAAAAGCAAACAGCATGCTGGTGGCAAGTAATATACTCACCATTAATTTTTGTTTCATATAAGCCTCCTCCTCTTAAAAGCTAAACTTTAAACGATGTACTCGATTTGGTCAATGAATTGCGAACTATGTCCATGTTGTTTATAGGGAAATTGGATCACAACTACCCGTCTATTTTACCTGATTTTGACTCTAATTCTTCCCATCTTTCGAGGCAACTGATCAAATCTTTTTCGACTTCTGAAGAACGTCTCTGCAAAGCTTTCGCCTCCTCCAGATTGTCGCGATACAGCACTGGATTATTGAGACTCTGCATGATGCCGGCTTGTTCCTGTTCAAGCGTCGCAATTTTTTCCGGTAAAAACGCCAGCTCGCGTGATTCCTGATAACTTAGTTTTTTTGCTGGAGAAACAGGTTTATTTTTTTTGGTTTTGTCATCGACTTTGTTATGCGCTTCAAGCACCATACTGTTTTTGACTTGCTCTTTTGCCAGCATCCAATCCGCGTAACCACCGACATACTCGCGCAGCAAGCCATCTCCTTCAAATGCGATAACCTGCGTAACTACGTTATCCAGAAATTCGCGATCATGACTGACAAGAAAGAGCGTACCCGTATAACCTTGCAGTAAATCTTCGAGTAATTCCAGCGTCTCAATATCCAGATCATTGGTAGGCTCATCCAGCACCATAACATTGGAAGGCCGAGTAAATAAGCGTGCAAGCAATAAGCGATTACGCTCTCCGCCGGACAGCGATTTTACCGGGGAACGCGCACGCTGCGGGGAAAACAGAAAATCCTCCAGATAACTGATGACATGCTTGCGTTTACCATTGATTTCAACAAACTCAGAACCTTGACTGACGGTTTCGGTTAACGTCAGCTCATCATCCAGTTGCTCGCGCATTTGATCAAAATACGCAATGGACAATTTTGTCCCCTGCCGTATTTTACCCGCATCAGGTCGCACTCCACCCAGGATAAGTTTTAGCAGTGTGGATTTTCCTGCACCGTTCGGCCCAAGCAATCCGATGCGGTCACCACGCATGATGCGGCATGAAAAATGGTCGATAATGATTTTATCGCCATACTGTTTCTTTACATCTGTTAATTCGGCAACGAGATTGCCTGATTGTTCGCCGGCATCTACAGTAAGATTGACTTTCCCGATGCGTTCCCTTCTCACCGCGCGTTCTTTCCGTAATGCTTCCAATCGTCGAACACGTCCTTCGTTACGTGTACATCGGGCCTGTATACCTTTGCGTATCCAGATCTCTTCCTGCGCAAGTACTTTGTCAAATTTTTGCTGATGAGTCGCCTCAATTTCAAGCATTTCCATTTTCTTGCGCTGATATTCTGTAAATTTACCTGGGAAACTGGAGAGGATACCGCGATCAAGTTCAACAATACGGGTTGCAACGTGATCCAGAAAACGACGGTCATGCGTAATAAACAATACGCTGCCGGAAAAATTCTGCAGAAACTCTTCCAGCCATTCAATTGACGTGAAATCCAGATGATTTGTCGGTTCGTCCAGCAACAACACATCAGGCGACAAAACCAGCGCGCGCGCCAAAGCAACGCGTTTCTTTAAACCACCTGACAAATGTTCGATCAGCGTATCAGCCGAAAGACCTAATTTATCAACAGCGGTTTCAACGCGCGCCTGTATGCTCCATCCGCCATGCACATCCAGCTCGTTTTGCAGGTTCTGCAGACGTTGCAACAGGCGCTCAGTATCGGAGTCACTGGCGCTTAATTCATGAGAAACAGTATGATATTCCAACAACGTCTGGCTGATATCGCCCAGACCATTAGATACCTCCTGGAAGACAGTACTGGTCGGAGTCAACTCCGGCTCTTGTGGAACATACGCAATTTTCAGTGCGGGGGCACACCACAATTTGCCATCATCAAGCTTGATTAAACCTGACAACACTTTCAGAAGGCTTGATTTGCCCCCGCCATTTCTGCCTATAAGCCCAACACGCTCACCAAGGTCTATCTGGAGACCGGCATGATCAAACAAAGCGTGATGACCAAAGGCCAGGCAGGCCTTCTCCAACGTAATCAGTGGCATAAAACTTGTAGCAAGTGCTTATATATATGAGGGAGTGCAAATGAATCGGAAATCCGGCTCAGCCGTGGCTCCGCATGCATAACAAAACCAAACTCAGAAAAAACCAACCGCCAACGACTCGATATTATAAGTCTTTGGCGGTTATATTTCAGTTGAAGACTGTGTTTTGGTAAATTATTCAGCGGAAGCCACACTGATTTTTTTTGGTTTTACATCTTCCTTCTTAGGTATGGTCAGTTCCAGAACACCATGTTTAGAAACAGCCGAAATAGCATCTGGATTCGCTGTATCCGGCAAACTGAACCGGCGGTAAAATGAGCCATACGTGCGCTCTACACGTTTATAGCCTTCTTTCTCTGTTTTGGCCTCGGTTTCTTTTTCGCCTTTAATCGTTAACACGCCATTTTCCATGCTGATATCTATATCTTCTGGTTTAACACCAGGAATATCTGCATGAATTACAAATTTATCTTTTTCTTCTTTTATATCTACAGCCGGCGCCCATTCAGCCGTGGCGGTTGAACCTTCCGCAGCACCACGCTCCAGCTCTTTTTGCAATTGACTCAGCAAACCTAACCCCCAAGGCTCATAACGTGTAATAGTCATCATTTCTCTCCTCATCAAAAAACCAGATTAATTGATAAAACTCTCAATTTTGATATGTGGCTGCTTACTGTTATTTCAAGAGCACATCACAACTCAGGATACGAAAAAGCTCTAAAGATCAGTCGGCGTTATAACGGCGCAATACCTTCCAGCCACCGAAGAGTGCCAAACCCAGCAAAACAAAAACCCACCAATTGTAGACCATCCACATTACAGGATTAGAATCAATAACGATATTAGCTTCCGCGAGTTCTATGGTATGAGTCTTTTGGTGGCCATGATCAATAGCCGTCACGTGCATTCTAAACTTGATCGTTTGAACACCTGAAGATTCGGGTACAACCTGCCATTTCCATTGTGTCGATTCGTGCAATCCGTATAATTGATTCTGTGGTCCGGAATTTTCAATGCGAAAACCCTCGCCGGTAATTTCGGCTTTCATGCCAGGCGAAATAAAACCGGTAATCCCCTGAATTGATGTACCTTCAGATGAAATGGCCACATTGTCATTAATGAATTCTGCAAGCATTTGCGTGTTTATCCGCAAACCCACATCAAAACTCTCGTATTGTTTGACCTCGACTGGGGCGGCAATGGCATTGCTGTCCAAAGGTAATTTCATAATCACCGGGTAAACAAACTGATTTTTTTTTGCCAGCATATGCATAAACGAGTTGATTGAAAATGGAATAACCAGCAAAACCAACAATAATGCAACCGGCATTAATAAGCTGGTGTTGATGCTGGATTCCATAATTTTTTCATCTGCAATATCTTCTTTTTTCCGCGCGTCGGATTCCGGATTATTTGATTGCGAGTTGTTCATAAACCCTCCTGCTGTTCGATTCGTCGTTATGCATCATATCATTTTTGTTTTGAGCGTTTTGGGATTACTTTAAGTTTAAAAATACCGATTTATTATTTAATAACAAACACGAATTGTATTTTCCAATATCAAAAGCTAATTCCGAAATCAAATTCAGCAAAGCGTGGGAATATCGTTGCAAATGGCTTATTGACTCACTCTAGCAGCACGAATTGGCGACGTAAAAAAACCATAAAAATTTCCCTGCCGCCATTTTTTATCCGACAGCAGGGAGTGGGGAGTACGAGAATAAAGCTGAAGTAACTTACTATGAATTCACCGTTTCCGATCTATCCGTTTAAGGAACAATCCGGTTGTTAAGTATTTCTTTGCTCTGGTTATTCCAGATCACGTCCGTCAGGTTGGAGTAACGGGTGACAATCTGTGCTGCTATGCCACCTGAAAACAATCCTGCCCAGCCCAGTATCACAAAACCCCAGTGCAATGGCGCACTGAACAGCTCTTCCATGAACCAGAATGCATGACCCCACTCGTTCAAGCCTACGTTCGGCAGAA
>Ga0268299_1001584_pt1 | contig 37343 bp, 34 predicted proteins | sample NOBtaG_FD_193484 | JGI IMG/M metagenome (GOLD analysis project Ga0268299, IMG submission 193484) | Activated sludge microbial communities from bioreactor in Nijmegen, Gelderland, Netherland - NOB reactor | ecosystem: Engineered > Bioreactor > Aerobic > Activated sludge | place: Netherlands... | reverse complement strand
GCTCGGACTCCGTGCCGAAGTCACCGCTCGAAAGGGCGATTGCGTACGCGCTCGACCGCTGGCCGGCCTCGTGCGTTTACGTCGACGACGGCGCGATGCCGATCGACAACAACGCCATCGAGCGCTCGCTTAGCGCTGACACCACCACACTTGGCAAGAATTTTGACGATTGGCGGAGGTTTGGGAGTGGTCAGAGGTTCCGGGAAATGCGAATTCTCCCTCTTGACCCTGTCCCCGCGCGGGGCGAAGAAAAGATGAAACGATTCCGCTGAGCAGGGAACGCTATGTCTTCGCCGAAAAAGCCCATTTCCGCAGCCCCAGAGTATCAGGTCATCGCGCGCCGGTACCGCCCGCAGACGTTCGCAGATGTCGTCGGGCAGCAGACGATCGTGCGCACCCTCCAGGGTGAGCTTGAGGGAAATCGCGTCGGGCATGCATACCTCTTTAGCGGGCCGCGCGGAGTGGGCAAAACGAGCATGGCACGCATTTTCGCGAAGGCGTTGAACTGCGTCGAGGGCCCGACCGCGAAGCCGTGCGGAAAGTGCGTGCATTGCCTCGGAATCGCGTCGGACTCCGATCTTGACGTGATCGAGGTGGACGCGGCGACATACAACAAGCGCGAAGAAACCGAGGAACTCCTCGACGGGATCGACCGCGCGACGTTTCGCGCGCGCTACAAAGTTTACATCATCGACGAAGTTCACATGTTCTCGATCCATAGCTTCAACGTTCTGCTGAAGCGGCTCGAGGAACCACCTCCGCGCGTGGTTTTCATCCTCGCGACGACGAACCCCGAGAAGATTCCCGACACGGTGATCTCGCGTTGTCGGCATTGCGTGTTCGACCGCATGGAGACAACGCTGATCATGAATCGGCTCGCGGACATTGCGGAAAACGAAGGGGTCAAGTTCGAGGAGGGGACGCGCAACGAGATTCTCGAATCAGTGGCGCTCGCGAGCGAAGGAGGGATGCGCGATGCGCAGGTGGCACTCGACCAACTCATCAGTCTCGCGCAAGGGGTGGTGACGCTCGAGACTGCGAGGAAGTTGCTCGGTGTGGTCGAGACGGAGGTGCTGTCGGGATTGCTCGATGGGTTGATCGCGCGCGACACGGCGAAGTGCCTGACGATCGTGAACGACCTCGTGAATGCAGGGCGGGACTTGCCGCGATTCGTGTCCGCGTTTGTCGGATTGCTGAGGGCATCCTTGCTCCTCAAGGCAAACGCGCCTGTGGAGTTGACCGGCCTGAACGCCGCGCGGGGGAATGAACTTTCTGCGAGGATCGAGAAGGCGTCCCTCCCCTACCTGGTCAACGCGCTTGGGCAGTTCATCGAACTGGAACCGAAGATGCGCGGCGCCGTGCCGCCGAGGTTTCTTCTCGAGTTTGTCCTCATCAAGCTGACCGCGATCGACCCGCGTTTGCTGGTGGATGGTTACACGGGCGGAGGTTCTCCCGGCCCGGGCAAGGAAGCGCCCGTTCGCGCGGCTGCTCTTGCGTCGGCGCCGTCAAGCACGCCGAATACCTCCCCTCCGAGCGATGCGATGCCCGCTCCGATGGTGGCGGAACCTCCTCGTGGCGCGGCGAGCGCTCCCCCGCCCCCCGTCCGCGTGGAGGTGGCTCCCGCAGCCGCAGCGGCACCCTCGCGCGTTGTCTCCATGGTTGTCTCGGAGGAAGAAGATGAGGACGCCGTCGAGGCGTACTATCGCTCGAATCACCCGGACAACGTGGTGGTTTCGGGGGCGGATGGCGGCGTGGGCAAAGATTTGACCTTTGACGAGATTCAGGATCGATATCCAGAGTTGCGCCGCGCGGTTGATTTGGTGACCCGTCACTTCGGCTCGGTTGCAATCACGCTTGATGGCAAACCGGTCGGCAACGCCGCGACGGCCTGAGCCTGCGCAGTTCTGGTCTCCACACCCAACGACTAAAGGAACCCCCAACGATGATCGACCCAGGAATGGTCCGCAAACTGCAGAAGGACCTCACGGACCGCATGACCAAAATCCGCGAAGAACTGAAGACGAAGACCGTCGAGGGGAAGTCGGGTGGTGGTGCCGTGGTTGTCACGGCGAACGGCAATTCTGAAATCGTCGGGATCAAGATTTCCCCCGAGGCAATCGACCCCTCCGATCCAGAAATGCTGCAGGATCTGATCATCGCGGCGACGAATTCCGCGCTCGAATCGGCCAAGGCACTCAACGAGGAATCCGTCTCCGCGCTGACGGGCGGGCTTCACTTTCCCGGCCTGTTCTAAAGAGAGTGATGAGTGATAAGTTGTAAGTTGCGCATCGCAGGGAGTGGATCGGGCCGGTCTTGATTCCGAAAGCAGTCGAACACGTCATCGCGGAGCTGTCCAAGCTGCCGGGGATTGGTCGTCGCTCGGCGGAACGGCTCGCGTTCGACCTGCTGAATCGCGCCCCCGAACGTCCGGCTGCGCTGGCGGACGCGCTCCATCGGTTGGCGGAGGGGATTGCGCCCTGCTCGACGTGTTTCTTCTATGCGGAGGATGGCGTCTGCCCGATCTGCACCGACCCGAGGCGAGACGCGCATTTGATCTGCGTGGTTGAGACGCCGATGGATGTCACTGCGTTCGATCGCGTCGGCGGGATGCGCCCCCTGTTCCATGTGCTCGGTGGGCGGCTTTCCCCGCTCAAGGGAATCACGCCGGACGACCTTCACGTCGATGCACTGTTGAATCGGATTCGCGAGGGCATCGAAGAGGTGATCCTCGCCACAAGCCCCACGGTCGAGGGTGAAGCCACCGCGCTCTACCTCGCGAGTGTCATCGGCCCGCTTGGCGCGCGCATGACCCGCATCGGGCGCGGCATCCCGATGGGTGGCAGCCTGGAGCACGCGGATGCAGAGACGCTCCGCTTGTCGCTCGAGACCCGACGCACCTTCAGCCCGTGACGATTCCGAACGACGAAACGGGGGTGCGATCTCCCAACGGCGCATTCGTGCGCGGGCACATGCCCGCGGTGCGTTCACGCGAGGGCATCGTCTTCATGGAGGGACGTACGCTCGCGTTGGATGCGCTGCAGCGTGAATGCGAAGTCGTCGCCGTCGTGCAGCGTCACGGCGATGAAGTCCCAGGCCTGCGCGAACTGGCGCGCGCGCACAACGCACCGTTTGTCGAAGTCGCCGCGAAGGGGATGGAGAAGCTCTCCTCCACGTCCACGCCACCAAACTGTGGTGTTCTTGCTCGGCCGCCGCGCTTGGTGCCGCTCGATGCGGGTGGGATCCCGGAGCGGTTGCTCGTGCTCGACGGGATATCTGACCCTGGGAACGCAGGAACCCTGATTCGAGCCGCAGCGGGGATGGGGTTCTGCGTGGCACCGGTCGGGGGCGTTTCACTTTCGAACGAAAAGATGCTCCGTGCCAGCGCGGGATCTGCTTTTCAGCGCGACCTTCTGCGAGAACTCCCCTCGGATGTGGCGCGTCGGTGTGCATTGGCCGACGCGATCCTTGTCGTCGCGCTGGCCCCGGGTGGGAGGATGTCCCTTCAGGATGCGCTTGCGCAGCGTCGTGGACGCCCCGTCGCGATCATCGTCGGGAACGAAACCCGTGGCATCGACTTGGGTGTGTGGCCCGGGGGGGTGGCGGCTCGCATCCCGATGGAGGGAGACATCGAATCGCTGAACGCCGCGGTCTCCGGCGCGATCGCGATGTATGAAGTTTATCGCACTTCGCCTTGAGGCTCTCCCCGGCTAGGGCTTTCGTATTCTCATGATTTCCCTTTGGGATGTCCTCTACACGGCGTCGCTCCCTGTCGTCGCACCCGTCATCGCGTACAAGCGCATCCGTCACGGAAAGTACCGTGACTCGCTCCCCGCCATGCTGGGTCGTCGCCTTCCCATGCCCCCGCCCGAAGACAAGGCATTCCGTATGTGGCTGCATTCGGTTTCTGTGGGTGAGACCGTCGCTGCAGGCGCGCTCTACGCTGACTTTCGGCGACACAACATCACGTGGAAGTTTCTCTCCACAACGACGACAGAGACCGGCCAGGCCCAGGCGCTCAAGTCCCTCGGCACCGCGGAGGCGCACGCCTATGCGCCGGCGGATTTCACGCCGATCGTGCGACGATTCATCAACGCGTATCGCCCCTCGGCGTTGGTGCTTCTCGAGACCGAACTTTGGCCGAACATGCTCGTTCAATGCCGACGCGCGGGGATTCCCGCATTCCTCGCCAATGGCAAGTTGAGCGCGAATTCTGCGGCACGATACACGACATTTTCGCCGATGTTCCGACCGGCGCTAAAGTCGATCAAACTCTTCCTGATGCAGACTCAAGAGTACGCGGAACGCATGGCGCGCGTGATGGGGACCGACCACGGAATCCACGTTACAGGGAACATCAAGTTTGACGCGCTCCCGAAGCCGCTATCCCCGCGCGAGCGAGCCGCGATGCGTCAGGCTTGGCGCGTCGAGGACGATGAACTCGTGCTCATCGCTGGTAGCACACACCACGGCGAAGAAATCCTCGTCGCGGAGGCTTTCCGAAACCTGAAGGCCAAGGGGCACAAGGTTCGGCTCCTCGTCGCGCCGCGCCACCCGGAGCGATTCAACGAGGTCGGGAGCATCCTGCGGAACATGTTTCCTGAGGTCCACAACCTCAGCACGGACGAGGCGCAGGAGGGCAAACCGGTCCTCTTCTTGGACAAAATGCACTACCTGAGCCGAACTTATGGCGGTGCTGACATCGCGATGGTCGGGGGTAGCTGGGTCAATGTGGGAGGGCACAACCTCCTCGAGGCCTCGACCCATGGGCTGCCCGTGCTCTACGGACCGCACATGCAAAACCAGCTCGAGATCCTGCGTTTGCTGCACGATGCTGGGGGCTGTGTGCGCACCACAGAGCACACGCTTGAACGGGAACTGGAATTGCTCATCACCAACGATGACCGCCGAAAGGAAATGGGTGAGAAGGGTGAACGAGCAGCCGAGAGCAATCGAGGCGCCGCAGCCCGCAGTGTCGACCTTATCGAGCAATGGCTGATCGAAAACAACTTCAAGCACTGAAGGGCGACCTTCCTTTCCCCGCACACGAGGAATGGATCGATTGAGTACCACGCCCAAGGGAATTCCCCCCTTCATCCCCGCGTCCAGCCCGTGGGCGATTGCTGCTTACAGACGACTTCAGCTCGGCAACTTCGTTCTCAACTTTGGTCGGTTCGTCGAACTCGCGGCGCAGTCGTGGCTTGTCTATCACTTGACCGGTGATGCGGCTTGGGTGGGGCTGCATGCGCTCGTCGCGAGTGTCCCCATGCTTGTGTTCGCGATTCCAGCGGGAGTGCTCGCGGATCGCTTCGACCGCAGGAAACTCGTCTTCGCGATGGCAAGCATCTGGTCTGTGCTCGCGATTGCGCTCGCCGTGTTGGGTGCGCTGAACCTGCTCACCGCGGGACTCATCATCGGCATCACATTGCTGGAGGGATTCTGCGCCTCCGGCGTGCGACCGGTGCTCTCCGCGTCCCTGCAGGACGTCGTCGGCAGGGAGCACCTGCCCTCGGCACTCGCCGCGAATAGTTTCTCGTTCAACATTGCGCGCATGTGCGGTCCTGCACTCGGTGGGGTGCTGATCGACAGCTTCGGCCCCAAGGTTTCATTCATGCTAAACGCGGCGGCATTCACCGTCGTGCTTTCCGCATTCTACGGATTGAAACTAGGGAGCGGTTCCAAGCGCGCGAACAGCTCCGTCTTCGGAGAAGTTCGCGAAGCGGTGAGCTATGGTCTTCGACAAAAGGGACTCCGGCGCATTTGGTGGACCACGGCGGCCTTCGCATTTCTCGCAGGGCCAGTTCAAGGAATCCTCGTCGTGTTCGTGGACCACGCGTACGGGAGCCGTGATGCGAGTGACTATGGCTCGCTGCTGAGCGCGATGGCGTTGGGTGCGCTCGCGGGGGCTGGTGTTGCAACGCAGGCCCCGCGTTATCTGCCACGCTCACGCATTATCCCCAGCGCGATGTTTCTCTATGCGCTGTCGGTCGGACTCTTTTCTCTCACCAAGAAGTTCGAAGTTGGCCTGCTGCTGATGGTCATTGTCGGAGTTTTCCATTCCACGATGATGGTCTCCGCCATGACGGCGGTTCAGTTGCTCGCTCCCGAGGGAATGCGAGGCAGAATCATCAGCGTTCAGATGACGATGTTCGGCACCATGCACGTTGGCAGCGGCGTCGCGGGTATCATCGCCGCGCGGGCCTCTGCGCCTCAGGCATTGTCTCTCTTCGCCGCGTGCATGGGCATGATTGCCGTGTATACGCTGCTCGCTCCCGTCGCGGAGATCGATTTGCATCAATCCTCGTCGCGGTCTCCCAATCTGAAACCGACCTAACGACGGCACATCCTTGACCCGACTTCGTTGAGCTTTGACTGTGAAGCCCTCGAAATCACATCCAACCTCCCAAGAGGTCCTCGTGCGCTCCTTTGTATCCATCTCCGTCCTGACCGCAGCTCTCGCGCTCTCGAGCTGTGCAAGCACCGCGCAAACCCACACCTCCGCCGCTTCGGGGACACATATGGCGACTGAAGGACCAATCTGGAAGGCCATCGAAACGCCCTCGCCCATTGGAATCATCTACATGAGCCCGGGACAGATCAAGCGCGTCTCGACGGTGGATGCGCTCCCCGTGCCGATCACGCGACTCGCTGGTGGAGTGCCCGCGCCCGACATGGTTGGACTCGGCATTCACATTTACTCGGATCAGTACGGCGCTGACCTGCAAGCACCGAGCACCGCGAAGGGCGAGACCATCCTTCAGATCACAGCCGACACACCCAATGGCTTCCGGGCGATTTCGATCCCGATCGTCGTCACGCCACACCACATTCAGGAGTTCGTGTACGCGCCACTCCCCGGCAGGAACGTCTCCAAGGTCTTCGTGGCGGGATCGTTCAACGGCTGGTCGCAAGGCGCGGACGAGTTGAAGAAGGAAGCCGATGGGACGTTCAAGCTGTCGCGTCCGTTCGAAGCGGGGCGCCATACGTACAAGTTCGTCGTCGATGGCGAGTGGATGCCCGACCCGAAGAACCCGCTGCAGGAGAGCGGCGGTTACGGGAATTCGATTCTCGACATCCGGGGCGAGACCGAGCAGGTGATGGACTTGCGCGTGCTTGGTTCGGCGATGCGCGGATCCGGTCCCCAAGGTGGCGTGAAGGCGGTTCTGCCTTCAGGTGACAAGCTCCTCCCCCACCGGACCTTCGTGGTGCTGAACAATGAGTTGCTCTCGCGCGATGAGTTCGCAGTCGACGAGACAAGCGGCGTCATCCGACTCAACTCGAATCGCTGGCTACGAGAGAACAACGTGACGATCTTCACTCGAAGCGAAGCGAACAAGCGTGGTCGCATTGCATACCACGTGGCGTCGTCGGATGCGGCTCGCACGCCGCGAGATGAAGTGATCTACTTCCCGATGACAGATCGATTCTTCGATGGTGATCCCTCGCTGAATCGCCCGTCCGATCACGCGGAGTTGCATCCAAACGCAAACTACATCGGTGGAGACTGGGCGGGCATCACGCAGAAGATTCAAGAGGGCTACTTCACCAAGCTTGGCGTCTCGACGTTGTGGATTTCACCCGTCGTGAAGAACACGCAGAAGATCGAGAAAGAATTCCCATCGCCGAACCGTTTGTTCTCGTCCTACCACGGTTATTGGCCCGTGGACTCATATGCGACGAACGAGCAGTTCGGCTCGATGGATGACCTCAAGCAACTCGTCGACACGGCACACGATCATGGGATCGCAGTGCTCTTCGACTTCGTCGCGAACCATGTGCATGAGGACCACCCTCTCTTCAAAGAACACCCGGATTGGGTCACCCCAGCGAAGATGCCCGACGGTCGAGACAACATTCGACTGTTCGAGGAAGTCCGCATCGGTACCTGGTTCGACACGTTCCTCCCGACGCTCGATTACACGAATCGTCCCGAGATCACAAAGTACCAGGTCGATAACGCCATCTTCTGGATGAAGGAAACCGGCATCGACGGATTCCGTCAGGACGCAGTGAAACACATCCCCGAGTCGTTCTGGAAAGAACTCACGAAACGCATCAACAAGGAAGTCGCCATCCCCGAGGGACGTGCGGTTTATCAGGTCGGCGAAACGATTTCAGATCGGCAGACGATTAACCTCTACCTCAGCACCGAGATGCTGACGGGTCAGTTCGACTTCCCGCTCTACTTCAAGGCGCGCGACGTGCTCGCAATGGGGAACGCTTCGATGGGAGAACTCGCAGACGAGGCGATGCGCTCTCAGATCGAGTACCCCGCAGGCGCGATCATGAGCCCGCTTCTCGGTAACCATGACGTGACGCGATTCATGGCCTTCGCAGATGGAGATATTCCGAAGGACACGAACGAAGGAGAACTCGGCTACACGAACCCGCCGCAGGTCGATCACGCGGAGAGCTACAAGAAGCTGCAGCTCGCGTTCGCCTACCTGATGACCGTGCCTGGCGCGCCCGCGATTTTCTATGGGGACGAGATCGGTCTCTCCGGAGCCGGCGATCCCGACAACCGTCGCCCCATGCCGTGGGGGAACTGGGACGAGAATCAGAAGGCCACCCACGACACCGTCAGCACTCTGACCGAAGCGAGGCACAGCTCCATCGCGTTGCGGCGCGGTGTCTTCCAGCCGATCATGCAGAGCGCGGAACGGGTCGTCTACGCGAGGGTCGCGCTCGATGAAACGGTGATCGTCGCCCTCTGCCGGAAGCCCTCGGACGGGACAGCGACTGTCCAGTTGCCGGATTACTTTGGGTCGGAGGTACAGATGCAGACCCTCTGTTCGAGCGACCTGCAAGCTACCGTCAGCGGGAACAAGATCGAACTCACAAATGACGGCGACTACGCGTGGGGGATCTGGCGCGTCGAGTAACTCGGCAAGTCGGAACCTGCGCCAGTTTTCGTAAGAATTGAGACTGCGATTTCATGAAGCGCCTTGACTTACGACTCATTTCGTACGTCAATAAAAGCCGCTTGGAGATGATCCAGCCACAAGCCCGACACCAACAGAGACAATGCCCCCCGTTACTCCCCCCAAGCCCACCGACTTCGAACTCGAGATTCTTCAGGAACTTTGGAGAAATGGGCCTTCGACAGTCCGTACCGTGCATGAAGTGCTGAGCAAGCGTCGCTCGCTTGTTTACACGACGGTGCTGAAGGCCATGCAGGTCATGCATGAAAAGGGAATCCTGAACCGTGATGATTCCTCACGGTCTCACATTTACAGCCCCGCGATCGAGGAAGAGGCGACGAAGAGCCGCCTTCTGGATAGCGTCGTGAATCAGGTCTTCGGGGGATCTGCGGCCGAAATGGCGATGCACGCGCTCTCGAAAGGGCGCACAAGCAGCGAGGAGTTGAAGAAGCTGCAGGAGCTTCTCGATACCATCGAACCGGACGATCAGCGCGGCTTCGATTGATCCCTCCCCCTCGACGCTCTCGGGGGAATCCGTAACTCGAATTCAGTAGTCCGGCAAAGCGTGTCAGGTGGACGCGCAACGGACCCGCAATCACATGATCTTGGGCGTGACGGGATGTAAAGAATCGCGACCTCTGTTTACGTCGCTAAACGTACGGCGCAAGGATTTCATTCCCGACAGATCAGCACTCATTAAGATGCCAACGCGCGCGGAGCAGCGCGCCGAGGCCACCTCGACCCCACCCGCGACACTGACTCCGAAAGGTCATCCCGTGTCTCTCAGCAAGCGTATCAACTCCAGGACCCCATGGTTGTGCGCAGTCTCGTCCGTGATCCTCGCCAGCACATCCGCTGCACCACCCACCATCGATTGGACGCCCGTCGGCGTCGGAGGTGGCGGCGCACTGTTCTCACCCAGTTTCAGCCCGCACGACACGCAACGCATGTACATCTCCTGTGACATGAGCGAGTTGTTCGAGACCACGAACCTCGGCGCAACTTGGGCGGCGGTGGATTTCACACAGGTCGTTGGCAACCGCGCTTCGGAAGTTCAATTCACCAGCAACCCCAACGTGCAATACGTCCTCGATTTCGCGGTCGAGGATGGCGCTGACCTCGTGCGACCGAAAGTGACGAACGACGGCGGCGCGACGTGGACGTATCTCGCGAATGATCCCACGGGTGGAGAGGCCTTCTACCTCTACGCCGACCCGACAAGCACGCAGCGCCTGATAATCACCGACTACACTCGCCTCTATTTTTCGAACAACGGCGGGACGAGTTGGGACCTCAGATACACGGCCGCAGACGGCGGGGCCGGCATCCACGTCGGAGGGGCATTCTTCGACGGAACGAACATTTTCGTCGGCACGAATGATGGCCTTCTCGTATCGACGAATGGCGGGACAAGCTTCGCAATCTCCAGTGTCCCGGGCCTCCCTGTGGGTCGCCGCATGGCGAGCTTTGCCGCAGCGAAGGAAGGCGGAACGACACGCCTCTGGGCTGTGATGACGAACTCGGGATTGTGGGGCGGCATTTCGATGACGGACCTCTTCTGGCCGCACAACGATCTCTACACGATGGACTGGGGAGTGACGAACTGGGTCGAACGCGATAGCGGACTACCTCCCGGCCCGGCGGATGACGGCAACAGCGTCGTTTTTGTGCGCACCTCCCTCAACGATATCGATGTTGCATGGGCGGGAGGTCAGGCTGCGAACGAGCATCCGTTCATCTATCGCACGACGAACGGTGGTACTTCTTGGACGAGTGTCCTCACCACGGCGACGAACGGCAATGTCACGACGGGTTGGTCGGGGCATCTTGGCGACCGGCAGTGGTCGTATGGTGCGGGGACGATCGGGTTTGCGGTCTCGCCCGTTGATTCCAGTGTCGCGGCATTTACAGACCTAGGGTTCGTGCACCTCACGACGAACGGCGGCACAACATGGAGCCAGCGATACGTCCAGCAGGCGGACAGCAATCCCGCAGGTTCGGCGACACCTCAGGGTAAGGCATACGCGAGCAACGGGCTTGAGAACACGAGCGTATGGAAGATCGCGTGGCTCACGCCGAGCACTTTGTGGGGATGCTACACGGATATCCGGGGGACACGCAGCACCGACGGCGGAATGAAGTGGGGATTCAGCTACACCGGCCACACAGACAACACGTCGTACGCGTGCGTCGTGCATCCATCGACGGGCGTCGCGTATCAGGGCACCGGCACGCGCCACGACATGTACGCAACGACGACGTTGACCGACGCGACGATCGATGCGGCGGATGGTGCGGTGCGCTACTCGACGAATCAAGGCGCCACGTGGCAATTGCTCCACGATTTTAATCACACCGTCTATGATCTCGCGCTCGATCCGAACAACACCGATCGGATGTACGCCGCGGTGATTCACGCAGGCAACGGTGTGCCCGCCAACGCAGAAGGGGGCATCTGGGTGACGAGCAACCTATCCGCTGGTACTGGCTCGACGTGGACGCGTCTCACTCCCCCGCCGCGCACCGAGGGACATCCCTACGCGATCCGAGTACTGAACGACGGCACGCTCGTCGCCTCCTATTCGGGTCGTCGCGCAGGTGGTGTGTTCACCCAGTCCTCCGGCGTGTTTGTCAGCGCCGATGGCGGTGTGTCGTGGGCAGATCGCAGCCACGCGAACATGACATACTATGTGAAGGACATCGTCATCGATCCGAACGATGCGAGTCAGAACACCTGGTATGCGAGTGTCTGGAGCGGATACGGCGGGCCACTCACGACGAACAACCAGGCGGGGGGGCTCTACCGCACCACGAATCGAGGCGTTGCATGGACGCGGATTCTCGACAGCCATCGCGTCTCATCCTGTACGGTGGACCCCACCGATGCGGACAAGATGTTCGTCACCACCGAAGCCGAGGGGCTCTGGTACACCGGGAACGCGACCAACGCGACGCCGACGTTCGAGAGAGTGACCTCGTATCCCTTCCGCCAACCGGAGCGAGTCTACTTCGACCCGGCCGTGGCGAATCGGATTTGGGTCGGCTCCTTTGGCAACGGGCTTCGCTACGGTGACATCGCCCCAGTCACATCCAGTGTCGGTTCGTGGTCGATGTACTGAGTTGCGGACGGATTGCAGTTCAAACCTCGGGCGCGGGATTTCCTCTCGCGCCTGATTTTTTGTGTCCGCTTCCCTTGAATCAAGGAGCGGAGGACATGGAACTGATCGATCGCCTGGTGGAGCACGATGCGTGGACGACGCGCGAACTTCTCGAGCGGGCGCGAGCGCTCACAGACGAAGCGTTGGATTTCGAGTTCGACCTGGGGTTGCGGACGCTGCGCCGGACGTTCGTGCACATCATACGCAACGTGGATGTCTGGAGCGCGCTCGTCGCGGGTGAGGAAGTTGCGCCACCGCGCGGGGAGCATTGCTCCGTCGCAGAATTGATTGAGTGGCACTCGGTTGTGGCGACACGACTCGCGCGGGTCGCGCACGAGACTGCTCTCCGCAAAGCGTGGGACGAGGAATGGGTGGACACCCTGGACGAACCTCCGACGCGCAAGTCGCGAGGGGGCGCGATCCTGCACGTCATCACGCACAGTATGCACCATCGAGGTCAGGCTATCCACATGCTGAAGCGGCTCGGTGTCCGGGACGTACCTGAGGGGGATTTGCTCAGTTGGGAAGCGTGGCGAAAGCGTCAGGGCCTCAGCGCACAATAAGCGCCGTCGCCATCGCGGCAATTCCCTCGCTGCGACCGATGAATCCAAGGCGCTCATTGGTCGTGGCCTTGATGTTCACACGCGCACTCGGGATTGCCATGTCCGCTCCCAATTTTTCGCGCATAAGGGCGATATGCGGCGCGATGCGAGGTGCCTGGGCAATGACGGTCGCATCCACATTGCCGATGCGCCACCCGAGTTCCTTGAGATGCTCAACGACGATGCGAAGGAGTTGGCGGGAATCCGCGTCACGCCACTTCTCGTCGTTGTTCGGAAAGTGGTGCCCAATGTCCCCCAGTCCCGCCGCGCCGAGGAGTGCATCCGCAATCGCGTGGATCAGCACATCCGCATCGCTGTGACCGAGCAGCCCGAGCTCATGCGGAATTTCAACACCGCCGAGGACAAGGCGTCGTCCGCGCACGAGTTGGTGAACGTCGTATCCAGTTCCGACGGCGAAGGGGATCACATCTGCGGATGGGGTCATTGAGTTTCAATCTCCGGGCTCATCAGGTTGGGGCGCTTCTCGAGCAAGCTTTCTGCGAGCAACATGTCCTGCGGTGAGGTCACTTTCATGTTAATGCCTTCATGCATCATGGTGGCGACGCGATGCCCGGCGCGTTCGAGAGCCTGTGCCTCGTCGGTGGCAAGTTCCGCCCCCGGCCGCGAGAGCGCGGCGATCAGGAGCGCGCGGCGCGCGACCTGTGGAGTCTCGGCTCGGCGGACATCCGCGCGGGGAATTGTCTCCTCAATGTGCCCAGCGCGATCCACGCGCTTCAAGGTATCGGTGGCCTGCGTGCAAACGATCGCGCCTCCCACCCGCGTGTCCGCCGCGAGTTCAGCGACACAACGCCACGTAGCTTCGATCGGGGGAAACGGGCGCGCGCCATCGTGGACGGCTGCGAATTCGATCCGTTCCTCCATCGCGCGCAGACCGCAGAGGACCGACTGCGCGCGATACTCAGATCCTTCGACAAAGGCCCAGACATGGCGCGGTCCCATCAGCTCACGCAGGAGCGATGAGTCGGAAATGAGTTCCCTGGGCAGGACGACGATGCGTTGCGCAAATGGCAACTCGTCGAATGCGGCCATGGTGCGCTTCAGCAGCGGCTCGCCTCCGAGTGCAGCAAGCTGCTTGTAGCCCCCGAATCGGGTCCCTTTGCCCGCAGCAACGATTACGAGTCCGGCTTGGGAGAAGACTTCGCGCAGATGGATCACGAGCGGGATGACTCCGATGACTTCGCATGGTTCCCTGCACGCTCGCCGTGGAACGCGTGGGGTGAAAGGCGAATGTTCCTCCAGTTCGGAAAGCACTTGTCGCCCTCCGCCCGCATCGGACGATCAGAGGGTTGGACCAGCACGTGTCCTCGAGAGAGTCGCCCATGCCCTCGATGTTCGAAATCTACGACAAACATGCATTTGAATACGACGAGCTCGTGTCGCACGAGGACTACAAAGGAAACCTTCGCGCCACATTGCACCGGCTCTTGGACTTCCGCGGAAAGACGGTGATCGAACTCGGCGTCGGAACCGGTCGCGTGACGGCGATGTATATCGAAGCGGCCGCCCGCGCGGTGTGCTTTGACCGCGCGCAGCACATGATGGATCGCGCGCGGGTGAACTTGGCGCCACATGGGGCAAAATTGACCTTTGGGAAGGTGGAAAACCTCGCGCTCGAAAATGTCTCGGAACGGGGCGATTGTGTCATCGAGGGCTGGGCATTTGGCCACACGATTGGCGAGAACCGGGACGACGTAAGCGCGACCGTGGCAACTTTGGTGCGCGATTGTATGGCGCTGTGTCGTCCTGGCGGGAGGATCATCTTGATCGAGACGCTGGGGTCGAACGTGCTCGAGCCGGAACCCCCCACCGATCTGCTGAAGACATTCTATGAGCTGCTGGAAGAGCGCCACGGATTCACGCGCGAAGTGGTAAGAACAGATTATCGATTCCCCACACTCGATGAGGCGCGGCGCATTTTCAGTTTCTTCTTCGGGCTCGATGAGGAGCGCACGAAGTCAATCCAGAGCGAAATCGTCCCGGAGTTTACCGGTGTTTGGCACCGCGATGCCTAAATGAAAATCGGCCCTTGGGGCACGTCCGAGGGCCGATTTCGACTGCGTGTGTCTCGCAGGTCAGCGACTAGCCATCATCGGCGATGCGGTCATCGACCGGTTGAGCGAATGAGCGACGTCATCCAGGCCGCGGCGGAGAATCCATGCACGCTCGCTGGCATCGTGCTCGTGACTCGCTGACTCCATCGCGCGCTCCAACCCGGCGCGCGTGGCAGAGCACATCGCGGAATCGTTCGTCAGCAGAGCAGTCGCCGCGACTTCATAGATCGCAGCACAGGCCGCGGGGTTGCCGTGATTGTACATGGTAACGCCTCGGTCGAGCGCGACGTTGATCACGTCCATCGAGCGGCGAGCCTTGGACGACGTCTCCTTCTTCGCGGGAGGAAGGAGCACGGAGTCAATCACGTGCACGACGCCGTTGCTCGCACGGATGTTGGCGCCGGTTACTTTCGCTCCGTTCACCGTGACGCCCGCCTTCGCTGCGGTGATGTTCAGTGTCTCACCGGCAAGCGTCGCAACGTCCTGCGCGGGTGCGAGGTCCGTCGAGAACACGGTGGTGTCGAGGACGTGGTACTTGAGGATGGCTGCAAGCTGTTCCTTGTTCTCGGGCCTGAGAAGTGTCTCAACGGTGCCCGCAGGAAGCTTGGCGAACGCCTCGTCCGTTGGCGCGAAGACGGTGAAGTTTCCCGGCCCTGCGACTGCGGCATCGAGGCCGGTCGCCTGCAGTGCGGTCAGGAGCGTCTTGAAAGAACCTGCCTCCGTCGCGACCTGCGCGATCGTGGCGTCGGTTGGGATGAGCACGGAATCGATAACGTGGATGATTCCGTTGCTGGCTGCGATATCCGTCGCGGTCACGGTTGCGTTATCGAGGGTGGCACCGTTCGTCGTGGAAACAGAAACGCGCTGACCGTTCACGGTCGTGATGAAGCTCTGCGTGGTGACTGCCTTCGCATCCAGTTTTTCTGCGGCGACGTGGTAGGTCAGAATCGCTGCCAGCTTCTCTTTGTTTTCCGGCTTGAGCAGTGTCTCGACCGTGCCCGCGGGCAACTTGGCGAACGCTTCGTCCGTCGGTGCGAACACGGTGAACGGACCATCCCCCTTCAGCGTATCGACGAGATCTGCAGCCTTGAGCGCAGCAGCAAGCGTGTTGAATGACCCGACCTTGACTGCCGTGTCGACGATGTCTTGTGCCGCGGCCATGCCCGAGAATCCGATTGTGCATGCTGCGACGAGTGATGCTGTGAGACGTGTAAGATGTGCCATGATGAAGCTGCCCTCCATTTTGGCAGCGAGAACGCAGGGGGCAGAAGCCATGCCAAAAATCGCAATTTTCCCGAGGATTCTCGCCTCTGGGGCACAACGGGCCACATTGCGGCACAACGCCCCGGACACGAATTGCCTGTGAATCAGGTTGGTCCCAACGCTCGGCTTGGCCCCGCATTTACACTTCCACCTTTACCTCGTCGGGGAGGGCTGGTTCGCTTTGCGCATTCCCTCGAGGAAGCTGCCATGCGCAAGCTGATCGTCTCCGCCGCAATCCTAGCCGCACTCTCCGCACCCTCCCAAGCTCATGCTGGTTTTTTGGGAGGCGTCGGCGCTTACGCCAAAGATCGCTTCCACGATTTGCTCGATGTGGTGCGTCTGCGGGGCGGCGTTCCTGAGGAAGGGAAGGGAATTGGTGCGAAAGCAAAGGTGACGAGCCTCGCCCAGGTAGGGTACGTCCAGTTCCGCGGCAAGATGGCGGGCATGGAGCGTCGTGCCATCGGTGTCACGGCCGAACGTCGCAGCGAGGGCGGGCTCTCTCTTCTCTACGCATCGAGCCATGAGATGCGCCCGGTCGCGGGAAACGATTTCATTCACGCGGACACAGCGTGGTCGGAGATCGAAGACCGCCGTATCATTCGCAATCTCCCCCACTGGGATGATGGACGTCGTCGGTTCCTCGGAGTCGGTGCAGAAGTCGCCACGCCGATTCTTGCATTGGACGCGGGAGTCTATCCCGAGGAGGCGCTCGACTTCATCGTCGGCTGGGTCGGAATCGATCTTTACGACGATGATGAGTTGTTCCTGAACGGTGGCGACCTCTATGAGCCAACCACACCTCGCGTGCCGGATACGCATGCGCCCTTCCGCGCGAAGCGAGCTTCGCTCGAAGCCTTCGACGAACGCATGGAGCTTGAGGCGGCGCTCAGTGAAGTGCCGATGGAAGTCGAGCGCGCAGAGATGACTCCGATGCTTCTGGAGATGCGTCCGATCGCCGAGCCCGCGCCTCCGACGCTGGTTGCCCCGAATCCCCCCGCGCCACCCGTCGGCGTGATTCCCAAGCCGGAGAAGAAGGCCGGGGTCGGTGATCCTCCTCGCGATTCACGCGGGAGCATCAGCGGCTCCGATGCGGATGCTGCGGTGCGAGCTATCGAGTCGAAGCCGGCAACTCCCCCGCAGTAAATCGCCGATGCTAGAATGACAAAAGGGCGCCCGACCGTGAGCTGGGTTGGGCGCCCTTTCTGTTTTACGACAAACTTGAGATCAGTCGAACGATTCCCACCCACCGACATTGGTCTGCGCGTTGCCGGCCCACCACTCTGAGAACGAGTTCACCGGACCGAATTTCACCGCGTTCCCCTGAATCGTTGCGGGGAACTGATTCACGACGGAACCTGCCTCGACTTGGAAGACAGTTTCGAGCGGACCAACAAGCCCAGCGGCGTTCGTCGGATCGAACGGCCAAGTGATCGTGGCGAACCCACCATGGAGCCCACCGGAGATTTCCAGACGTTCATCGATGAGGCGCGCAGGATCGAGCGTCGCGGGGCCGCCATCGCCGACGAGGCGATTCAGCGTGATCGTCGGGGGAGTCGACGGCGCGCCGGTGATCGTGACTTCAACATCGATGTCATTCGTCATCGGGTAAAGGTAGGAGTTCACTCCCATCTCCGTGTAAGTGAAATCTCCGCCGTCGCCATTGAACACCACGGTCAGCGTCGGGACGGTCGGCTCGGCATCACCGTTCCCGAGCAGGTCGGTCCCCGACAGCGCGAATTCGTACACGCCGTCTTCTCCCGAGTTGAACGCGATCGTGCCGCTCACGCCATCAACGCCATCGACCACTTCGAAAACAGAGGTGCCCTGCGTGCGGACGAAGAGCTTTGCCTGATCGAGGCCGATGCCGGCGTCGCTCGCTGTGTAGGTGATCTCGACTGGATCAGGTCCGACGCGGGTGAGGTCCCCCGTCCCTATCGAAAGCACCGGTGGAGTAATATCGTAGACAACCGTGATCGCTGAGTCAGCGCCAGGGGCGTTCCCCGCGAGGTCGGTGAAGGTGTCGGTGGGAATGGTGAGGGTCACGGGGCCTTCAGCATCGGCGATGACGTCGAGCGTATAGGAACCACCCGCACTGACGCTGCCTGCGATTTGCCCGTTCGTAACCTGAATCTCACTGTCGGAAAACCCGACGACTGGCTCGTTGAAATCGAGATCCACTTGAAAGAGCGGAACCGTCACGCCAGCGCCAAAGTCCGTCGAGAACGCTGCGTCCGGCGGATATCCGATTCCGCCGCCCAAGTCTGTTTGAGTCGGCATGAAGCCAAGCGAGTTGAATCGCTCGTCACGCAAGAAGCCAGTCACCGTGATCGTGGCATCTCCACCATCCAACATCTCGCCAGAACTCCAGGTGAGCGTTCGGCTCGTTGGAGTCTCGGCGGTGACCGAATCCGGGAACGTGGTCAGCGTCCCTTTGGCACTGCCAGAAAGCGCATAATTCGACGCGAGCAAATCGCCGTTCGTTACGGGTTCACTGAATTCCACGACGATGCGACGATCGCTGGCGACCTCCGTGGAGAGGAGAGTCGGTATGCTGTTCGCCAGCACGACGGTTGACGCTCCCTGGTTGTGGCCGACAGCGATGTCATTGGAGCCGTTTCCATCGAGATCCGAAATGGTGAGGGGACCCGGGCGTACTGCTGTTCCATAGTCCGCAAAGTTTACCAGGATCATCGCCCCGAAGTTGTTGACGATCGTGACTCGGTTCCCGTCCGCTGCGGTGACGGCGATATCCGGTGTGCCATTACCGTCAAGGTCCCCAACGGCTGCGAATGAGGAAGTGATGCCTGAGAGGATTGACTGAGGGGGCCCGAATGTGCCCCCTCCGAGGTTCTTATACACTCGTGTGTACTGGTCGTTGAGGAGCGGCACCAAGACTTCCGGGAGTTCGTCGCCGTCCAGATCGGCGACGGTGATCGTGGTCGGCCCATCGCCGGTACCGTACATTGCGGGAGTGAATGAAGCACTCCCAGAGTTGGTGAGTACGGCGAACTCGTCCGTATTGAAACACGCGGCGAGCACATCCATGTCGCCATCGTCGTCGATGTCTCCCGCGGCCAGTCCGCCTGGGACACTCGGCAATGCCGTCGTTGAACCTAGAACAAAGACACCGGTTCCATCGTTGATAAGCGCCCTCACATTCGATGCACCGGCACATGCAACGGCGAGATCCAGGTCTGAATCGCCATCGAGGTCAGCCGCGACGATCCCATCCGTCAGGTTGCCTGGTTGATAAACAGTGGGGGAAGCCAGCGAACCATCGCCGTTATTCATGTAGATCGCGACGGCGCCACCGGGACCCCCACGCGAAAGGGCGACGTCCATGTCGCCGTCCGTGTCGAAATCCCCGATGTCCAAGGCTCGCGGGCCAAAGCCTGACGTGTAGTCATGCGAGATGGGAAACCCTCCTGTTCCATCGTTCAACCTGACCCTGACAATCGAGCCGGAAAACTCTACGACACTGACCAAGTCATTCAGCCCATCCCCGTTCATGTCCGCGGCAACAATGCCGCGCACAGGGCCCCCATCAGCAAGGCTGGAGGCCGCGTGTACGCCCCCGTTTCCGTTTCCAGAGAAGGCCGAGACACCTGCGGTTGTGCCGACGGCGACATCATTCGCGCCGTCAGCGTCGAAGTCTCCGACATCGACGGTCGCTGCACCGCCAGCCAGAGGATATGTTGGACCGGCGGCAAAAGTGCCGCCAGTGTTCTGGTATATGCGCGCCTGAAAACCTGCAATCGCCGCGACGAAGAAATCGATATCGCCATCCCCGTCAAAATCGTCTCCGAGCACTGCAGTCGCGCCCGTGACCACCGGCAAGGTCGTCGTGACTGGAAACGCACCCGAACCATCGTTCACATGGAGTGAGAGTTGGGAGCTACCAGAGTTCGCGACGACGATGTCCGGAGCGCTGTCTCCGGCGAAATCCACGATATCCAGTTTACGAGGGTCCACCCCGACAGAGGAGTAAACAGGCGCTAGAAACGTCCCCCCACCCGTCCCCAGCAGAACATGGATCCCTTGTGAAACCGCGACAGCGATCGCTACAACGTCTGGATTGCCATCGTTGTTCAGATCTTCCGTTTCCAGCTCCGTCGAAGTTCCGACCAAGGAAATCTTGGCACCCGGTGAGAAGTTCGCAGAGCCATCATTCGTGAAGACCTGCAGCCCGATGTCCGAAGCCGTCATGATATCAAGATCCGAGTCGCCGTCGTACTTGCCAAGGGTCACGGCATAGGGTGGGGAACTCGTCGCGACGAGCCCTCCGAGCGTGAAACTCCCTCCCCCATCGTTGAGCAGTTTTCGGACACCCGAGGCGCCACTAAGAGCGACGACAACATCCTGGTCTCCATCGCCATCGATATCCCCTGCCGCACATCCCTGGGGACCGTTGACCACCGTCAGGTTCACGGCAGGCAGAAAAACGCCATCCCCCCGGTTAATCAACAACGACACGCGGCTCGAGTTTGGGAGAGTATACAGCAAGTCAGGCAACCCATCTCCCGTGAAGTCCGCGCTCACCGAATCAGATGGCGAAGAGGGGAGGTCGTAATCGACTCGAAGATCGTCGAACAGCGTCTGAGCTGCGGCTGTCATTGGCAAGGCGGTCAGCATGACGAGGCTCGCCCCGGCACATAGGCGGAGACTTAGGCAGCGAACGAAGAAACAGGATGACATGGGAGGCTCCTGAGGATTTTGACCCGAAAGCAAATGGACGTACGGCGCGCGACGTATATTTCTGCCAGAACCAGGGCCCCCGACCGGGGGCCCGCGACCGGGACACACACCGCGCCCCGACGTCTAAGCCAGTATTCGTACGTCGCCCGCCGTATGTCAACTCGATTTAACTCACGCACTGCACCGCCAGTGCCGAGATTCTCCGAAACCCCTTGACCCAAACGCTTCAGAGCGAACGATCTTCATTGCGCGAGCGGGAATAGCTCAGTTGGTAGAGCATCAGCTTCCCAAGCTGAGGGTCGCGGGTTCGAGCCCCGTTTCCCGCTCCAAAAACCCCCGAAAAACAGCAGTTTTTGAGTAAACGAGCCCTCTCGTCTCGGAGCCGTTCGCCTAATCGTAAGCATATCGTAAGCAAGCCCGGGCGAATCGTAAGCAATAGGGGATGAGAGCAGTTCGGGCGCCCCGTCGGGCGATGGCGTCTCCCCCTTCGATCGTGATGGCGACGTCCGCCCGGGGTGCCAGCCGCCGCCCGTCTGTCATCGGTGCCGGTCTCGGTCGTGCGGAGCGTGTCCGTCGTGCCGGTCGTGCCAATCATGGATACACGATGGCGACATCCTCGCCCGGATGCGCTCCCCCGGTTTGGTCATGGTCATGGTCATGCGCCGATGGCGACATCCTCGCCCGATCACCGGATGCGCTCACCCCTCCGGTCGAGTTCGGCGACATCCTCCGGGCGTTCGGCCTCGGGTCGCGTAGGTACGGGTGCGAGGGTGTCAGTCTCCCACGTCGAGTCCGGCCAGCACAGGCAACCGCAAGCTCTTATGCACTTATGGAAAAGAACCTCGTCAACGAGAGCCCTTTGAAGAGTTCAGCGGATTTGATCCGCGTCCGATTGACTCCCGCGAGTGTTTCCGTTTGCGCATCGCTTCTCGCGAAAGTGATTCTCTCCTTCCTCTCCCCGTAAGGATCGACATTTGATCATGGAGCCCGCCGTATGGCTTTCGATTTTGTGACAGCCGCTGCGCTACTCAGCCAGTTCGCGAACCTTGCAGAAAAGTGCCTCTCGCTCGCCGGCAGAGCGGGAGAGCAACAAGCGATGAAGGAGAAACTCGCGGAACAACAGAGGCTCCTTCGGGACGCCCTAGTCGCTGCGCGCGAAGAAGTCTCAGCGCTCCGCGAGAAGTGTCTTGAACTTGAGGCGAGGAATCGCGAATTGGCCAAGCTCCAGGACTCAGCGCCCAAAGAAGTGAAGGGCTGGAGAGAGTTTGTTGCCTACCTACCGAAGCACTCCACCTACTGGATAGGCCCCTGTTGCCCGAATTGTTACACGAATGGCGCGCGCTTTGTCGTCCTCAAGGGCAATAGAGGCTTCAAAGAGGCATTTGAGTGCCCGACCTGCAAAGGTCGGTTCGAAAACACGATCATCTTCGATTCACCCCTCAACCCGGAGGAGTAGCAACTCGCGCCCCACGCTTAGTGCTTGGCTGGGCCGCCGGAGAATTCATTCAGCGGAGGACTTGGCGCACCGATTGAGGGCAAACTCAAAGCGGGATAGGTCTGACCGCGAGCCCGGCGACAACCTCGAAGTTTGGGGTGGCGCAGTGACACTTGGCCGCCGCACAACCGAGCGCGTGTTCGTGTTTGAATCCGGCGAGCCGTTGCGTAGATTTTGGAGACCAATTCGATTGGAGGATTGCGCCGATGTTCGACGCCTTTGGCGAACTCCCGATGCAAGCCCGTGAAGGACACTGCATCTATTGCGACCGTGAGTTGTTGGACGGAGAGCCCGAGCCGCATCAAGCCGAGGACTCGAAGAACGACGCAATCACAAAGTCATGGATCGATTCTTTCGCCGATGCCGACCCGCGCCAAGGGAAGCGCTATCTCTCGCACTTCTCCAAGGGAGTCTGCAAAGAGTGCAACAATCGCAACAATAGCGAGTTTGAGCAGCGCTGCATTTGTGACGGAATGCTCCTCTTCTCACGGTGGAACAACAGCAAGTCGAGCGAGTCGCGAAACCCTGCGGGGGGGAGCCTGACGGTGAGCGTAGTCACAACCGACGACGAAGAGTTGTTCGGGACCATAGGATTTCATACCGATGGTGGCAACGCGTCATTCTTTCCCAAGACACCGGCCACCCCCCCGGCACGAGCTGACTGGCTATTCTTGAAGTTAAGCCCGATCAAGTTCCGGAATCAGGGCTTTGAGGTTGCACGTATCAGGTTCCACTGGGAAGGGCGCGACATCCTTGATATGGCCCGGTTCCTCGCGAAGTGTGCCGTCGAACGGACTTTCATGGAGAACCCCATCTCGGCGCGTTCGCCGGCCACTTATGAACTCCGGTGGCTCGTCAGGTACGGTGTTCGTGCCGGCGTTGTTTGGAACTACTTTGTGGGGATGTCGGACGTCCCAGCGCGTGAATACGGGGAAGGTGAAGGGGATTCGTGCTTCAGATTCGAGAGTTCGGCGCACGGATTCGTGCAAGTAGAAGGTGACGAAATCGGTCTCCCGCTCGCATTCGTTCTCCGAGGCGGTGGGAGTAGTTACTACTTTCCGCTTCGCCCGCGTCCTGCGCTGGAGGAGCCGCCGCCAATTAACGATGTGCGAGGGCTTCCGGTCTTCTGGCTCTTCCAGTATCGCGTCGAAACGGTGGCCCCCGGGGAGACTGTCTGCGGGGAACGCCCTGCACCGAAAGGCGCCCGGTAGTTGTAGCGGCCCGATCAGCGCAATGAGCGGTCTCGCCCGCACGTTGCCCCGTTCGTGGCGTACGCGCGGCGCATCGCAGCGGTTCCGCGCGTCGGGGGCGTGATGATGTAGCGCGAGCGGATGAGCGTGGCGAATCGGGGCGAGGTCGCGAAACGGGCGACATCCTCGGGAGGATCACAGCGCCGAAAGTGAATGCGCCCCGATCCGGTGAAGGGTCGGGGCGCATGTTCTTCTTGGGTGCGACAGGATGCTTACTCCATCCACGCTTCAGACTCGAAAAATTCGACTGCCAAGTGGGCGGGCGAAACGGAATAGACATCGTCGAGGTTGCCCGTGCTCGAGTCGGTGAGGATCAGGAATGCCATATCCTTTCCCCAGCCGTTCCATTTCAGCCACTTTGCAGTCGGGACAAAGAGGGTAACTGTCTCCTCGTCATAGACCAAGGTTCGCACCAAACGTTGCTCCTCGGGCGTTCCCCGCTCGATCTCTTTCCCGAGTTGCTTGTCAGCGAGTCCCGACAACTCGGCTTGAACTTCAATCGAGAAATCAACGCCCACCGTCGCCCCCTCAATCGCGATTGCTGCCTGATGGAAGTCCTCGAGTTGCGTGGTCTCTTCCGCGCCTGCTTTTCCGATCTCTGACATTTGTGCTCTCCTTTGAGCGAGGTTGATTGTGAAGTCCCGAATCTCCCGAGACAGGTTTAGGTTCTTGACGGTCTGGATCGTTTCCTCCGGCAGACGAATGCCAAAGGTCTTGAGGTTATCTTCGCCTTCGCGCGGCCTTCCAATCGACCTTGCCATGTTCATTACCCTTTCGCGTTCGACAAAATGCGGTTCAGTCACGACAGAGCAAGCCAATTTCGTCAAACGAAACTCTCATGAGCAAAGGTACGTTCGGCGCTTTTTGTGCGACACAATGCCCAGCCCGGATTCAAAAACCTGACACCGCACGCGGCGAGGGCCTCGCGGTCGAGCGTGGCTTCGATCGCGAGCATGGACGTCGCCACCTTGCGGAGAGCGCGAGCAAGTGAACGTGCCGCCTTGCCGTCGAGCGATGCGCCGGGCTTAGTGGGCGCGGTCGTCATCGTGAGCCCGTGCGTCGCGTCGTCGAGGTCGTCGGCTTCGGCTTCGCTTTCGTGGCGCGTGTTTTGGATCCTCGAGTCTTCCGCTTTTTCTCGCGAGGGTCCGGCACGTCGCGAAGCGGAAAGAGTCGGTCGATCATATTGCGCACGCCCCGGTGCATCGCCTCGCCGATCTCGTCAGAGAGAGCCTGTTGTTCGGGTGTGAGCGTGGGGGTTTCGTTCTCAGGTTCGTGCATGTGAGGGCTTCCTTTTCGAGCTTGATTTCCTGCTTCGTTTCGTTGGCTTCGTGGTCGTCGTCGAGGATGGCGCGGGCTCTTCCGCGAGCGCGCGCATGATGGTGTGGAGCTTCGCTTTCGCAAGTTCCGGGGGAAGCAGTCGCACGTCCCCGCATTTCTTTTGAAACCCGTCAGCGATGGCCCGGGCGCGTTTGTCCAGGCGTTGCTCGATCTCCTCCGGCCCGAGGCTTGCCAACTCGATGGCGCCCCAGCCGGCGAGGGAAAGCAGGTCGGTTTGAACGACGGCGACAACCGAAGCGAAGGCGACGTGTACCGAGTCGCGATTTATCAATTCGCCCTGCCGTTGCGCGAGTTCCAATTCGACAAGGTCACCGCGTAGCTGCCGGAGCCGTTCCAGGCCTTCGGAGCGCGGCCCGTCGTCCCGGCCAGCGATGGCGCCGGAGAGCGCCGGGAGGTCGGGGCGTGGCGAAAAGTGAAGCGTGGCGGCGCGGGTAAAGCGACACTGAGCGCGTCCGAATGAGAAGCGGATCACCTCCGATGCGACACCCTCCTTGATGAGCATTTCGGCGAAAGCGGCGAGCGTCTCGCCCGTGCGTGCGACATCGTCGAGCAGCAGAACGCGCGGGATTTTTTTCGCCTCGGTCTGCCAGTCCAGCGCAATGCGGAGGGTCTCCGATTCGCGCGTCAGCGATTCCTTTTGATTGTGGCGATTCGGACGTGCGAAGCGGGGGCGCAGGATCAAGGGCGTCTCGTCTTCAACAATGAGCTGCACCGAATTTAGCGCGGTCGAAGCTGAAGGAACGGCGATGATGCAATCAGCCTTGAAGTGGTCGCGCACCGCTTCGGCAATCGCGAGGAATCGGCCCGAGCCGCTCCCGTGAATTTTGAACGCGAGTAGCGCGACGCTCGCGGGGTCGGATGCCTCGTTCCGCATTCGCGCGGTTGCGGCCCTGTACGGAATCGCGAAGAAAGCACCGTCCGGTCCCTTGTAGATTTCGAGGGTATTGTCAGGAGTAGATTTTGACATTCTTTCCCGCCTTTCGTGCGGAGGAAATCATCCTCGCCGTTCCGGGCGAGGTGCCGTCCCAGAACGCGATCATGTTTGCGGAGCGTAGAAGGATCGCCCGATTGCGAACGTGCGGAGCGTGGCGTCCGTGCTTGGCGTAGTCGGGGCGGATCACGTCACACGCGACGCGGTTGAGCGATGCCCATTCCATCGCGAAGGAATCCGCGCCAGCCGCGCCGCCCGTGACGATGTGCGAGGGGCGTTCAAGGTCGAGCACGGCGAAAACGCGAGAGCGATCGTGCCAGCCGCGCGAGCCGACAACCGCCGTTGCCGACGCCACCGTGATGTCATCCGTGGAAACCGTTTTCATCTCGGAAAATCTCCAATCGTTCGGGGAAGGGTTGAAAAATCGCGACAGCCTCCAATAAATTGTTCCGCAAAACTTGTTTTTTGGTGCAATGCGTCAAGGACACGAAGAGGGGGTTCTGAGGAAGAACCTACCCACCCCCCTCCCCCCCCGGGCGTTCGAGGGGGTCACGGGAAGGCCTCCCGTGGTTTCGTGCGGCGCCGGGGCGTTCGTGGCGTGGACGCGGCGCGCAAACGCTTGCGCGAGGGCTTGAGGACGCGCGAAGCCGGCAAGCCTCGGGCAACGTGCCGCCGATGGCGTTCTAGGTATTCAACCGCCGCGTGAATCAGCACGTCCACAGGTTCAACCTGATGTTCAATTGCGGCGAATCGCACGGCCACCCCGAGGGCCGCATCCATGTCCACCGTGAATACGTCGCGGTCGTTCGGCGCCCCGTTTCCTGAGCGCGCGTCTGAAATCACGCCCACAGCCAGCGCCGCGGCCCGAGGTGCTTCGACGCGGGAGAGCCATGCGTTCATGCGGGTCAGGTCAGCGCCCCAGAGGGCCTCAGCAAAGAAATCCACGAAGGATTCCTCGGCCTGCCAGCCTAGTCGTGATTGCGAATATCCGCAGCCCCCGTTGCTTCCGTATCGGCCCTTGTCGATCACGGCGAGAACGCTATGCGCAGCCTCATGTGCCAGGAGGGCGAAGAGGACCTCGGCGTCGCCGTCCATCCGGTCGAGGACAAACCCGTCGAAGACGATGCGCCCATGTGATGAGGACGAATGGGCGAGGTGCCCAAGGGTCTCATTCAACCGTGAGGAAATGAATATCCCACCGGCTTCTCTCCCGTGGAAAAACTCGAGCAGCGCGGCACGTTCGCGAGGTGAGGCGACACGCCAGAGCCGACGAAACGCGAGGGCGACACGGGCCACCCAGCGCCGCCGATCTGTGAGCGGAGCCGCGTCTTCGTAACAGAGCACAGGCACGTCTGCGATGACGCTGAAGTCCGCAGACTTCTTGCCGCGTGTCGAGACTCGCGCGCGATCTGCGAGGGTGCGGATGATCAGATTATTCATCGTCGGAAGCCTCCGGGTAGAATTTCGATTTCCAGCAAGTACCAATGGCGGCACGAGCCGCGCGAAGCGTCGGTGCGGAGACAATGCGCGCCGCCACGTCGGGCGTGAGTTCGATCCCCGTCGAGGTCGCACGAGTCACGAGAGCAGAAATTTGAGACGAGAGCGCCGCCGCTTCGCGTTCTGCGTCACGCGGAGCCGTCGGCCAAACGTGCCGATGCACCCTTTGGAAACGAGTTACAGGGTCACGCATCAGGCTGATGGCGCGGCGCGACGGTTCGGGCGTGGCGTGGTGCCGTGAGCGTCTCGGGTGATAGAGCAAGCGGCCACAATGCGAGCGCGTCACCGAACAGAACGGAGCGGGCAAACGGTGCACCCTGTCTGCCGTCACGATCCCGATCCGTTTCGCGAAGTCCTCGCGTACGATCAAGGAGAGCGGGCCACCCGCAACCATGCCGGCACGATCTCGCCAACCAGCACGGAACGCGAGCGCGCGGCCCCATGCTTCGCCCGTCGAGGTCCTTGGGAGGAAGAGCACGATCACTTCCTCCAAGCCCCCAGCAAGCAGCACGTCCACGCGCACGGCGAGGGAGTCGAGTTGCCCGCGCGTCGCGTCGCGCATCGTTTGGATCTCCGCGAGGGCCGCAAGTGACGCGGCCCCCCACGGAGCCCGGATGGTGAGCGGGGCGGTCGTCACAGCGTGGTGCCGCCAGCGATGGCCTTGGCTGCCGCCTTCGCCCCAGCCTTCGCCCTGTGCGCCGCATTGCTCGCGGCATCGACAACCGCGCCGATGGTCGAGCGACTGAGCTTCAACTCGTCCCACACGTCGCGGTCGATTCTGACGAGCAGCGCATAACCCTGCCAGCGGTCACCGGGCTTTCCGCCTGTGTTCACTTCCTTCGGAATCAGCCCACCGCGCAGCGGAACAAGCCCGACGTAAACGCGCGACACTCGCCCTGCATCGTCGCGGAAAAATGCCCGCTTCGCGGCGCGCAGGAATTCGGGTGAGCAGTATTGGTCAACGTCGCGTTGGTCGCGAACAATCTTCATCGGCCACGCGCGCATGCCCCCAGAATCTCCATCGTGACGCGGGAGTGGAGTTCGTGGCGTCTGGCATGTTTCGCGACTTCCGCCGCGGGCAAGGAACGCGTTCCATCCATCACGCGCGATTCTCAAAACGTACGGCGATTGCGATGTCGCTCGCACTGTCGTGAAGATCACGGTCTCGCCCGTCGTCGGGTCGTCGAACGTGGCTTTCAAGAAGTCGAATTCGCGGGCTTCGAGCTGAGCGTCGAGGCTGAATCCGTCAGGGACGCTTTGCTGAAAAAACTGCGAATGATCGTCGAGCGAACGCTTCGTGATTTCGGAGCCGTCGAGCAATTCGACGGTTTGGAAAACTACCATTGAATGAGCCCCTCCTTGGGGCATGTGGTCGAGTGTGGCACCTCTCGGTGCATGTCTGGAAAATATCGCGTGGGGAGCATCTCGGCATGTGCTCCCCGCGCGCCGCCGATCCGCGCCGGGGCGGTCAATCGCGCCGGTGCCGGATGGCAAACTTTGAGGATCACGGAGGACGTGCCGCGTCGCGGACAGCCTCGGAAAAAGCCTGCGTCGGGCGATTGAAGGCGAGGTTCACCGTGCCGAGTCGCCCTCCTCGATTCTTGGCAACGATCAATTCAAGCAGGCCGATGTCGGGGCGCCGATCCCCAGGGGGTGCGGGGTCGTGAAGAAACATTACGACATCGGCATCTTGCTCAATCGAACCCGACTCGCGCAGGTCGGAGAGCATCGGGCGCGCCGAAGTCTTGCCAGCGCCGCGTTGCTCCACGGCGCGGCTGAGTTGCGCGAGGGCGAGCACCGGAACATGCAGTTCTTTCGCAAGAAGTTTCAGCGCGCGCGCAATCGCGCCGACCTCTTCCGTGCGATTTGAGTTTCGATCTCGCGGGCCACTGATGAGCTGAAGATAGTCAATGACGATGAGCCCGACATCACGCCGAAGAGCCTCGCGTCGCGCGATTCCGAGAACCCGATCAAGGCGCGAAGCCTCGTCAAAAATTGTGAGTGGTGACGCTTTCAGTTCGGCGTTTTTCTCAGCCAGCAACGCGAGTTCGCCCGGCGTCGCGAAGCCGGAAGAAATCCGCGCAAGGTCGAGTTTTGCTATTCGGCAAAGCACGCGCATCCCGAGTTCATCCGCGCCCATTTCAAGACTGATGAAGGCCACGCCGACACCCCCGCGCGTCGCGGCAAAAGTTGCAATATTGAGAGCGATCGCGGTTTTTCCAAGCGACGGGCGAGCGGCCAGAACGCCGAGCGATCCGGGCTTGAAGCCGCCGGTCAATTGGTCGAGCGACGCAAAGCCACTTCGCACCCCCGCCGCCCCATTCTCGCGAGCGAGTCGGGCTTGCTCGATTGCGGTCTCCCCGGCGTTGAAAAGGGAAACCCCATCGTCCTGCGAAGCGTCGGCAAGGATGCCGTCGAGCCCCTTCTTGTGCGCCTCGTAGAGCACCGACACCGATGCCGTCGCGTCCTTCGCCTCTATGCTCAATTTGAGCCCGGCATCCGCGAGCCGCCGCCGTCTCGCGTCTTCGATCACGAGCCGGGCATTGTCAGGTCCAGCGTACGGGGACAGCGTGCCTTGCTCAATCCCAGCGAGCGCAACGGCGCCACCGATCTCGTCGAGGTCACCCCGGCGTCGAAGAGAATCAGCTACACCAACCAAGGTCGCTTCCTGCCCAGCGTCGAGCATCGCGAGTATTGCCGCCCAAACCTTGCCCAGCGCTGGAGACGAAAAGTGTTCGGGCCGCAACCCTGATGCGCGGATTTCGAGCGCGACATCCCCGTCGAGCAGCGCCGGGCCGATCACTCCATGAGCTTCTAGGTCGTGGATCATATTCATTCTGACACCATCCTGCGAATCGGTTCATCAAGCGGATCAACAAACACAAAATCGGCGGGCAACCCGCCCGAGGCGACATCCCCCCCCCCGGCCCCGGCCAGTTCCTTCGCGGCGCGTTTGACGCGCGATGCGCCGCACAACCGATCCTCCGGGTATTCGAGAGCGAGTTCGCGATCCTCGGCGAGCACGAGCAGGTGCATCACGATCTCGCCGAGGTTCGGATACTTGGCGAGCCGCGTTGCGACATCCCTTGCGAGTCCGTCCTTGGAAAATTTGGAATGAGGCTGAACCCGGTCTGCGGCCTGTTCGGCGATGATGAAGTCGACGATCTCAGCGCAGGTTTTTGGGTGCGTAGCAGAAGGGAGCTGGGGGGGATTTTTCTTCCCTCCTCCCTCTTCTACACTCCCTTCTATACTACTGTACGGCCCTGCGTTCGGGGACTTTGATCCTCTAGGTTCGGGGTCATTGGTTTTGCCGTACGGGGAAGACACCGGCCCCGCGTTCGGGAAAGACACCGGCCCTGCGTTCGGGGACTTCGGGTGGAGCACCGCGGGGCCGAGGCCATAAACTGAGTAGTTCCCGCCGCCGCCGCCCGACTCGACTACGAGCGCGCCGCGTTTCTTCAGTCGTGCGATTGATTTTTCAGCCGCACGCCGACCACAGCCAAGAATCTTGGCGATCCGGGCGATGGAGACTCGCGTTTTTGAATCGGGCGCTTTGAGGTGAGCGGCGACGACGAGCAGTAAGACGGAATCCGTCTCCAGCATCCGCCCATCCCCGTATCTGACGACGGGCCCCATCACCTTAGCGGCTGGGTAGTCTAGCATCGGTTCATTCCACCGATCTGACTCGCAATGTCCGTTTGAAGTCTTGCCATTGGTCCACGATCTCCTGCTCGATTTTCCGCCGCGCGATTGTTCGCACGTCGGCCCTGCGTGCCCGGTCGAGCCGGGCGAAGTCGTGCCTACCCGCGCCTGTGTTGACAGGTAGCCGTGTGCGTGTTTCGCTGAATAAAGGTTTGGAGGTCGCCCGGGGCGTATCTGACTAGGCCACCGACTTTGATGTAGGCTGGGCCGCGTCCCCGATGGCGCCAAAGCCGCATCGTCGCAGGAGTCACCGCCAAGAGTTCGGCGACGGCAGATTCATCCATCAGACGCTCCAGAGGAGCGTTCTCGATCTCTGCCCGATTTTTCATTTCCAAGTTGTTCATCGCGTGCCCTTTCGTTGTCGTGCTTGCTGCATCCTTCACGAAGGGTTTCACGCTGTTGCGATTCCTTCAACTTGTCTATTTTTTGATTTGTTTATCCTATCGATTTTCCGAGTAGATGCCCCTATGAATGAAGAATCCCCCCGGAAACCTCGCGTTTTCGGGGGGATTCGCTTTGCGCTATCGGCCTCTGTCGCCTTGAAGTGCTTGGATCAAAACTCCAACTCGTCGAGTATCGCGTCGAGTTCGGCGCGTGGTTCAGGCAGAGCTTCTCGGTCATGGGGTCCTCCCGCCAAGCTCTTGCAAACGCGTCTGGCCTCCGAGTCGAGTTCATCCTCTCTGTAACCCATAACCTGAAGCACAGCGCGAGCGACGTCCATCTTCGATGGACAAGGTTCGCGTCTATACTGACTCTGCTCGTCCTTGCAAATTCGTTCGATCAGTAGGCAGAGCCCAGCGACAAGGGTCGGGGTGATGTCGGACGCCTTGCCGTCCTTCCGGCCCGTTGACCGGAGGACCTTTCGATCGTCTCGAAGTCGAAGACTCCCGGGCTTGGCGATGTGGTCGAGGAATTCGGGCAGTGACAAGCACGCGGAAGTTGTCCCTTCGCCCAAAACATCTACGAGCATTCCTGAAATGCCGTCCGCCTCGAAACCAACCTCGAATTCGAGGATCCCATGCTCGCCCCCCACCCCAAGCGTATGGTCTGCTTCGATTGGTAGGCCGTGAATATTGCATTCACCGTACCCGGCGTGCCCTGCCAGACAGTCCCGGTTCCTAGGCAACAGTTCGCGGTGATTTCGAAAGTCATCAGCTTCATCCCTCATCGACTCGGTGAGAAAAAATGTCTGAATCATCGCTTCATTCGTGTCTTTTTCTGGGCGCCATGCCTCGTTCTCCAACCTACGTACGGCCGCTTTCGCCTCCTCAAAGGCGATCCGCAACGCCCCCGAATTCATCGAGGCGCGATGTAGCCAAGCTCCAGCAGCCAAGTCTTTAAGTGCGGTGAAAACGCGAGCCGCCCCGTCTGTACCGTAGGCGGCAAGGACCGCAATCCGCAGCGACTTGTGCAGCACCTCCTCCACCCCGAACCCCTCTGGCACCCATTTCGGCTTCCACTCGAGAAGCGCATCGACAATCTCCGGCGCGCGCCTATTGCCGATGATCAATCTAGCCTCTGAGCAAAACGTGGTGTGCAGGTCGATTGCAGAATTGGCCAGAGCACTGATTTCCTCGGGGAGTCTGGTCCACCGCCCCTTCCATCCGTACCAACGGGCGAGGGTCTGAATTCGTGAGTGAGTCGCCTTTCCCGACAATTCAGTCTGCCCGGATGTCGATCGCTTCGCCCCCCGGCCCGGTTTGACCTTCCGCCGACCACGCAGGATGTACGGAGGCAGATTGGACTCCGGGATTCGCTCCCAAAGGAGTTGCATCACCTTTGTCTCTTCGACGGTCGAGGCCAGTCGGCAAAACGCAAAACCCTCATATGGTGAGTCGTGAGAGAATTCGAAACACACGAAGTCCCCGACTTCTGAAAATCTATCGAGCGGGTACGGGAATGCGTCCCCCATTTCTAGCGTGAAGTAGGTTTTTAGTTCTTTCAGGGCACTCCAGGCGGAACCGGAACCCTTGACGAGAAACCATGTGCCGGTCGGGAGAGCCGGAAGAGTCGAGTCACTCACCGTGTGCCCTTCTTTGACACCCTAGTGGTCTCTTCAACCTTCGGCGTCGCCTCGATCACTTCCGCCCCTCCCCCACTCGCTTGCGTCTCCTTGATCGAACGCCCGAGCAGTTCCGCCGCCGCCGCAATCGTGTCGTCCGACAAGTGCGCGTATCTCGATGTCGTTCGTTCTGACTTGTGCCCGAGGACACCCCCCACAACGCGAAGGCTTGCGCCGCTTGCTATAAGGATCGAAGCCGCCGAATGCCGCAAGTCATGGATTCGCAAGTCCTTGATTCCGGCGCGTTCGCACGCACGAAGGAACGGTTTCCGAAGATTATCCACGGGCTTGGTCGGGTCGAGCCCGGGGAACATCCATCCCGTCGATGGCTTCCCTTGAGCGGTCCACAACGGGAGGATGATCTCCAGCGCGGCCTTGGAAAGAGGAACGCGGCGCGCCCCCGTCTTTGATCCGGCTTCGGGTAGGACGAGCGCCGCGTTGTCCCAGTCGAGCCATGACCATTCGGCGAGTCGAATCTCGTCGCGACGCGCGCCGGTCAAGAGCAGCAGCCGCAGCGCGGCCCCGGCCTCTACGGACATACCGCGGGAAGCGGTCTCTTTGAGCCCCTTACCGCCGCGAGTGCCCTTGACCGCTTCACCCTCGCGAACGATGGCCTTCTTGCCCTCGCGGCCAATCGCAACCTCTTCCTCGATGGCGTCGAGCAGCGAAGCGGTTTCTCTTGGCGAGAGAAACCTTTCCATCTTCGGACGCTTGAATTCCTTCGCGTGGCGCGTCGGGCTCTTGCTGATGGCTTCATGCTTCACCGCATGGTTGCAAACCGCCCGAAGCAACCGAAGCGCCACGTTCGCGCCGCCGGGGATGTCCGCCAGTCCATTCAGCCACTTTTCGACGTGTGACGGGGTGAGTTCCTCAAGTCGGATGTCCCCGAGTTCCGGGGCGATCCGCTTGCCCCAAAGCCTTTGCATCTCCTTTGCGGTCGAGGACCTCCAGCGCGTCAGCGCGTTGGGGAGAAAGTTTCGCTCCCAATACTCCCCGAGGGTCGAGGCTTGGGCCGCGCGCTCTTTCTCCCGCTCCTCCTCCTCGAATGGGTCGCGTCCGTCGGCCACTTGCGCGAGGTGGACCTTGGCCTTCCTGCGTGCAGCGTCGAGCGCCAGAACGTCGGCCCGGCCTACCGTGTACCGGCGCGTCTTGTTCGCGCGGGTGCGATACTGGATGAAGAACGTCCTCCGCCCCCCGGCGTTTACGATCACGCCGAAGCCCGGGACTGCGGGGTCCCAAACGAAGATGCGTTCCTCCCCCTCGGGAACCTTGAAAGCCTCAATCTGCTTCTGCGTGAGCCCGGCCATTTGATTCCTCTTTCCTAGGTGCGTTCGGGCGCCGTTCCGAAAATCGTAAGCGCATCGTAAGCAACATGCAGAAACAATCCGCAACAGCGTGCAATATGAATGTCCCGGGTTTGGGTCGGAATCAAGGGTTTTGTGGGGTTTTTTGCGCTTTCTTTGTTTCTCCTTGTTTCTGCGTGTTTCGTCTTTGCTTCGCCTTTCCCCAATTCCCAAGCTGAGGGTCGCGGGTTCGAACCCCGTTTCCCGCTCCATTCTAAAGCCAACAAAATCAGTGGCATACGAGAGGCCGCCGAGTGGCGGCCTTCTTCGTTTACTTCCATGCTGCACTAATGCTGCAGTTCCCGTTGCAGCATGCTGCACTTGGCGGGGATCGCGACCCGCCCCGTTCCGATGCTTTGTGATGGTGCTTCGTGCCTGTCCGACGCGCCCGTGGAGCCGCCGCTCCAGCGGCAATCCCGACTGCCCATGCGCGGAGCTTCTGTCAGGAAAAGACCCAACTTTTCCTGACAAGATGGAGCTGCCGATCACGGCCAATTCCCCCTCATCCGCCGCCGCCTCTCTGGAATCGCTTGCGCGAGGTATCAAAAAACGATACCTTTCGCGTGCGGATTAGGAGATGCGATGCTCAGCGCGAACGACTTCATCACGAATCTCGCCTCGGAAGGGCGGTACCACTTCACGCCCGGGGAGTTTCGGAGGGCGCACGAATCATCGGCGGCGGCGGTCAAGCTGGCGCTGCACCGGCTCGCAAAGCTGGGGCGCGTTGCCAATCCCTCCCAAGGTCTCTGGGTGATCGTGCCGCCCGAGTACCGCCGCCTGGGCTGCCTGCCAGCGGATCAGTTTGTTCCAGCCCTTATGGACGCCGCGAAGCAACGCTACTACGTCGGCCTCCTCTCCGCCGCACAGTACCACGGCGCGGCGCATCATCGCCCGCAGGTTTTCCAAGTCGTAGTCGAGCGCAGCCGACGCCCGATTAAATGCGGCTCGGTGCGGGCGTCGTTCATCCTTCGGAAGCGCATCGCGGAAGTTCCCGTGCAGAGCTTCAACACGCCGCGTGGGAGCATCCTCGTCTCGACGGTCGAAGCGACTGCCGTCGATCTCGTCGGGTATGAACGTCACGCGGGCGGGCTCGACAATGTGGCGACGGTCCTATCGGAGCTTGCCGAGCAGATGGACGCGGAACGTCTTGTCATCGCCGCAAAGACTGCACCGCTGCCGTGGGCTCAACGACTCGGATACATCCTGGAGCTTTCCGGAGCCTCCTCGAAGGCAGCGCCACTGAAAGAGTACGTCAGAAAGAGCGTGCGGAACATTGCGCCGCTCTCTACGTCACTTCCACGCGACGGCGCCGGACGATCTGCCGATTGGCGGCTTCTCATCAACACCGAGGTGGAGGTCGAGACGTGATCCCGCGCGACTTCATCACCGAGTGGCGGAAAATTGCGCCGTGGGTTCAGGATTATCAGGTCGAGCAGGATCTGATCATCAGCCGTGCCTTGGTGGAAATCTTCTCCGCACCGCGTCTCGCATCGGCGCTGGCGTTTCGCGGCGGGACGGCGCTCTACAAGCTCCACATCACGCCCGCGGCACGCTATTCTGAGGACATCGATCTAGTTCAAGTGCATGCCGGACCGATCGGCCCGACGCTCGACCTCTTGCGTGCGGCGCTCGATCCGTGGCTGGGAACTCCCCAGCGAAGCCAGAGCGAGGGTCGCGTCACAGGCTCTCCATCGCAGAACTCATCCCGTGACACCATCACCGCATACCCGCGCCAATGGTTAGTATGATTCCGAGAGCCTCCAATAGAGCGATCTTCGATTCAAGACAAGCCGGAACAGTTACGATTTCCTCATCGCGTGATGTATTGCCAAAAAAAAATCTTGATGGGATCATTGCCGGGGCCACGCGTCATCCAAAATGTACCACAAGTAAACAATATCATCATCCTTCCAAGTTATTATTCGTATCTCTCGTGATCTTGGGCTGATGGTACGGGAGTACACTATTCGGTCATGATCAATAGAATGAGAGGTCTCCGGAAACAATATCGGCGTGTACAAAGCTTCCATATGTCCGACTTTCCACTGCTCACGTTTCCACCCGGAAAATTCTATGTCCCCAACATCACTCGCATTCTCAACAGCAACAAGAAACTGAGCTACCGGCGCGACCCAAGGAGAGCCTTCAGTAATCTTTGAGTGCACGAGTCTCCCGCCGGACGGCACCTTTGTTTCGGTGACACGAGATATATCGTCAATGATGGACTTTGGAACCCTCTCTCTTCTAATCCAGACAGACAAGCCGATCAACAAACAAGCGGCTGAAAGAACGCCAATCCGTTTCATGCAGGAGTGATCAATCATATAGAGACCAGTCCTGAGTGTTAAAAGTTTGGGGGCGTCCGCCAAAGATGGGAGCCATATCTCTTGCGTGTTCGTCTGTCAAATGGCGCCGTAAAATGTTTCTTACGTCGTCTCTGGTTCTAGTTTCAAAATTATTGATTGTTATGGTTATCGAACCAAGATCCACTGGGAATGAGCGGGCCAGTCCCGTTTCATGAAGGTCTGCCAAATCATTGTCACACAACGTGCCCATTGCGCCTTTCAAGTTGGTGTCGTGGAAATTGTACCAATCCCACATATGAATGGTGATCGTTAGTGTGTTCTGGACTATCTCAAGATTTCCGGACATGACAAATCCGCCAACGGCATTCCCCCAATTGCCACCTTCTCCGGTGGAAAACGGCGCGATAGGATTTGTGGGAGATCCGCCCCACGGGTCTGGCAGACCATAGAAGGTACCTCCAAGCCCGGCACCCGCAGCAGTTTGTGCAGCGACGAAGGCACTCACGAATTGTCCTTCTATGCTATTGTACGCGCCGGCATCTTCACGCACCATGCGGCTTCCGCTCAGCTCAAGCCAAGCACCTGTTCCCCCGAGATAGTGAGCGAGGGCCCTACTAACCACTGGTGCGGGGTCCCCTCTTCCCCGATTTTTCACGGGGGCAGCTGATTTTCTTGACGTTGTAAGGGTTTGAGTGCCACGAGGGCCGCCTC